>JACCDT010727419.1_pt1 | contig 25148 bp, 22 predicted proteins | sample 7446291 | NCBI WGS metagenome assembly JACCDT01 (sample SAMN15323446, study PRJNA562643) | freshwater metagenome | isolation source: river surface water | place: USA:Blue River Watershed | collected 2017-08-17 | reverse complement strand
TCCAATACTTGCTTTCCAACTGCAGTAACTTCCTGACCAATGCCATCCCCAGGAACAATTAATATATTCTTCTTCATAATTATATCATGTTAAGCATCTTCTGTGTAGCCTTGATAGCAGCTACTGTCTGATCGCTGTCCAATCCGCGGGTTTTGAATTCTTTCCCTTTGTTTTCCCATGTAATGATGGTTTCACACAATGCATCGCTCTTTCCACCTGGTGGGATGCGCACGGCATAATCAGTCAACAGCGGCAAATGCATTTTCTTTTGCTTGTAAATACTTCTCAATGCATTCATGAAAGCGTCGTATTGACCATCGCCCTGTGAATGTTCTTCAAACAATTCATCATTGATGTTGATCTGAAGTGTAACTGACGGCCTTAATTCTTTTGAATGGGTAAGCACATAGTTTACAATCTTTACCTTCTCCTCAATGGTATTGCTATCAATTACATCAGATATGATGTAAGGCAAATCAGACTGGGTAACAACTTCTTTTTTATCTCCCAATTCAATGATTCTTTGGGTAACTTTTTTCAAATCAGCCTCCGGAAGCTCTATCCCCAATTGTGCAAGATTGTTTTCGATGTTGGACTTGCCACTGGTCTTTCCCAATGCGTATTTACGCTGACGACCAAACCGCTCAGGCAGCAAATCATTGTAGTACAAATTATTTTTTTTATCGCCATCTGCATGAATGCCTGCAGTTTGTGTAAAGACGTTCTCGCCTACAACCGGTTTGTTTACAGGGACCCTGAATCCGGAAAATGTTTCAACCAACTTGCTTACTTGGTAAAGTGACTTTTCAGCAACCCCTGTTTTTACATGGGGCAGAAAGTCATGCAATACAGCGACCGCACTGGCCAGTGGCGCATTCCCGGCACGCTCTCCCATTCCATTGATGGTCAAATGAATGCCATGCACTCCAGCTTTTACGGCTTCCAACACATTGGCTGTCCCCAAATCATAATCATTGTGTCCATGAAAATCAAAATGACATCCAGGATAGCGTGCAATGATCAATTGTAAAAAATGCTTTACTTCATTGGGCTCCAAAATTCCTAGGGTATCCGGCAGCATGATGCGCTTGACAGGCTGACCGGCAAGGAAATCGAGGTATTGGAACACATAGTCAGGTGAATTGCGCATACCATTGCTCCAATCCTCCAGATATACATTGCATTCAATTCCTTTCTTCTTTGCTTTTGAAATCACTGCAGCGATTTCAGCAAAATGTTGTGCAGGGGTTTTCTTCAGTTGGTGGGTAAGATGGTTGAGTGACCCTTTGGTCAGCAAATTCATCACCTTCGCACCCGCCTTGATCATCCAGTCAATTGAAGTATTCCCGTCGACAAAGGTGAGGACTTCTATTTTTTTAAGCTGTCCCTTGGACTTGGCCCAACGTGTAATTTTTTTAACCGCATCAAATTCACCTTCTGAAACACGTGCAGAAGCAATTTCTATTCTATCTACCTTGACCTCTGTGAGCAGCAGTTGTGCAATGGTAAGTTTTTCTGAGGCAGTGAAAGATACCCCGCTGGTTTGTTCACCATCACGCAGGGTGGTGTCCATGATTTCAATATACCTCAACGATTTTGGCATGATGATCTTTGCGCTTGATTAATAGCGACTTTTTTCTGCAAATACTTTTATCTCCTCTTTCATATCCTGCAAATAATCAATGTCATCAAACCCGTTGATCAAATTATGTTTTTTATACCCATTGATTTGAAATGACTCCTGTTCACCCGTTGCAAGCAGGGTGATGGTTTGGTTGGGCAAGTTGACCTCCAGCTCTGTTGCGGGATGAGCTTCAATCGCTTTGAATATTTTATCCAAAAAATCATCTGATACCTGCACGGGCAGAATACCAATGTTCATTGAATTGTTCTTGAATATGTCTGCAAAAAAACTTGAAACCACACACCTGAATCCATAATCATAGATCGCCCATGCTGCATGTTCTCTGCTGCTTCCACATCCAAAATTTCTTCCGCCCACTAAAATTTGACCCTTGTAAATGGCATTGTTGAGGACGAAATCTTGCTTGGGACTATCATCGTTGTTGTATCTCCAATCTCTAAAAAGATTATCACCAAATCCCTCGCGTTTGGTAGCTTTCAAAAAACGTGCGGGAATGATTTGGTCTGTGTCAACGTTTTCAATAGGTAAAGGGACTGCTGTGCTTTTCAACAGCCTGAATTGATCGTATGCCATATCTATCGGTTAAATTAATGTTCTTGGATCGGTTACTTTTCCTGTGACTGCTGCAGCTGCTGCAACCAGGGGACTGGCCAGCAGTGTTCTGGCACCCGGACCCTGACGTCCTTCAAAATTTCTGTTGCTTGTACTCACAGCATACTTGCCTGCCGGAATTTTATCATCGTTCATTGCGAGACATGCTGAACATCCAGGCTGACGCAACTGAAATCCCGCCTCGGTCAAAATATCATAGATCCCTTCCTCTCTGATTTGTTTTTCAACTTGATGAGAACCCGGCACAATCCAAGCGGTTACATTTTCTGCCTTTTTTCTTCCTTTGACCACAGATGCAAATGCACGAAAATCTTCAATGCGTCCATTGGTACAACTTCCGATGAAAACATAGTCCACCGGCTTGCCCAACATCTGTTCCTTCTCATTGAAACCCATGTAAGCGAGTGCTTTGTCAAAACTCGCCTTACCGCCTCCAACCTCTGTAGCAGTTGGAATCTGCTGTGAAATGCCAACGCCCATACCGGGATTGGTTCCGTATGTGATCATGGGCTCAATAGAAGCACCGTCATAATGATATTCTTTGTCAAAGCTTGCTCCTTCATCAGACTTCAAGGTCTTCCAATAGGCCAACGCATCATCCCAATCTTTTCCTTGGGGCGCTTTCTCTCTCCCTTTGATGTAGTTGAAGGTGGTTTCGTCCGGCGCAATCATTCCACCTCTTGCTCCCATTTCAATGCTCATGTTGCATACTGTCATTCTGCCTTCCATCGACATTTGTTCAAACACAGTTCCTGCATACTCTACAAAATAACCAGTTGCACCAGCAGCGGTTAATTTGGATATGATGTATAGAATGACATCTTTTGGAGTAACCCCTTTTTGCAAAGTTCCGTTGACATTGATCCGCATTTTCAATGGACGCGGTTGCATGATGCACTGTGATGAAAGCACCATCTCAACTTCAGAAGTCCCAATACCGAAAGCAATGCATCCGAATGCTCCGTGGGTTGAAGTATGTGAATCGCCACAAACAATCGTCATGCCCGGAAGGGTAATCCCGTTCTCGGGTCCCACGACATGTACAATACCATTTTTCGGATTGCCCAATCCCCAATGGGAAATTCCATGGTGGGATGTATTCTCTTCGAGTGCTTTCAATTGATTGGCTGACAAAGGATCGGCTACAGGAAGATGTTGGTTGATGGTTGGGGTATTGTGATCGGCTGTGGCAAAAGTCCTGTGAGGATACAGCACACTTAAACCACGGTTTTTGAGTCCCAAAAACGCAACTGGACTGGTTACCTCATGTATAAAATGACGGTCGATCAGCAAAACATCCGGACCATCTGGAATACTCCTTACAACATGTGAGTCCCATACTTTATCAAACAGACTCAAAGATTTACTGCTCATTTTTCAAAATAGTTATTAAGAGATTGAAATATTTCTATCGGACTGCTAATTTCCGAAAAAAATCGCTAAAAACCCCTTAAAAACTGGATTAGTTTGAGCAAATACAAGCAGTTGACAGTTAACTGTTAACCGTTAACCGTCAACTGTATTTTGCTGCTTATAGAGAAACAACACTGTTGCTGCCCCCAAAAACATTGGGAACTTCTGCATCAGCCTCAGGGTCATTTGCCCACTGGGCATTGTTGATCAGGTATTTGAATTCGTGGGTGCTGTCTTTCGGAAGATTCACCTCAGCACTGAAGCTGCCATCTTTCTTTTTTGACATGATGATGGAATGCTGCCAATCACTGTTCAAACCAAGTATCTCAACTGTTTCGGCAAGTTCAGGTTTAAAATTAAACTTCACTTTGCAGTAATCTTTTGTTTTATAATAGGTCTTTTGTAACATGATAAGTTTGTTTACAAACTTAATTCTGGAAACTGCGAAATGTAACCCTGTTCAAACAATTTTAACATTCAAGTGTAGATACATACATTAACTTAGGATTTCAAGAAGCATCAAATACTTTTCATATGGACCGCAAAGAATTTCTCTCACAATTGGGTATCGGAAGCGCAGCAGCACTTGCAATCACTTGTCTACAAGCTTGCAGCAAAGAGGGTACAGGTGGATCTGCAGTTGATTTCACGATTGATCTGAACAGCAGTCAGTTCAGCGCCCTGAAAAATCCAGGCGGATTTGTAGTAACACAGGGAATCATTGTTGCACTTTCCACAAGCGGATCCTACTTGGCTGTTTCTTCTCGCTGTCCGCATGAAGGAGTTACTGTTGGATACCAATCATCAAGCAATCAATTTATTTGCACTGCACATAATTCCATTTTTGCATCAACTGGATCAAGAATTTCCGGACCGGCAAACACCGGACTGAAACAGTATCAAACTTCGTTGAGCGGAAATTCATTGCGCATCTTTTCCTGATCAGCTCGTCAATCAATTACTTATATTTATGTGACATAAATCGTTACATGAATAAAAGAACTTTCCTGAAATCAGCAGCTGTTACATCTGCGGGTATTCCATTGGGATTATCATCTTTCGCTGCTATGTTTGAAACCAAAAAAAATTCAGACCCTGCAGCATTGGCAAGCGATGATGCGTTTTGGAAAAGCATTCGTGATCAATATATTTTGAAAACAAATTATATCAATCTCGAAAATGGATACTACTGCATCACCCCCCAACCGGTTTTAGAAAAATATATAGAAAATGTTCGCTATGTAAACCGAGAGGGAGCTTTTTACATGCGCAATCTTCAATTTGACAATAAAAAGAAAATAACGGCAAAATTAGCAGCTCTCGCGGGTTGCCCTCCAGATGAATTGGCGATCACGAGAAATACAACTGAATCACTTGATCTGGTGATTGCCGGACAAGATTGGAAGCCAGGAGATGAGGCAGTGATGGCCATACAAGATTATGGTGCAATGCTCGATATGTTTGAACAAGTATCCAGGAGACACGGAGTAGTACTGAAAAAAATTTCCGTACCCAATCATCCAACATCAGATGAAGAAATTGTCTCGCTCTATGAAAAAGCCATTACCCCCAAAACAAAACTGCTGATGGTGTGTCACATGATCAATATCACAGGACAAATACTGCCCATCCGAAAAATATGTGACATGGCACACAGCAAAGGAGTAGAAGTGATGGTAGACGGCGCACACGCAGTTGCCCATTTTCAATTCAAGATAAGTGACCTCAACTGCGATTATTATGGATGTTCCTTGCACAAATGGTTGAGTGTCCCTCTTGGAGCAGGATTGCTCTACGTGAAAAAAGATAAAATCGCAAAACTCTGGCCACTGTTGGGGGATGGAAATACGAACATGTCTGATATTTCAAGAATCAATCATATTGGCACCCATCCTGTTCATACTGACTTGACCATATCAGATGCTATTGATTATTATCACATGATCGGGGCTGAGAGAAAAGAAAAAAGATTGCGTTACCTGCAATTGTACTGGACCAGCAAAGTGAGAAATATCAAAAAGATCATTGTCAATACTCCTGCAGATGAAAAAAGATGTTGCGGAATTGCCAACGTGGGAATTGAGGGCATGACACCAGGTGATCTTGCCAAAAGACTCATGGATGAATTCAAGATATTCACTGTTGCGATCGATGGTGCCAATGTTCATGGATGCCGCATCACTCCAAATATTTATACCACATTGGATGAATTGGATCAATTTGTTGCTGCATTGAAAAAATTGGCAGCATGATGGGCGATCCACATGCGATCATACGAGATCTGAAAAGACATGCTACCAAAGAGAAAGCAGCTTTCCTCCCTTACTTTTTTAAAACAGGGAAAGGACAGTATGCTGAAGGAGACTTGTTTCATGGGATTGTTGTACCGGACCAACGAAAGGTTGCAAAACTTCATACTTCCACTGCAACAAAAAAAACCATCACCACGCTGCTTGATTCACCCTACCATGAAGAAAGACTGACTGCTTTGTTCATCCTCTGCAATAAATTTCAACAGGATAAAAAAATCAGGAAAGAGAAACAATGGGTGGACCTCTACTTAAAAAAAGCAGATCGGGTCAACAACTGGGATCTGGTTGATAATACTGCTCATATTATATTGGGTCAATGGTTGGAAGACAAAGACAGAACGATTTTATACACATTCGCAAAACATTCATCGCTCTGGAAAAACAGAATTGCGGTAGTAGCCACACTTCATTTTATCAGAAAAAATGATTTTCTTGATATTATACAATTGAGTGAAATGATGTTGAAACACCCGCACGATCTGATGCACAAAGCAACAGGCTGGATGCTCAGAGAAGCCTGGAAAAGGGATGCAAAAAAGATCGAACAGTTTCTCGACAAATTTGCACATCGAATGCCACGTACGATGCTGAGGTATGCCATAGAACGTATGCCTGAACCCAAAAGAAAGGCATACCTCAGTATTAAACTTCAATCGTACTGATTGTTTCTCATGAATCGTCGCCACGGACGGACTCGAACCGCCTTTAAAGGTTTTGTTGACCTCTGCCTAACCTATCAGCCACGTGACAATTGTTATTAGTCTATCAAATTTATAGACTATTATGCAATCCACCAAATTATTTTCTTATCACATACCAATTGTAGCCATTGGCGGGAATGGAGACTTGCAATGAAAGATTGCCTGAGGCGTCCAATGACATCAATTTTTTTAGACCATCTTTTTCAGCAACGGTGGCCATTTTATTCAACCCGGTATAGTAAAGGGGGATTTTAAGATTGCGGATGATGGGCTGGTCGGTTGGATTGAATACCATGATAAATGCTCGGTCATTTAAAGATGGACTCACATGCATGAACCCATCCCAGTCTCTTCCATCCGCTCTGCGCAAATGAACAATGGATGCATTTAATATATCCCGGTATTTTTTATACCATTGAATGGTAGTGCTTACGAGTTGCTTTGTTTCATCTGTATCGTATAAACGCGGACCTCTGTAACATGCCTGCACACCAGCACCATAATACTGCACCATCAACATTTCATAATCTTTTAAATGCTCATGCAGGGGTTCCAAAACAGCTTCTGGTCCTCCGCCCTGGTATTTTGTCAATGGAACAAATCCCCATCCCATCGATGGAAGCTTTTCAAACGTACCATCGTGGATGTTCTGCCTGTTCAATATTTTTTGCTGCTCTCGTGACAAAGAAAAATTAACCTCTCTATATCCCAATGCAATCTTATGTGTTCCATCCAAGAAATACCAGTCAGGTGCATTTACGTATATTCCATTCTCATTGCACCACTTGTACAATCCCTTTTGCAATTCCATTTGCCTCCACTGTGAATCATCCAAGTTTTTGTGTCCCGGATGAACAGTAGACGCACAAACATCTCCAGGATAGGGACCGTCATTCTCAAACAAATTAAATCCGGTTGCTTTCATGAAATACTTCAACTTGTCAATGTATGCGAGTCCCCATGCACTTCCCATACATGGTGCATTGCCAAAAAAAGCTCCCCCGGGTTTTCCTGTAACCGGATCAATCACATCGGTTTCATCATTGATTCTTCTGCTGCTGAACAATGAATAACTTCCAATCAATATTCCCTGCTGATGGGCATAATCTGCAAGCTGTTTCCAACGTGCAACATTAGAAGCACTCGTGTCTTCCATGTTGCAGTGACTTCCAAAACTCAAAATCAATGCCTCGTATCCAGTTGCCTTGCACTGATCGATGGCATCTCTCACCTGCTGATCATTTTTACTGATCAAGTGCATGAATATCGGATTCTGTGTCGTCCATGGTGCTACTGCTGCATACATCCGCTGTATCATCATTCCTCTGCGTTCTCTGTCATAACTGTCCATCAGCAATTCATGTGTGCGGGGTGAAATCATTTTTTCACCTGGCTTCAACGCAACTGCTTTTACTTTTTCCGGATATACTTCCAACAAACAAGGTGTTTGATAATTATAATTAACCTGTGAAGTATATGCAGAATCTATCTTCCAATGCGTTGTTTGATCACTGATATCATAACGCATGGCATTGTTGAATGCATAGTTGGTCTCTACATAAATCCCATGCTGCTTTTTCATCTGCTCGGGAGTCCCCACCACAGCACTTTCCTCTTCCACCAATGCAAGTGTTTCATTGACTACCTTGTTGATCAGTATAGGTCGGGTGGATTGGTTCACCACTTCAACCCATTTTACAATCAGGGGGAGTCCATCGTATATTTCATAATGCACCTCCACCTCTACATCTTTGACTGCTGATGATTGAGACCTGAACCTGAGTGTCACATGTTTGCCAGTGCCAGGTGCTTGGACAGATGACCAGGTTGCACGATTCCATTTTATTCTTGGTTCAATAGCGGCTACTTCTATTTTTTCAAATTGAAAATCACTGTAGGGTCTATACTGTTGGATAGCAGCTGGAAGCAAATATGCTTTCTCTGTTTGTCCTTTTAAACCTCCTACATTGTATGCAATTCCATCAATGGTAATTTTTGCCTCTGGCTGGACAGCCCTGATCAATTGCTGTTGATTGCTGAGATTCGTAAAGTCAATACAGGTGAAATCAGGAGACAAAACAAATGAGCGTCTGACCAATCCATTGTAGAAAACGATTTGCCCACGCACCTCATCCCTGTATACTTCCGCATGTTGTATGGGTTTTTTCAAGAGCCAATCAGCAAAGGTTGCATTCGTCAGTTGATCATTCCATGCAGGCAATGGCTGTGCATACAATGAATGACTGGAAAGAAAAAATAGAAATAGATAAACAATCTTGCGCATGATCTCAGTATGAGACCATAAGTTAAAAAATATTTTTCACTGCCTGAGGAATAAACAGCAATGGTTGGCTGATGGATGTTTCCAGAGAATCAGCAATGGATGCCAGTGTAACAACCTTGTCCAATAATATTTTATGTGCATCACAATTTTCGTGTTGTCCGCAAATAACCCTGACAGGCTTATCATGCTTTTTTGCGATTTCTGCAACATGCCCCACAACTTTTCCCTGCATGCTTTGCTCATCCAACATGCCTTCACCGGTGATGATGAGATCGGCATCTGCGATTTCTTTTTTCAGGTCGATGTAGTCAAAAATATATTCAATCCCGGGAATCAGTCTGGCTCCCAAAAAAACATCACAACCCGCACCGAGTCCCCCTGCAGCACCTGCACCCGGATTTTCAGCTACTGATCTCCCAAAAAATTTCATGAAAAGCGCATCGAGGTGTGCAAGTCCCTCGTCTAATTTTTTTACCTGCTCGGGCGTTGCGCCTTTTTGCGGACCGTAAACATAGGCAGCACCATTGGGACCGAACAAGGGATTCTTTACATCACAGGCAATGGTAAATTGGATGTTTTCAAGAAAATCACTTTCTGGTAAAATGATTTCATTGATCAATTGCAGATTTTCACCGCAAGGTTCCAAGGGGTCACCCTGCGCATCCAAAAACATATAGCCGAGGGCATCCGCCATTCCAATACCTCCATCTGTGGTTGCACTTCCTCCAATTCCCAAAATAATATGTGTGGCACCGCGTGTGATGGCATCTCTGATCAGGAGTCCGGTTCCATAAGTAGAAGTCTTGTATGGATTTCTCTCTGATGGAGCAAGCAGGGCCAGTCCGCTTGCAGCAGCCATTTCAATGAAAGCAGTTTGATTGGAGGAGGCATATTGATAACGGGCAACGATAGACCTACCGAGCGGATCAGTTGTCTGTGCAGCAACTGGAGAAGTACCAATATAATGGTGGATGATCTGTGAAAATCCGTCACCTCCATCTGCCAGAGGAAACATTTTCACTTCTGCATCTGGATATAACAAAACAATCTCCTTGTGGATCGCATTGCACAAGGAGATTGAATCGATGCTCCCTTTGAATTTATCAGGGGCGATGATGATTTTCATACTTATTTTCTCTTCGGATAAACAGCATTCACACCCAACTCTTCTTCTATGCGGATGAGTTGATTGTACTTGGCCAAACGGTCGGTACGCGAAGCTGATCCGGTTTTGATTTGTCCGCAGTTCAGTGCAACAGCAAGATCTGCAATGGTAGTATCTTCTGTCTCACCGCTGCGGTGACTCATAATAGAAGTATACCCACTGGTCTGGGCCAAACGCACCGCATTGATGGTTTCTGTAACGGTACCAATCTGATTTACTTTGACCAAAATACTGTTGGCGATGCCTTTGTCGATACCCTCTTGCAAACGAAGAACATTGGTAACAAACAAATCATCACCTACCAATTGACATCTGTCGCCAATGGCATCTGTCAATTTCTTCCATCCATCCCAATCATCTTCAGCCATCCCGTCCTCGATGGATATAATCGGATATTTATTTACCCATGCTGTCCAGTATGCTACCATTTCATCGCTGCTGATCACTTTACCTGAACTCTTGTAGAATTTGTATGATTTGGTTTTCTCATCAAACATTTCAGTGCTGGCAGCATCCATGGCAATATGGATCTGTGAACCTGCCTTGTATCCTGCAGCTTCGATGGCCTGCAATACAGTTTCGATGGCCTCTTCATTGCTTTGAATATCGGGAGCGAATCCGCCTTCATCACCCACATTGGTGCTGTATCCCTTCTTCTTCAATACATTTTTCAATTGATGAAAAATCTCAACACCCCAACGCAATCCTTCACTGAAAGTGGATGCACCGGTAGGAACAATCATGAATTCCTGAAAATCAATTTTATTATCAGCATGCACACCGCCATTCAGGATATTCATCAAAGGAACAGGAAGTGTAACAGCATTGACTCCTCCAAGGTATCTGTACAGATTCAAATTGCTGGCTTGTGCTGCGGCTTTTGCAACTGCCATGGAAACAGCGAGTGTTGCATTGGCACCCAACTTTGCTTTGTTATGTGTTCCATCAATTTCAATCAGCATCTTATCAACCAGGGCCTGTTCAGTAGCAGGAACACCCAGTAATTTTGGGGCAATGATCTTGTTTACGTTCTCTACAGCCTTTAAAACACCTTTCCCGACATACACAGATTTGTCACCGTCTCTCAACTCAACAGCTTCATGCTTGCCGGTTGAGGCACCAGATGGAACTGCAGCGCGACCGAAAAATCCATTTTCGGTAATTACATCCACCTCAACAGTTGGATTACCTCTGCTGTCTAAAATTTGTCTTGCGTGTACACTTGCGATGAGACTCATAATAATTTTTTTTATTGCATTCAAAAAGAAGCGAGCACCGTTATAAACCTGTCAGTTCCTTGAAAACATCTTCCAACTGACGGGTTTGCGCTTGCAAAGAAACGATATTCAAGTTATGTTGCAAAGCAAATGACATGAGTTCTTTGCTGAGATCTACCGATCCGGCTGTTTTCAATATCCACGCGCCTTGTTTGTTCGATTCAACTTCCTGAATTCCCGGCAATGTCATCAACGCCGCTGAGGTCACAGGTCCGCTGAATTGTACAGTGATGTGCTGTTGATCCTGCAACGATTGGATGGCACCCATCGATTCATTCGCTACTATATTTCCCCTGTGAATAATGACCACATGGTCACAAATGGCCTCTACTTCCTGCAGGATATGGGATGAAAATAAAATGGTCTTCTCTTTTCCCAACTGTCGGATCAGGGATCTTATTTCCAGAATTTGATTGGGATCGAGTCCGGTGGTGGGTTCGTCTAAAATCAATACTTCCGGATCGTGCAAGATGGCAGCAGCGAGTCCAACACGCTGCCTGTACCCTTTTGACAACTGTCCAATTTCTTTGTTTGACTCCGAGCGCAACCCGGTTTTTTCGATTGCTTCCTGTATTTTTTTATCTGCATTTCCCATGCTGTGAAAAGATGCGATCATTGCAAGATACTCTCTGACATACATGTCGAGGTACAGAGGATTATTTTCAGGCAGGTACCCTATTTTTTTCTTGGTTGCAAGCGATTCGCCTTTTACCTGCATACCACATACTTCTATGAAACCTTGGTCAGGCTGGATGATCCCGGTTATCATTTTCATGGTAGTGGATTTACCGGCACCATTGGGACCCAAAAATCCAACTACCTGACCTTTTGAAACTTCAAAGCTGATTTGATTGACCGCTTGCTGGTCACCATATTTTTTTGATACCTGATGTAAGCGAATGGACATGTTTATTGTTGGTCTTCGATTTCTTCACTTGAAACAGGCAAATGATCATAATCACCTTTCCATGCCAGCCAGCCAAAAATAATGAGTCCGATGGCGATGGGAAGAAATATCACCGCAAAGATACTCCATTGAATAATCGTATCTTTAGTTGGTTTTGCATTGATTTGTGTTAAAGCTGTTTGCAATAAGATGATATATGCAACCACTGCAACCAGCATCCAGATAAGTCCCGCGATTCTTTTTATCCGATTCATATGTCAATCATTTACGTTTGGATCAATTTTGTTGGACAGGTACATTGCACCTATCAGCATCGAAAGTGCGGCAATCGAAATCGGATACCACAATCCCACGAGTGGATCAGCGGTATAGATCGTACCCAGCAATACGGCAATAAAGGGTGTCAGGCCTCCAAATACACCATTCCCCAGATGATAGGGTAAACTCATGGAAGTATACCTGATCTTGGTTGGAAATATTTCAACCAAAAATGCTGCAATGGGACCATAGACCATTGTCACGAATAAAATCTGCACAAAAATCAGTGCTACCATTGCCCAATACCTGTTGTCGGGCAAAATTTTAGAAGTCTTGTCCATCGTTTGCGCACGCTCTGCACCAGCATTGTACAAAGTATCGATGTGCACGATTTTTTCAGTGATGCCATTTTGAAAAACATGTTGGGTGGTAGTAGTTCTTAAACTAAAATCTTTGTGCTCGCCTACGTTGATGGTTGATTCAATTTTCGTTTGTGCATCGTCCATCACTACCTGCTGGATGGATGAAAGGTCCAACATCTTCTGATAGATAGGTCTGTAGCTGATGATGGCAAGAAACATTCCGACGATGATGATCCACTTTCTGCCAATCTTGTCACTTAAATTCCCAAATACAATGAACAAGGGCGTTGCAAAAATGATGGCAGCAATCAAAATGGTTCTGGTCTGTTCGAAATCTATTTTACATGCATTCTCCAAAAATGTTTGTGCATAAAACTGCCCGGTATACCAAACCACTCCTTGTCCCATGGTAGCCCCAAACAAGGCAAGCAATACCATTTTCAGGTTCGACCTTTTAAAGAGACTTTCTTTGATGGGATTGGTGGAAATTTTTCCCTCTGATTTCAACTTGCTGAACAAGGGCGATTCATGCATCTTCATTCTGATGTAGATGCTCATTCCCACCAGCACAATGGAAAACCAAAAGGGGATTCGCCATCCCCATGATTCAAACGCCTTGATGGATGCTGCCTCATTGACATCCAAACTTTTTCTTGTCAACAAAATAACTCCCAGTGATAGAAGGAGTCCCAGGGTTGCTGTAGTTTGTATCCAACTGGTATAAAATCCTCTTTTGTGATCCGGTGAATGTTCTGCAACATAAGTGGCTGCACCGCCATATTCACCCCCCAAAGCCAGTCCCTGAATCAATCTCAGCACGAGCACGATGATCGGAGCAGCAAATCCAATTTTTTCGTAGCCCGGAATGAGACCGATGGCAAAAGTGGATCCACCCATCAGCACAAGGGTCAGCAGAAAAGTATACTTGCGCCCAACCATATCCCCCAATCTCCCGAAAACCAATGCCCCAAAGGGTCTTACGATAAATCCTGCTGCAAATGTAGCCAAGGTGGAAAGCAAAGCTGCAGTCGGATCTGCCTTCGGGAAAAATTGCATGGCGATGATGGGGGCAAGGCTCCCGAACAAATAAAAGTCATACCACTCGATCAGTGTACCTACAGATGATGCAAAGATGATTTGACGGATTTGTTTCTTTTCAATCGCAGTTTGCATGTGAAGCAACGTTTATTTGGTAAAGATTGGGTTTTGAAGTTAAAAATAGTTCCCGAAGAATCTTATTTTTTTTAACTTCCCGACCTCAAATGATTGCAGTGTTATGAGTTACCCTTACCAGATCAAATCCCTCGAAGACTATCACCAGGCCTGGAAACAAAGTATTGCATCACCAGAGGAATTTTGGTCATCCATCGCATCCAACTTCCATTGGTATAAAAAATGGGATCATGTGTTGAATTGGAACTTCAAAGAGCCTTCTATCAAATGGTTTGAAGGAGGAAAACTCAACATCACCCATAATTGCATCGACCGACATTTGGCTGACAAAGCCCATCAACCTGCCATCATATGGGAACCGAATGACCCCAACGAACATCACCGGGTACTTACCTATGCACAATTGCATGAAAAAGTCGTGCAGTTTTCAAATGTGCTGAAAAACAATGGTGTAAAGAAGGGTGACCGTGTATGTATTTACATGGGCATGATTCCTGAACTGGCCATTGCAGTGTTGGCATGTGCCAGAATTGGTGCCATTCATTCTGTGATATTCGGCGGATTCAGTGCACAAAGCATTGCCGACCGTTTGCAGGATGCACAAGCTGCATTCATCATTACATGTGATGGCGCATTCAGAGGTGCGAAAGATATTCCGCTGAAATCTGTCATCGATGATGCCTTGGTCAACTGTGCATTTGTGAAACGTGTCATCGTATATACACATACAAGAACTGCAGTGAGCATGATCAAGGGAAGAGATGTATGGTGGGAAGATGAAGTGAGAAAAGTTGAAACTGCAGGAAATCCAGACTGTGCTCCTGAAGTAATGGATGCAGAGGATCCACTTTTCATTCTTTATACATCCGGTTCAACAGGTAAACCAAAAGGTGTGGTGCATTCATGTGCAGGATACATGATTTATACCAACTACACATTTGTAAACGTATTTCAGTATCAACCAAAAGAAATTCATTTCTGTACAGCTGATATTGGATGGATCACAGGTCACTCTTACATTGTATATGGACCCTTGAGTGCGGGTGCTACGACACTGATGTTTGAAGGCATTCCCACTTTCCCGGATGCAGGAAGATTTTGGAACATCGTTGATAAATACAAAGTCAATATTTTATACACTGCTCCCACGGCTATCAGAAGTCTGATGGCATTTGGATTGGATCCCATCAAAGACAAAGATCTCTCTTCGCTTCGCGTACTGGGTACCGTTGGTGAACCCATCAATGAGGAAGCATGGCATTGGTACGATGAACACATCGGAAAGAAAAAATGTCCCATTGTTGATACATGGTGGCAAACGGAAACTGGCGGTGTATTGATCAGCAATCTTGCAGGTATCACTCCTGCCAAACCAAGTTTTGCAACATTGCCGATGCCAGGGGTTGAACCTGTCTTGTTGGATGAAAAGGGAAATGAAATCACGGAAAACAATGTAACAGGAAATCTCTGCATCAAATCACCCTGGCCTTCAACCATCAGAACAACGTATGGTGACCATGAAAGGTGCAGGACCAACTACTTTGCTACATATGATAATCTTTATTTTACCGGCGATGGTGCTTACAGGGATGAAAATGGTTTTTACCGCATCACTGGCAGGGTCGATGATGTATTGAATGTAAGCGGACACCGCATCGGCACTGCAGAAGTAGAGAACGCCATCAACATGCATGCTGGAGTAGTAGAAAGCGCAGTTGTAGGATACCCGCATGATGTAAAGGGGCAAGGTATTTATGCATTCGTTATTTACAGCGGTTCACATGGAACGCCTGATATGGTGAAAAAAGACATCACTGCTACGGTGAGCAGAATCATCGGACCCATTGCAAAACCCGATAAAATTCAATTGGTATCCGGACTCCCCAAAACACGCAGCGGTAAAATCATGCGCCGCATCCTCCGTAAAATTGCCGAGGGAGAATTGGATAAGGTTGGTGATACCACCACCCTCTTAGATCCTGCCGTGGTAGAAGAAATCAAAAAAGGCAAGATCTAATAAGAGAATCTGATTCCAACAGTATAAGGCCGTTGATCTACTCCATCCTGATGCATGGCTCTTGGAGCATATGACCCGTACAACCTTACAGCACCGAGTCCCAATTCGCCGATATAAGAAAGTTTCCACGGAGAAAGGTTGAACTCGGATTTCACCTTGGAGCGTTCTTTATCAATGTGCATTTTTTGTCTTGCACTGATCAGATAACCTCCGCTTACACCAGCTGATAACTGAAATCCTCTTCTGTGATTGGAAGGATTGGTGTTGATATTGAGCATGAGTGGAGCAGTAAGATAATTGGCAACCAATTTATTTTTATTAATTGTGCCTGGTGATCTGCTGACAAGTGTTTCATATGGCAGATCCTCATATTTGATGCCAGTCTTATAGAAATAATTATTGCTTTCGATACCCAATCCGTATTTCAGGTTGACAACCTGTTTGATCAAACTCATGCGCTGGATAAAAAACCACAGATTGAAGTTGGAGACGCGGGTTGTTCGCAAAGCAAAATCGTTCTTGGTGAGTGGCGGTGTCACAGGAAAATTCGGACCCATCATGGGAGACAAAAAATTTTGTGCGCTGGCAGATGAATAATCAGTCTGATCATTGTACCCTGCAAATCCCAGGTCCCATACAAACCAATTGGTGGAATATTTCTTAGGTTTTTTCTTTACCAACGTCTTGATACTTTTTAAGGACTCAAGTGAACTTCTTAGATCTTCGCTGCCTATCCGAATTTTTTCCAATCCACGATCGAGTCCCTCGCTGATGATCACCACCGTACCGCCAATTTTAAAGGTATCTTTCGATGATTTAAATGATGCAGCGCTGTCCGTATTGCCTGTTCTTAAGATGGTGATATTGCCAACCTTGATGGTATCAATGCTTTTTTTAACGGTGCTGTCGGTTTGAGCAAAGCCCTGATGTTGTAAAATCAACAATAAAACACTCTTCCAAAAAAACTTCATATGCTTAGTTTTTATTTGATACTGGAATGGCAAAACTTGCCACCTGAATATATTTTTCCTGATTGCTTGTTTCTTTTTCCTTGAATAGCTGTCGACTCAATTTTCTCACCAACCCCCTCAACCTTCCCTGTTCTTTTGCTTTGGTAGAAGCCTCAATGATCATAGCGGTATTGATGGCAACGTCGTCCTGCTGGGATGGGGTTGTTGAAGCCATTCTGGATGCTGCAGCCCTCAATGCCTCCTCGCTCAAATTGGAGGAAGGGACCGATGCAGTGACAACTGCTTCCTCCATTTTATGCTCCATCTGCGGAACAATTGCAGGTTCTTCTGCCTGCAACAACAATTCCTCTACAACTGCCGGTTGAATTTTTTTGATCCTGCGAGATGATGCAATGTTTGTTGGTTTTTCAGATTTGGATGGTACAGTATTGGACGCCAATGAGTTTTGAGGGGCTGCCAAAGATCCTTGAACAATATTTTTTGTGACAGGCAGGCTGGAAGATATTTGCTCTTGCTGATTGAACAAAAAGAATAAACCAATCATCAGCAACATACTTGCAGCAATTGCCATAGGATAATAAGATCTTTTTTTTCCATGAGACACTTGTCTATACAACTCCTGTTTGAAAGGATATACAATGGACGTATCGGCTTTAAACTTCAGATCATTCAGTGACATTTGATCTGCCAACAAATCAGATTTATCAGGATAAGCAACATGCTCAGGATGAAATTGTATCCGTTGGATTGAATCAAACTCTTTTTGGCATGAGGGATTGTTTCGGACAAATTCCTCTACCTCCCATTTTTCATCAGCAGACAGTTCATTGTCGGCATACATGAAAAACCAAGTTTCACAATTTGTTTGATCAATCATTATATCAGGTTTTCAATTTTACCGATGTATTCCTTCAATTGCATGCGGGCCCTGTGCAAATAGACTTTCACTTGGCTTGCATTCAATGAAGTAATTTTCCCTATTTCATCATATGAGTAGCCCTCATAGTCTTTTAATAAAATCAAAGATTTTTGAAGGGGCGTTAATTGTTGCAAAGCCTTTTCCAGCTCTTCCTTTAAATTCGTATGCTTTGACCAGCTGATTTTTGAAGACTCACTAAATTCATCCACCAGCGTCATTCTTTTATTTTTTCTGATGTGATCAATCATTTGATTGTACGCTACAGTAAACAAATAGGACTTCGCCGTTTCAACATGTACATCCTGATGATTTTTCCACATTTTTTCAAAAGCAGACTGCACCACATCCTGTGCATCTTCAGGAACCTGCATATTTTTTAATATGAAGCGGTATACCCCATCTGCATATTGATCCACACTCTTATTATATTCCCGCTCAGTCATTTAGTCTTGGTTAGGCACGTATATTTGTGATACGAATTTCGATCGCAAATGTTACAGATCGGTCAAAAAAAATCACTTTAACGATTTATTTATGAACCAAACGCTTGTCAATCGCATTGCTGCAGAATTGGAAGAGATCAAAGAGGCCGGATTGTTTAAAAAAGAAAGAATCATTGAGGGTCCGCAGGGAGCTGTCATCAAAGTAGGTGGCAAAGATGTCATCAACCTTTGCGCGAATAATTACCTGGGACTATCATCCCATCCAAAAATCATTGATGCTGCCAAAAAATACATTGATGAAAGAGGATATGGCATGAGTTCTGTCAGATTCATCTGCGGAACACAGGATATACACAAAGAACTTGAGCAGAAAATATCTGCTTTCCTAGGAACAGAAGATACCATTTTATATGCTGCAGCTTTTGATGCCAACGGTGGTGTGTTTGAACCATTGTTCAATGAACAGGATGCCATCATCTCCGATGAATTGAACCATGCATCCATCATTGATGGAGTCAGGTTGTGCAAAGCACAACGATACAGGTACGCACACAACAACATGGAAGATCTTGAAGCAAAATTGAAAGAGGCTTCACACTTGAGAAACCGCATTGTGGTGACCGATGGGTCATTCAGCATGGATGGTACGATTGCACAATTGGATAAAATTGTTGCACTGGCTGAAAAATACGACGCAGCTGTAATGATAGACGAATGTCACTCATCCGGATTTCTCGGAAAAACCGGAAGAGGTACACATGAACATTGTGGTGTAGTTGGGAAAATTGATATCATTACCGGTACACTTGGCAAGGCATTGGGTGGAGCATCTGGCGGATTCACAAGCGGGAAGAAAGAAGTGATTGAAATGCTTCGTCAGCGCAGTCGTCCTTACCTGTTCTCCAATACACTTGCTCCCAGTATTGTGGGCGGATCCATTGCTGTACTTGATTTGCTGAGTGAGACAACTGCTTTGAGAGATAAATTGGAATGGAATACACAATACTTTAGAAATGAAATGACCAAGGCTGGTTTCGATATCAAGCCTGGTGTACACCCCATTGTTCCGATCATGTTGTATGAAGCAACAGTAGCGCAGGAGATGGCAGCATCCTTGCTGGAAGAGGGAATTTATGTAATTGGATTCTTCTACCCGGTTGTTGCAAAAGGCAAGGCACGCATCAGGGTTCAATTGAGTGCAGCACACGACAAAGAACACTTGGATAAAGCGATTGCAGCTTTTGTAAAAATTGGGGAGGCAATGAAAGTGATTGGGTGATCTTATTGATTATGCAGGCTCAACCCATGCGCCACTTTCTTTCAGCAGTTGGATGAGTTCATCCACCGCTACTTCGCTGTCAACATTTTTCTTGACAATCTCTTTGCTGCGGTACAATGTAATTTTACCCGGCCCACTGCCGACATAACCGAAGTCTGCATCTGCCATTTCACCCGGACCATTTACGATACAGCCCATGATGGCAATCTTCACTCCTTTGAGATGATTGGTAACGGAACGAATTTTGGCCGTTGTTTCCTGAAGATCAAACAATGTTCTGCCGCAACTTGGACAACTGATGTATTCTGTTTTTGAGATTCTTGTTCTTGTTGCCTGCAGAATACTGAAAGCGGTATTGTTGGCAAACTGATATATATCTTTTACTGGAAGATAGGTACGGCCCTTGACGATTGGATTGTCTAAGGAACTGCTCGTACCAAAACCAAGACTGATACCATCTCCCATACCATCAAGCAAAATGGCACCCGTCTCAGTAGCAAAATGGATCAGGTGTTCATCGGGAGTATGGTGATTGCTGATGGTAGATAAGATAACGGGACTTTGCATACCCAATGCATCAAACTCAATCAGCATCCTTCTCACACTTTGCATGGCATTGGTGTTGGCGCTGGTGAGACAGAATACAACCGTTGGATCCTGAGCAGCATGCAACAGAGATGCTGTTGTGGTTGGATTAGGGCCATCCTCTTTACCCAATGCATCATAACAATCCACCGAAACAAAATTGATGCGGCTGCTTTTCTTTTGCGCAGACTGAAAGTCTTTCAGCAAAAACAAAGGAAAACATGATGCACTCTCTTTCCAAAAAGGAGCATACACGATATTTTTCAATGTACCCGGTAAATGAAAAGCAATCGACTTCTCGCCTGTATAAACATAATCAGCTGCAGCATCGCTGATGCTCCACTTATCTGTTTCTGCATCATATGTATAGCCAATGCTTTCCAAATGAACAGGAGTCAGGTCAGGTATTGCATGCATGTCCGCCAGTACTACCGGGACCTGCTTGCCGCCGATGTTTTCAACTGCAGTAGAAACCCTTCGCTTGTATTCAAATGGTGAATAAGGTAATTTGATGACCTCTTGCAAAACCACTGCATCGTTGCGCTGATTGTATCGCTTGACAATATCACGGCAAACAGGAATCTCGAATTCAGGATCCTCTGTCAGCGAAACACGAATGGTGTCGCCAATACCGTCTTCGAGCAAAGTGCCAATACCAATGGCGGATTTGATCCTTCCATCTTCACCATCGCCTGCTTCCGTTACACCCAAATGCAAAGGATAGCAAATGCCAAATTCCTGTTGCATGGTTTGCACCAACAAACGATAGGCCTGGACCATCACTTGCGGATTGCTTGATTTCATGCTAAGCACAATGTTGTGATAAGATTCATCCCGCGCAATGCGCAAGAATTCCATTGCACTCTCCACCATTCCATTGGCGCTGTCGCCATACCTGCTCATGATGCGATCACTCAAAGAACCGTGATTGGTGCCAATGCGCATGGCAGTGCCATGCTCTTTGCAAATTTTTACAAGCGGTGTAAATCGTTCCCTGATGCGTTCAATTTCTTCGTTGTATGCAGCATCGGTATATTCTATGAATTCAAATTTCTTTTTATCTGCGTAGTTACCTGGATTCACACGCACTTTCTCAATCAAGCGCGCAGCAATTTCAGCAGCATTGGGTGTAAAATGAATATCAGCCACCAAAGGTGTTGTATAACCGCGTTTGCGCAACTCCTTTTTTATCTCCAGTAAATTTTGTGCTTCGTTTTTGGATGGGGCTGTGATGCGCACCAATTCAGCGCCTGCTTCAATGCAACGGATGGTTTGTTCAACGGTTGCCTTGGTATCCATCGTGTCTGTGGTTGTCATGGTCTGAACACGAATAGGATGGTTGTTTCCGAGTAGCAGGTCACCAATTTTAACTTCAACGGTCTGAAGTCGCTTGTAGGTTAAAAGAGAAGGTGTATAAAGCTGCATGTCAACTAAGTTACATGATCCCCTTAAAAAATCCGATATGGGTCAGTATCTCTTTGCAAAGCTGATCAGTTGTTGATGAAGTTTCCGCATTCAACGGTGCGTCATAGTTGATCACAAACGGATAGACATGTCGATTTTCTTCGATCCATCCAATGACCCATGCCATTTTCCTATTGTTGTGAACCAGGTCATTTTTCTGGTATGCCAATTGATATTGTGCATTGTTTTCTACAATCAATGTTTTTTTGATGCCTTCTTGTGCACTTCCCCTGAATGGGAGCTGTTTGAAATACAATCGCTTGATCAAGCCCAATTGCTCATCCGGTGAAATCGTCAATGAATCTTTTTTCCATTTTTTATTCCCATACTTCACGCTGTCAATCCAAAACTGCAATGTATCTTTTCCGATCAACTGATTCAGTGAATCAAATCCAATTTGAATGGTATCGCTGGCCAGCTTACCGGTATGAACAGCAACCAGTTTACTGAACAGCATCATGCTCTGACCGGGAGGAAAATTGGCTTTGAAGCGATCGAGTGCATAAATGGTAAACTTACCTCGGCTGTTGTCGAACATACCGAATGTGCCGGTCAGTCCTTTTTCATTGAAGTACTTACCGATGCTGTCATCAATTGTTACATTGTTGACAGTGCAGGAAGCATAAAAAAATAAAGCTGAAACGGGAATGGATATATGAAGGATTGTTTTTCTCATAACAATTCATCTTTGTTGTTTTTCCACCAGCGGAATCCTACGAATCCAATAATTGCCAATGGTGCAACCATCAGATAAATGATACCGGTATTCAATCCCTTGGCAGGCTTGTGTCCTAACTGTTGAGCGGTTTTTGTACAAATGGAACACTGCGAAATTGCATCCTTGGAAACCATCAAAGTTCCGAGTAAGCAAACGATGAGCAATGTCTTTTTCATATCAATTAAACAGCTTCAGCCTTCATTTGTTTGGCGAGACGGTTTCTTTCTGTTTCATCCAAAATCAATTTTCTCATTCGGATGAAATTTGGAGTTACTTCAATGCACTCATCATGCTGAATATACTCCATGCACTCTTCGAGGGTCATGAGTCGCTTGGGAGCGATGCTGGCAGCACCGTCAGTACCACTGGCACGCATGTTGGTAAGCTTCTTGCCTTCATTGGGATTCACAACGAGATCACCGGGTTTGTTGTTCTCTCCAATAACCATTCCCTTGTATACTTCTTCTCCCGGATCCACAAAGAAGAATCCACGGTCTTGTAATTTATCAAGTGAGTATGCAGTTGTGCTTCCACCTTCCTTGGCCAGCAAAACGCCATTGTTCCTTCCAGGAATGGGTCCCTTCCAAGGCTTGTATTCACTGAATCGGTGGGCCATCACTGCCTCACCTGCGGTGTTGGTCAGCATATTGGTACGCAATCCAATGAGTCCGCGTGAAGGAATCTCAAATTCAATATGCTGCATATCCCCCTTGGTTTCCATCACAGACATTTCACCTTTTCTCCTGCTCACCAAGTCAATTGCTTTGGAAGCATATTCTTCTGGAACATCGATCACAAGTACTTCGTATGGCTCACATTTTTTCCCATCGATCTCTTTCACAAGCACCTGAGGTTGTCCGATGGTCAATTCATATCCCTCTCTTCTCATGGTTTCGATCAATACGCCCAAATGGAGGATACCGCGTCCGTACACCAGGAAGCTGTCTGCGCTGTCAGTTTCTTTCACACGTAGTGCCAAATTCTTTTCGGTTTCTTTCATGAGGCGATCGCGCAAATGGCGACTCGTAACGAACTTTCCATCCCTGCCGAAGAAGGGTGAATTGTTGATGCTGAAAAGCATGCTCATCGTGGGCTCATCCACATGGATGACTGGAAGGGCTTCAGGATTTTCAAAATCAGCAATGGTATCACCAATATTGAATCCTTCAATGCCTACCACCGCACACAAATCACCTGCATGCACTTCTGTAACCTTGCGTTTTCCCATCCCTTCAAATACATACAATTCTTTCACACGCTGCTTCTTCATAGAACCATCGGCCTGCATGAGGGTGATGGGTTGGTTCTCACGAATGGTATTTCTGGCAACTTTCCCAATGGCAATTCTACCAAGGAAAGAAGAGTAATCCAGTGAAGTGATTTGCATCTGCAAGGTACCTTCCTCTGTTTTGGGAGGGGGTACATGTTTGATGATGCCTTCCATCAAAGGAATGATATTGTCTGTCGGCGTAAGGCTGTCATTGAACCAGCCGTTCTTACCGGAACCATAATAGGTGGGGAAATTCAATTGCTCTTCTGTTGCATCCAGGTTGAAGAAAAGTTCAAAAACTGCATCATGTACTTCATCCGGACGACAGTTTGGTTTGTCCACTTTGTTGATGACAACTATGGGATGCAGGTTTAACTGCAATGCTTTCTGCAGTACAAAACGGGTTTGCGGCATGGGTCCCTCAAAAGCGTCCACCAACAAGATCACACCATCGGCCATTTTCAACACACGCTCCACCTCACCACCAAAATCGGCGTGTCCTGGAGTGTCTATCACATTGATTTTCACATCATTATATGTAACCGCAGCGTTTTTGCTGAAAATCGTAATACCTCTTTCTTTTTCCAGATCATTGCTGTCCATGATCAGCTCTCCAGTCTCCTGATTGTCGCGAAATACCTTCGCTGTATGAAGAATCTTGTCCACCAAGGTTGTCTTACCGTGGTCTACGTGTGCAATTATCGCTATGTTCCTGATATTCATAATGTTATTTAGTCGCCGCAAATTTACGACAAATCACCGGGGCGGGCAATTAAATAATAGTGAATATCAGCTATTTACTGGCTCTTAGGGTATAAAGTACTGTCACCCAAATCAATACAAGCAGCATAGCAGTAAACTGGTGTGCCACTCCCAGCCAAAGAAGTGCAGAGGCATTGTTGGCAAAAAGGACGGTTAGAATACCCAATACAACTTGCAACAGGATAATGATGGTGGGTATCCTGTAGATGCGCTGGAACAATGGGGTCGATGTGATTTTTCTGGCCTTCTGAAACCAGATGAAAACCAAGATGGTGATGATATAGGCAAGGGTTCTATGGATGAAATGAACGGCGAGAGGATCGTGGGTAAGACCAGACCATGTATCTCCTGCGATGGAAGAAGGGATCCATTCTCCGTTGATGGTGGGCCAGGTGGTTGCAAACTGAGCCGCTTTGAGTCCGGCCATGAACGCCCCGAAAATCAACTGCACAACGATCAATACAAACAACCAAATAGAAAATTTTTTCAGCGATGGTGCTTGAATAAGTTGTTTTTCATCAACCAGCAACTTCAAAGCAAACCACAAGGTATAAGCCAACAATCCCAATGCAGAAATAAAATGAATGGCAAGACGAATATGGTTTACATAC
>JACCDT010666062.1_pt1 | contig 25172 bp, 31 predicted proteins | sample 7446291 | NCBI WGS metagenome assembly JACCDT01 (sample SAMN15323446, study PRJNA562643) | freshwater metagenome | isolation source: river surface water | place: USA:Blue River Watershed | collected 2017-08-17 | reverse complement strand
TTAAAAATATATCATATTTAACAGATAATTTTTGTTGTATGATAGAAAGTGATATAGATAAAAGTGAATATAAAATAAATGAAAAAAATGAATATACATTAGAAGTAAATATTAAATTAAAAGATAATTTTTTAATGTTTTTAATAAATAAAATTATAAAAAAAAATAATAATGATAGAATATTAATTTATAAAGTAAACAAAAAATATTTATTATATTGGATTACATTTCAAAAAAGTCGTGGTTTTTATTTATGTATATATGAGGGAACTATGTTAAATGTTATTATACAAATATTATTTTCTATATATATTATAAATAGTATAACTGTAATAATATTAATATATTTAAGATTTTTTAATAAAAATATATAATATATGGCAGCTGTATTAAATGGATTACAAAATGTGGGTAATTTAGAAAATAATATTTATTATTATTTTGGTGTTGGCATTGGCATATTATTTATAATATGGGGAATTTATCTTGTTATATATGATTATAATCATCGGGATGATAAAGGAAAAGATGAACGTATGGATTGGACAACACCATTAATATTAGGTGGTATTGGTGTTGCAGTAATATTTATAACAAGTGAATTATTTAAATTAGCATCATCAAGTACAACATTTCAACAACTTGAAGGAGCAGAAGTTATAAGCAAAATGTTTTAATATGAAATTTATTTAATTTATCAATATTTAAATATTTTATATTAAGTTTATATTTAGATATTAATTTTTTACATTTATCGCATGGAATAGCATTATTATAATTATTATTATTATATTTCATAATAATAATATAACAATTATTTAATATATTTTTATTTTTAATTTGTGAAATAGCATTTAATTCAGCATGAATTGAATATTTATAAGTACAATATTCATTATCAATAAATTTACATTTATTTAAATAATTATAACCAATAGAAATAATTTTATTACGATAATAAATAATAGCAATATATTTATTTATTAAATCACTTTTGTTTTTATAACAATTCAATATCTGTTCTATGGATGACATTTATAATAATATAAAATAAATATATATATATTAAAATATTCATTTTTTTAATATATAAAAAATGAAATAAAAAGATATTATAAGTAATAAATATAATTATATATTATGAATATTATAATTGAACACATTACATATAATGCAATGTATAAAAATATGTATATATATACATTATTATTAATAATATTACATATTGCATTTTATAATACAATGACTTCATATCATAAAATTCTAAATATTATTATTTATACATTATTATTATCAACATATATATATATACAAAAATATCATTTATTATTAACAGGAAAATTATATATGCAATTCATATTTATATTTGGTATACTAACCTTTTTACATTATTTGTATTATTTGTATTATATTTATATATTTTTAAATAAAATTAATAAAACAAATTTATTTGATTATGATGATATAAATTCAGATGAAGATGAAGAAGAAGATGAAGAAGACGAAGATGAAGAAGACGAAGATGAAGAAGACGAAGATGAAGAAGAAGAAGATGAAGAAGATGATGTAAATGGATAATACAAGAATATAATAATTAATTTATTAAAAAAATGAAATAAAAAATAAATATATATTATTTAATAATAATAATAATAATGAGAATATTGGAACGCATAAAGAACATGATTAACAATTCGTATGATGAAATGAAGATGTATTTTTTTGAACAAGCAGTATTTAAATATATTGATATGGAAAAAAATAATAATATTTCATTGATATTATTTAGAAATAATAATATTGTATTAGGATATACAAAACTTTCACATAAATTTAATATTATTTATGATGATATATATAATTTGATTGATCACATATACACTAAAGAATATTTGATAAATAATATAATTAGAATATATCAATATGATATTGAAATAGTTATATATGAATATGATAAAAAAAATAACAAAAATGAAATAATAAAAATAATAACAGATAATAATGAAAAAATAATAATGTATAAATTATTAATGAAATTATATGAATAAAAAAATGATAATAATTATGTAAGAAATTATATTTATTCATTATATTATGAATATTGATTTTGATATCATTATAATGATAGCACAATATTTAGAAGTGCAAGATATAGAAAAATTAGTACAAACATCTAAACAAATTAAAGAATTATTAAATTACAAAATAATAAAAAATGAAAATTTGATAGATACATCATATTTAGAAAAAAAATATATTAAATATAAAAAGAAATATTATGATAAAATGGAATGTGAAAAAATAATAAATAATTTAGAAAACAAGATAGAAAAAAATATGATAAAAAATAAATATAATAAAATTAAAACAATAATATTAGTTCATATTAATAAAGAAATAATAATAAAATTGGATAATATAATATTATATGAACAAATAATAAACATAAAAAATATATTAGATATTAAATATAAATACATATGGTGTGTAGATATAAATGAAAATATTTATTTATTAAATAATATATGAAGACAAACATTATTTTATAATTAAATATCAGACAATTCATAAAATTCGATTGAAGAAGCAATAGTACCACCAAAAATAGAAGAACCAGCATTATTAGCATTTAAATAGAATGTACCACCACCAGTTGGACCAATACGAAAAGAATAAGTAATAGCAGTTGTACTAGAAAATGTACCAATATACATAAAAGATAAATTACCAACACCAGATTTGGCAGCTGCAGCAATAGCATTTGCATTTGAATCAGTAAAAATAGCACCAATTAAAGGAGAACCACCACCATCACCATAAAAATTACATATAATAAGAATTGTATTTGATATATCTGTTGGTTGAAATAATTGCGTAGTTATTTGTGTACCTTCTGTATTTTGAGGAATTGTATTATCATATGGTATTAAAACAGAACAAGTTATAATTGATGTAATAGAAACAATATTATATTGAACACATCGTTTTCCAGCAGTAAAACTTAAAATATTATTTTGTGCTCTTAAATAATTATAAGCAGAACCAATTGTTAGAGATGATATAGTACCAGTAGTAGAAATAATAGTACCAGCAGATAAAGAATTAGTATTTAATCCACCATTTGCAATTGGTAAAACGCCTAAACAAGAAATAGATAAATCTACAGTATCATAACTTGGTGCACTAGATACACCATTTGCAATTAATACTTTACCAATTGCAACATCAGTTAATGTAGATAAAGATGTTGATGATGAAGCATAAATTAAATCACCAGTTATATAAGTAGAAATTCCAGTTCCACCATTAACAGCAGGTAATGTATTTGAAACCATAGTTGATAAATCAACTAAACCATATTTAGGAATAGTTGATATTCCATCAGATAATAATACATATGGTGTTGATGATGGAGATAATTTAGAAAGAATTGTCGTGCCAGTTGCAACAATTAAATCACCAATTGAATAAGAAGTGATATTAGTACCACCCTGAGAAACACCAATAACATCAGTTGAAGAAGATGATGAAGTAGTAGTTTCATAAATTTCAGTGTAAATAATATCAGAGGAAGGTAATTTCTTTATAATTCTTTTATTTATCATATATTATATAATTTCAAAAATAGTTAAAATCGTATTTGCAGTACCATTAAATATTTGTGTACCACGACCATTAACATTTGCAAAAGTTGTTGCACCAAATCTAATAACAAATGTAATTGTAGAAGTAGTACCAGATAATTGAATACTTGTAAAAACTGCATTATTAAATGAAGGAATACCAATATTAAAAACATATGCTGATTGAACTGCATTTGCAGTTGGAGAACGGAATAAAGCTACTGCCATATTATTACCAGATGCTGTTTGTGTTGTATATTTAACAAATAAATAACTTGTTGAATATTTTGGAGTTATATTTAAAGATAAAATAGAAGTACCTTCTGTAATTTGAGGAATTGTATTATCAATAGGAATTGAACCAGTTGCTATAAAAGCACCAGTTTGAGTGCTAACCATTTGAATGATACGAAAATTTTTAGAAAAATTAAATCCAGTTCCTGCAGAATTAACTCGATAAACTTGTGATGCTGTTCCATATGGTGTTGAGGATAAAGTTGTACCATTTGAATAAATAACACCAGCAGCTAATGATGAAGAACCAGTACCACCATTAGAAATTGGTAATACATTAGAAACCATAGATGTTAAATTAATTTTACCATAAATTGGTGGAGAACCAACACCATTAGATAATAATGCATTTGTTGAAGATGCTGATGATATAGATGAAATAGTTGATGATGAAGAAGCATATAATAATTCTCCGACAGTAAAAGTAGTTAAACCAGTACCACCATTATTAACAGGTAATATACCAGAAACCATATTTGATAAATTTACTTTTCCATAACTTGGAGGAAGACCAACACCATTAGAAATTAATACAAAATTAGTATCATTTGGAGATAATTTAGAAAGAACTGTTGGAGCAGACGCATAAATTAAATCACCAATTGAATATTCAAAAATACCAATTCCACCAGAACTTGGATAAATTATACTATTGGCATTAATATTTGTATAATCAGATGAATATATTTTATTATTATTTTTTAATTTTTTAATAGTTCTTGTATTAATTACAGACATATATAATAATATATTATTAATTTATTCGAATTCAATAATAATAAAAGTTGAATAACTTGTACCATTAAATCGTTGTGCACCACCAATACCATTAATACTTACAGTAGCTGCAACGGCAGGACCTACTCTAATTGAATATGTAATAGGACTTGTAGTTCCTGGGGTTTCTACATGCATGAGATTAATACAACAAGTATTAATACTACCTGATAGAGATGCAATAGCATTAGCAGAAGAGTCTTTAAATAAAGCTACAACTGGAACGTTGGTAGAACTTGCACATTGTAAAATACATTGAACAAATATAGTACTCGTAATTGATGTTGGAGTTATTGATAATGTAAATATTTGACTACCTTCAGTATTTTGAGGAATAGTATTATCAGTGGGAATAATAGTGCTAGTTGTAATTAGAGCAGTTGAAAATGTTGTTAAATATTGTTTAACAATTTTTGATGGTAAAAATTCTATATTTGTTGCAGTATTATTAACACAAGTAATATAATTTGGATAACTTATATCAGTATTTAATAAACTAACATCAAGATATGTATTTTGTGAAATAACCACACCAGTATTTAATGCAGTACTTATATTAGTACCACCATTTGAAATTGGTAAAACACCAGTTATTGTATTTGTTAAATCTACTTTACCATAACTTGGAGGAACTCCAATACCATTTGCTAATAATACATTACCACTAGCAACACTTGGAATTACACTAATTGTATTTGATGTATCTGCATATAATAAATCTCCAGTTGTATATGATGATATATTTGTTCCACCATTATCAATCGGCAATACATTTTCAACCATAGATGATAAATTTAATTGTTGATAAGTTGGTAATTCATTTATACCATTTGATATTAACATATATCCAGATGCAACAGCTGGTATTGTTGTTAATGATAATGTTGAATCTGCAACCAATAAATCACCTATTACATATTCTGTAATTCCTGTTCCACCTTGAATAACAGTATATATATCAGGTGAAGTATTATATCCTGTTTGTTGTGAATAAATTGAATTATTTGTTTTTAATTTTTTAATATATCTTTTATTAATATAATTTTCATCATACATAAATATTAATATAATATATATTACATAAATAAATTTATTTTTTAAAGAGTAGAATATTCATATATTTGAATAACACTTTTTAGAGTTCCACCATATCTTGCTGATGCAGATGATGCACTACTATTAATAAATGATGTGCTTGGTGCATTACTACTACCAAAACGAACATTATATGTAGTTGCTGATAATGATGAAACAGTTGTATTATAAATAAGACACCCGGAACCATTATAAGATGAACCATTACCATTAGAAGTTGTAAATGTAGATGCAATAGCATCGGGACCTGTACCAACAAATAATGCTAATATACCAGCATTATTTAATGATGAATTAACACCAGTTGATAAATTAACATATATAATTAATGTATTACCAATAGCTTTTGCTATATAATTAGATATAGATATTATTAATGTACCTTCTGACCATTGAGGTATAGTATCATCAGCAAACATTTGACCACAAGTTATTAATGCACTTGTATTATTGGTTTGATATTGAACTAATCTATTTGATTGTTGAAAAGATAAAGCATTATTATTTCTTAATAAAAAATATTTTGCAGATGATAATGCAACTCTTGTAAATGTAGTTGTAATAATATATATTACACCATCAGTTAAAGATGTATTTATTCCTGTTCCTCCTTTTGTTAATGGTAATGTATTTGAAATAATTGATGTACCAAGATTTATTTTACCCCATGATAATAAATTACCTACACCAGTACCTAATAATATATTACCTTCTGCTACAGATGATAATACACCAAATTGATTACTATTAATTCCTACAATTAAATCTCCTTTTGTATAAGATGATATTCCTATTCCACCATTTGTTAATTGCAATGTATTATCTGTATATAATTCTAAGTCTGCTTTTCCATAAGATGGAATTTCATTTATATTTGTTGATAATAACACATTATTTATTGCTATATCATTTAATTTATTTAATGAATATGATGAATTAGCATAAATTATATCTCCTGTTATATAAGTGGTCAAATTTAATCCACCATTAATAACTGGTAAAATATTTTCTATATGTAATGATAAATCAATTTTACCATATGTTGGCATTGTATTTATACCTTGTGATATTAAAACATATCCATATTCAACTGCTGATAAAGTTGTTAATTGTGTTGTTGATGTTGCGGATATTAAATCACCTATTTTATATTCAGTTATTCCAATACCACCTTCAGAAACATTTATTATTGACATACATATATAATATATAAAAAAATTATTATTAATATAATAATTCAATTATCTCTAATGTTGAAATTGATGTTCCACCGAATGCTCTTGTACCAGATGTTATCCCATTAATATAACAAGTTCCACTTGAAGGACCAACTCTAACAGAAATAGTTCTCGCAAGAGTATTTGCAGAAGCATTAATTGATAATAATTTTCCAGAATTATATTTTGCATTATTATAACAACAATTTGTAGCACCAATTATAGATGCTCCTGAAAATAATGACATACTTGCAACTCCTGCTCCTGATGCTGTTGCTATATTAATCTGAAGTTTATAATATAACATACTTGTTGATAATAAAGGTGTAAATGATAGTGAGAATATTTGTGTTCCTTCAGTTATTAATGGTATGGTATTATCATTTGGTAATACAGTAGAACATGTTATTAATGCTGATGAAGATATGGATGCATATTGAAGCATTACATTACAACCAACGAATCTTGGAATAGTACTTGTACTATTTAATTGCAATAAATATGAATACGCATCATTTGGAAAAGAAGCTGAATTTAATTCAGTGCCAGTTGAATAAATAACTCCAGCAGTTAATGATGAACCTGTACCCCCATTAGTAATTTGTAAAATTCCAGAAACCATAGCACTTGATAGATCAATTATATCATAAATTGGATTTGTATTTATTCCTTGTGATACTAATGTTTTATTATTTGATGTATTTGATATTTTTGATAATGATGTAGTAGAATCAGCAAATAATAAATCACCAATTGAACATGTAGTAAAATTTAATCCACCATTACTAATTGGTAATATTCCAGATACACATGTTTCTAAATTTATTTTTCCATAATATGGCATTTGATTAATTCCATTTGATAATAATACATTATATGATGATGTATTTGATAATGTAGTTAATGTTAATGTTGTATTTGCACATAATATATCTCCAATTGAATATAGTGAATTATCTGTTCCTCCATTTTTAGCAGGTAAAATTCCAGATGTCATTGTTTCCAAATCTATTTTATTATATTTAGGTATATTATTTATTCCATTTGATGTTAATACATAACCAATTTCAACAGCTTTAATTATAGATAATGTTGTTGAATTAGTTGCAACAATTAAATCCCCAATATTATATGTTGTTATTCCTGTTCCTCCATATATTGGTAATATTGGATAAGTAATATATGCAGAAAATAATGTTTCTTGTTTATAAGTTTGTTTTTTTTTATTAATTATTCTATTATTAATATTAGTATTATTATCATAATATAATAAATTAAACTCATTTGTATTTTTTGTATTATTTATTATTCTTGTATTTATATATGTCATATATAATTTATATATACAAATTAAACACTTGATATTTCATATACATACATACTCGATTTTATAACAGAACTGAATAATTGCGCGCCTGCTGATGTACCATTCAAATAAAAAGTGCCTGATCCACCACCAATTCTAACAGTATATGTTTTTGTTGATGTTCCTGGTGATGGTAATGTAAAAAATAATGCAAGATTTGAATTAATATTTATGGATGATATTGTCATAGTAGCAATTGCATTTGCTGTGGGAAATTCAAATACAGCCATACATGCCAGAGCATTGTTTGAATGAGTTCCCATTATTTGAATATAAAAAAATAATGTACTTGTTGATTCTAATGGTGTCACTGGTAATGCAAAAACTTGTGTACCTTCTGTTATTTGAGGTATTGTATTATCAGTTGGTATTGTTGTATTACATGTAATCACACTTGCTGTATTTGTATAAAATGTTTTAATAATTCTGGTATAATCTACAAATTCATATCCTGTTCCTGCTGTATTAATTCTAAAACTATTATAATTAGATCCAAATGGTATTGAAGTATAAACATTTGATGAAGTTGTCAATACACCTGATGGTATGGTTGATAAATTTGTGCCACCATTTGTTTGTGGTAAAATTCCAGTTGTTGTTGTTGCTAAATCTGCAGACCCATATATTGGAATATTATTAATTCCTTGTGATAATAATATATTTCCTAATGATGTTGCATTAATAACTCCCAATGAATTATTATCATCTGCAATTATTAAATCACCTATATTATATCCAGTTAATCCAGTACCTCCTCTTATTGGTTGTAATATTCCAGATACATGATTTGTTAAATCTATTTTTCCGTAATATGGCACACTTCCAATTCCACCAGATAATAATACATTACCAGATATTACACTCGATAATTTCCCTAATATATTTGTTGATGATGCATATAATATATCCCCAATATTATATACATTAATATTTGTTCCGCCATTATTTATATTTAATGTTCCTGTGCACATATTTTCTAAATCTATTTTATTATATTTAGGAATAGTATTAATACCATTTGATGTTAATGATTTATTGGTTTCAACTGCAGATAATAAAGATAATATATATTTGTTAGTTGCAACAATTAAATCTCCTTTATTATATTCTGAAATTCCAGTACCTCCTTGTTTAACAGAAATTGGTATTGTAGCACATTCAGTATTTTGATTATATTTTTTTATAGATTTATTTTTTTTAATTATAGTTCTTGTATTTATACATTCAGAATTAATTTCCATATATATTTATTTATTATTTTATGAATTATATTATTATATAATGAAGGTATTATTATTATTACCCAATCAATTATTTAAAACTCATGATATAAAGTATGATAAAATAATATTATATGAACATCCAAAATTTTTTACTAAATTTAAATATCATAAATCTAAATTAGTATTTTTAAGAGCAAGTATGAAATCATATTATGATTCATTAAAATTTAAAAATAATATTTCATATATTGACTTTAATGAAAAATTAAATATTAAAGATGATATTATAATTTATGATCCAACTGATTTTGAAATATTAAAGGATATTATTAATTATTGTAAATCACATAAATTAAAATTGGATATTCTTGATAATAAATTATTTTTATTATCATTAGATGAAATTGATGAATATATTAATACAACTAAGAAACCATATTTTAATGCAACCTTTTATAAATGGATTCGTATTAAAAAAAATATATTAATTAAAAATAATAAACCTATAGGTGGTCAATGGTCTTTTGATAAATATAATCGTTTACCTTTTAATAATAATTATCATGAAGATAATATTAAATTTATTAATAATAAATATATTAATGAAGCAACAACTTATATTAATACATATTTTAAAAATAATTATGGAGAAATAAATATATTTTTACCAATAAATCATGAAGATGCATATAAATATTATCAACATTTTATTACTAAAAAATTATCAAATTTTGGCAAATATGAAGATGCAATATCATCAGAAGTTATAATTGGTTATCATTCATCTATTTCAGGATTATTAAATATAGGATTATTAGATGTAAATGATGTGATACAAATGGCAAGCAAAAAAAAAGATAGTATTAATATAGAATCTTTAGAAGGTTTTATAAGACAAATAGTTTCATGGAGAGAATATGTTAGAATGTTATATGTTAAAGAACATAATAAATTTATTACTATGAATTTTTTTAATCATCATAATAAATTAAATAAAAATTGGTATAATGGTAATACTGGTTTATTACCTGTTGATAATGTTATTAAAAAAGCATTAACTATATCATATGCTCATCATATAGAACGATTAATGATAATAGGAAATATTATGTTATTAATGATGATATCACCAAAAGAAGTATATAAATGGTTTATTGAATTAATTTCAATTGATGCATATGAATGGGTAATGGAACCAAATATATATGGTATGAGTCAACATTCTGTTGGTGATTTAATGATGAACAGACCATATTTTTCATCATCTAATTATATTATTAAAATGAGTAATTATAAAAAAAATAAAAATAATGATTGGTGGTTTATTTGGGATTCTCTTTATTATAATTTTATAAATAAACATAAAAATTATTTAATTAAAAATTATTCAACAGCATCATCAGTTTATAATTTAAATTTAAAATCTGATAATGATAAAAAAAAATTATTTAATATTGCAAAATCTTATATTAATTCATAATTATACTGTTCTGCATAATTTACCTGGCATACATGTAGGTGGTGTTAATTGATCTAATTTTACGTCATAAGATTCATTTTCATGTTTATGTCTATAATATAAAAATATTATTACAACAATAATTGCAACAATTACATACCAATATTTTTTTAAAATTTCCATAAATTCATTATCCATATATTATAATTTTATATATTTTGTTTATTTATATAATACATCTGGATTAAATGTTCCTAATGGAAAACCACAACCAAACGAAGATTTAGCACATGATATTAATGGATTATTAATTTTATTATTAAAATATAATGAATTGTCATAACATTTACCTGTATAATTCATTGGTTGTAATTCACAATTAGGATATGTTTTCGATTCATGAAAATTTTCTTGTTTTTTATGTTTATTAATTAATAATAATATAATAATACATACAATTATAATTATTCCAATAATAATATAAATATTCATTATATTATTATATTACAAAAAAATGATATATTTGATATATTAATAATTATTATTCTATATTTATTATGGACAAATCGTCAGACAGTTATGAAATTGAAAATTCAAATATTGAATCAACAATTAATAAAATTAAAGAACAGATTGCTAATAATGAATCACTTGAAAAATTATTGCATTATAAAAATATATTATTAAATAATTGTATAAATATTAAAAATCCTAAATTTCAACAAATTTTATTATCATCAATAAATAATATTTATTCAATTCATATTTCAGAAGAAATTAATGATGTTGCTAATTATAAAATTCGTAAATTGATTGTAAATAATAATTTAACAATTTCAGCATATAAACCATTACAAATATGTGCTCCTTTTGTTACTATTTGTGATAATGATAGAGCACTTTTTTGTCTTAATTTTAAATATTATTTAATCAATGATTATAATTATATTTTATATAATTATGATGAACAAACAATTGATTGTTATCTTATTAATAAATCTGTTTATAATAATCCATTAATTAATTATCACTCTATAAAAACATTTATATTTAAACAACCACTATTAGCATTATTATTATCATTATTAGTATAAATAAAATTATTTTTTTTTATATAAACGATGACAATTATTATCATAATAGTTTTTTAATTCTTTTTTAGCATCATCCATAGAAATTTGAAGTAGATGTTCTTTATATTCAATAGGATAATAACCTTTATTATAACCATCTAATACATATTTATAAAATTTATATTTAATATGTTGATTATCGTTATAATATTCATCTAATAATGAAATAGCTTTATCTGGTGATAATAATAGTAATTCATTTGCATATTTTTTTGAAAAATCATTATTATATATTCCCTCATTTATTTTATCATTTAAAATATATTGTTTTTTTTTTATTTCATCACGTGATGAATAATTAAAACTATCTTCAAAAATATTTTCATTATATGATATATTAATATTTTCATACATATTATTTTCATACATAATATTTTCATACATATTATTTTCTAAAATTAATATATCATTATAAGTTTCTTCATCGTCATTATAATGTGCTTGTTTTTTTAAATCATCAATAATATAATCTATTAATGGAATTTTGATATATTGTTCAATATTATATTGATCATATAATTTATATTTATTACATAATTTTGAAAATTTATAAACAAGTTCACTTGTTTCAATATTTCTGAAATATAATGAGACTATTACTATATCAACAGATGATTTATTAATTTTATATGTATATTTACAAATAAATATATCTGTATCCACAAATAATTTTGTATATTTATTTAAAATATGTGAATATATAATAAATTTATAATATGGAGACATAAAATTTGGATGAATATATAAGTTAACAAAAGAATCAAACATAGTTTTATTTTTATCTGTAAGTAAATTAAATAAATTATAATTAATAATATTTTGTTTTTTTTTATAATTGTTTAACCATTCAAACAATGCAGTTAATTCTAATATATTTAATTTTATTGTATCCATATTGTCATCTAAAAATTGTGATAAGTCATTTATAGAATCATCTAAATTATCATCATCGCAATATATTACAAGTTTTTTTATATTTTTACAAATGATGTTTTTAATTTCGACAAAGTCTGCACTCATTTGGTTGGTTGTTTGATATTATATATATTAATATATTTATAATTTCATTTTTTATATCAAGACTATATTAATGAAGATAGTATTAGTATGAAAAAATGATACTTTTAATATATTATTATTAATATAATAATATATTAATTAATGTCGCAAAACATTATACACACATCAAATTACGATATTAATGAAATTGGTCATAATTTTGATTTAACAAATTTTTTTGATAATTTTAAAGAAATTATTGATACAGCTAATTTATCATATAAATTAATTCATGATTTATTAAATCATAATATTAATCAGGATAATATATATAATATTTTAGAGATATGTGAATTTTTACAATATAAACATATGAATGAGTTATGTTTCATAATTTTTAAAAAAATATTATACAATGAAATAAGGATAGATTATACAAACATAAAAAATTATAATTCAATCAATTTGATAAATATAAATAATAAAAAAAATAAATTGTTTATTCAAATATGTATTTTAGAGGGATTAATTGATTCTAAGATTGTATATAAAACATATCCATATATTATAAATAATAAATGTTTAGTAAATGGGAAATGTAATTGTAATATAGAATTATCAAATTTTGTATTAAATGGAGTATGTTGTTATGAATATTTAAAAAAAAATAATAAACTTTCTGAGTTATATAATATTGATCGATATGGATATCAAGATATATACAAAAAATATGCTGATAATCCAAATATAAATGAAATGCATTTACTAAATATTTGTTGTTTAAACAATTATAATAATATAAAGCATAATGTAATATTAAATTTATTACATAGTTATGATTGTATAAATATTTTTACATTACAGTCTGTATGTTTTCGTAATAAATATAAATTAATTAAGTTGATATTAAAATATTATAAAAAAAAATATATAATTTTATCATCAAAATTATTTAATTTTAGAGCAGCAGATATGACATTGAAGACTATAAAATATTTATTATCACATAATTATATTTTTGATGATAATGAGTATGAAAAGATATATTATAAACATGGTTATACAATAAATTTATTAAATGATATGTGGAATAATATATATTTAGAAAATCAACTAGATGTACAATTACATCTAGAAGCAGAAATTGAATATAGATATATAAAATGTGAAATATTATTAAATCATAATATTAAATTTACAAAAAAATTTTATGATAATCTTGATATAAAATTCAAAAAATTATTTAATAATTATCCATATTTATGTATTAATGAATAATTTTATATTAATTTATGATATTAATGATTAAGTGATATTTGTGAAAGTAAATTTATCATTGTGTTATATGGAATAATTATAAATTGTCTTAAATATTCATCATCGACAGACATATAATTACCATTATATACTATTTGTGATAACTTAGTTGTTTCATTCATTAAACAATTTAATTCATATTTAAGATAATGGATTAAATTGTTTATATCAGATTGTCTAATATGTGGATTATTATTTCTTGCCATTGCAAGCATTAATATTGCATTTGGTATAATGTCATATGTTGATGTATCATATGATTTATTATTAAATGTTAAAGGTTTTATAGCAGATTGAGGTAAATTACCAGGTTGTCCCAATGGAGTTTTTTCAACTAATTTATTTAAATATTGTGATGTGGTTGATATCATATTATTATATTTTGTATCTAATAATTCTTCTTTTAATGCTGTCATTTGTTCCGATAATTCAGGATATGCATTAATAAAATTATTTATTTTATTAGTTTGTTGAGAATATGCATAATGAGTTTCATTTAATAAATTTTGTCCATTATTATATAATTGTGTTAATGCAACAATCCCTTGTTGAGAAATAGTATTTGAAAAAGTTGAACGCCAATCAGCATAAAAATCAATTTTAAATAAAAGTTCAAATATTCGTATTGGTAATGCATTTTTTGTTGGACATGTTGTTGGCATAAATAATTCATTTTGTGTTTCCGCGTTTTTACGTTTAATAAGTACAACAGATACTACAATAAAAACTATAAAAAAAATCACAAGAAAAATATAAAACCCTGTACTTTCAGACATATATTATTATATAATAAAAAAATGAAAAATATAATATATTATGATAGATATTAGTATATAATACAGATGCTGAGATATCAATTGAAAGGATTGTCAAAATACAATGAAATTGATATTAGATGTGTTAATTCTATAACATATTATAAACGCATGTTTAAGATTTTTGATAAGGAATATGATTATATATTAAAAATTAATTACAGAGAAAATAAAATGAATTATTATACATTATATCCGTTTTTGATAATTAATAATTATCAAAATATAAATATTTTAATTAAATATAAAACCTTTGATGAAGTACTATGGGAACATGCTGATTTAAATTATTATTGTAAGTATGTCTTACCATTAGTAGATAAAGAAATTAGATTGCGAAAAAAAAGCAATATGAGTTGCGACAATTTAGCTACGATTACTACACATAAAAAATTTATTATGAAATAAAAAATATAATGATAATTTTAATTTATAAAAAAATGAAATAAATAAATGTATATAAATTATGATGTATATATTAAGAATGAATACATTATCGCAAGATGTTATTCAAATTATTATGTGTTATTTGGACAACAAAACAATATGGTTATTAAAAAAGAATAAGATTATTAATTCAAGGATTGCAAATGAAATAATTATTTATAATGCAATAGAAAATATTAATAAAAAAATAAATAAATTATTAATTATAGAACCATTTTTTAATAATATTTTAAATTTTAAAAATGTGTATATTTCTGGAAGTTTTATATTACAATGTATCTTAGATGAACGTTATAATTTTTCTGATATTGATATATATACAAATAATATACAACTAATCAAATTATTAAATATCAAAGACATACAGAATATAATTTGTGATTATAATCCAGCAAGAGTATATGATATTTATTTGAATGATACTAATATTGTAGATAAATTACAAATAATTTATATAGAAACTAAAAATATATATAATTCAATTAATAAATATTTTGATTTTGATTTTTTAAAAAATATTTATAATTATAAAAAGAAGAAATTATTTATTTTTAATATTGAATCTGTTATGGATAAAATAAGTAATTTATATGATGTAAATTTATTTAAATATAAAGAATATTATAAAATTAAAAATAAAATTAAACGAATTGGTAAATATGAAGGAAGAGGATTTAATATAATATATAATAAAAATGTATTACAACAACAATTAATTGATATAAACAACAATAATATTATCAGAAGTAATTTTGATATGATAAATACAAATTGTTATTATTATAAAAATTATATATTAAATGAGAAAAATCGTAGAAATATCGATGATATAATTGATAATATAAAATCGAACAGCAAAATAGATGTTAGGTCTTCAAAAACATGTGTATATTCATTATTAAAGATTCCACATATTCATTGGGATAGTTTAGATTATGGAAGTTCAGTAAAGATTATAATTATTAATAAATAAGTTTTTTATTTTTTTTATTAATTATTTTTTTATTCATATCATTAATAAGATAATAGAGTTGTGATGGGTCAGAATGATTAAGATATATTTTAGCGATAGTTGTATTATGATTTAATGTTTCACAAAGAATATTATTAGCATAAACAGGATGATATTGTTCTAATAAAATATTATAAATGGGTTTTTTTTTATTATATATAATTTTATAAATATGTTTATTATGTATATCAGAAATTTTTATGAATTTGTTATTATAAAAAATTTTATGTTCAGGACTTAAAATAGTTAATTTATTAGGAATATTATAATTGAATGTATGAGGTGGGATACAATATAAATAATTAATTGTCGGAATAGTTTTAATAACTTTAATAATTTGTAGATTATCAATAGTATGTATTTGTTTATTTATATTTTTAATTTTAACAAATTCTTGATCAGTTTTTATAATAGTATTTTCATCAAAACAAATTGGAGGTGTTGGTATTGATTGATATAAAGTAAATATATTTGTATTATAATTATAATAAATACTATTTAATACGTTACCTGTAACAACAGTAACAGTATATATACCATTAGATAAATTACCAAAAGTAATACTACCAGTAGTAGAATTTATAGTAATATTTGAAATAGTACGAACAGAAGAATCATAAATATAATATTGATTAGAATTTTGATATAAACCATTTGGAGATGAATATGATTCATTATCATCTCTTGTATAAGAATTTGGTGAATAAAGTTCTGCATCAAAAGATGATAATAAATAAGGTTGATTTGAAGTATTAGATAACCATGTATCATTTAATACATTATTTGCATTTGTATTAGACCATCCAGAACTTGGATATTCGGCATATGAATTAGTAATAGTCATATCAATATTTGTATCATTAGCAAGAGGTGCATTGGCACCAGAACAATAACAATGTGAAATTATGCAAGTTTCATTAGAACTTCCAAATATACCACTTCCAGAACCATATGAAGAACAATTACCTGTACTATAACAATTAACAGCAATACAATTAGTATTTTGATATCCATAAATACCACCAGATGATAAAATACTTCCACGTGTATAACAATTAATAGCAGAACAACCAGAACAAGCTGCACCAAAAATACCACCGCCATTAGTTCCAACATTTCCAATTGAATAACTATCGGAAACAGTAACATTATCTGCATTATTTGCGCAAATACCAGCCCCATCAGCACTAATAGCACCAATAGAAAAACAATTAGTTATAGTACTATTCGATAAACTAACTCCAGATATACCACCACAAAATTCATAAATATCATTTAAATAATAGCAATTTGTAATTGTACAATTATTATTTAATATTCCACATATTCCACCTGCATACAATCCAAGCATAGGACCAGATGCATAGCAATTAGTTATAGTAACATTTGAACAATTGGAACCAATAATACCCCCACCATTTTCATTTATATCTCCTGTAAAATAACAATTTGATATAGTTGAATTTGTTATTGTACCAACTATTCCACCATAACTTGATCTCACACCAGTTGATGCGGAACAATTTGTTATTGTTGCATTTGTTGTAGATGAACGACAAATCCATCCATACGCATCTGTACTTGTTTCGCTAGTTACAGATAAGTTTTTTATAATAAAATTGGTATAAGATGCATTACCAGCAAATCCCTGATAACCATCTACAACATAAACTGTTAATGTATAGTTATTGCCATTAATTGTAATATTATTCGCACCAATAATTATATACATTAAACTATCATTAATTGTTATATTTTCAGTAAATGTTAATGTTGTTCCAGCTCCAGTCATTGTAATTGGCCAAGTTGCATTATCTACATAAGTTTGAGTTAAATTAATATTTGTCCCAATTGAAGACATTATATATTATAACAAGATTAATAAATACATCAATCCAAATTTTTTTATTGTGGATTATATTTATGTATTATATATAATGAATATATTAATGCAATATGATTTTCCATATTATAAATATATAACAAATGACACAGAGATAATAAAAATATTTAATAAATTAAAGAATCAAAAAATAATATTATCACATGATAAATATAAAGTAGCATATGTTAATATAAATCCGACATATAATAATAAATATATATCGATATTATTTAATGATGAATTATATGAATATTATTATTTGAGTGATTATTTTAATGAACATTGTAGAATAAAATGTAAAATGATAAATTCAAATGGAACACCTGAAGAATTTTATAATAAAAATAAAAAAATTATATTGGATGAAATGTATAAATGGCGAGATACTATTAATATAGAAACTATACGTATTGTTACAAAAGGATTATTAGTTAAAAATAATTATAATATATGTTCATATTTCAATCCATTAATTATAAAATATTTTATTGATTTATTTGATGCTAAAAAAATATTAGATATGTCATCTGGTTGGGGTGATAGATTAATTGGAACTTTAGCATCTAATGCAGAAGAATATCATGGGTTTGATCCAAATAATTGTTTACATGAAGGATATAATAATATTATTAAATTATTAAATAAAAAAAATATAAAAATAAAAATAGAAGAACTACCATTTCAAGATGCTTTATTAAAAGATAATTATTATGATTTAATGATGTCATCACCACCATATTTTGATATAGAAGAATATGTTATTAATTCACAACAATCAATTTATAATAAAAATGAAAAAAAATGGTATGATGATTTCTTATTAATTTCAATTAATAAAATTATTAAAGCATTAACTATTAATGGACATCTATGTTTAAATATATTTCAAAAACAAAATCATAAATATATCACATGGTTATTAAATGATATGACAAAAAATAAAAATATAAAATTTCTTGGTATTATTAGTATTAATAAAAGTGTGAAATATAATTTTCATGAACCTATTTTTATATGGAAAAAAATAAAATAATCTGATATATTATAATATATATGAAACACAAACATTATAATAAATATTATACATATGATAATCCAGATGTTATAAAATTAGAAAAAGGACTGGAAAAAATGTGGTTAAAAATGGCAAAAGGAAATTTAATTATTATAACAAAAGATAAATATTATTATTATAATAAGACATTTACTTCTAAATCATATAACAACGATTGGAAGTTATTTGATGAAGATAATAATGTTGAAGCTATATTATATTCAAGTATGTCATATGATACATTTGAACAATGGATAAATTGGATTGTTTATAAATATAAAGGAAATATATCATCATTAGTAAAAAATAATTTAGAATCTTATGTTATTGATAATTATAAGAAATTTTTTCATGCAGATAAAATAACTTCACAAAAAGATTATTGTACTAATTATAAAGAAATATGAGTAATAAATTTCATGTGATATTATATTGTTTAGTTTTTATTTTTAATATAAAAAAATGAAAAAATAATAATATAAATATTAATCATATAATAAAATATATGATTAATATAAATGTATTGAAACAATATTTTGCATTATTTTCACATATTGATACTGATGAAGATAATATAAATGATTGTGGATTTGAAGAAATTACACAAGAAATACTTGATGATATATTATTGGTAAATATAAATGAACACAATATTAAACAAATATTACATATAGTTGATTTTTATCAATATAATAAAATAGATAAAATTATAAGAAATATTCAAGTAAAAATATTATTTGAAAAGTTTGATTTAAATACAAAAATGTGTAGTAATAAATTATATAATGACATTATTAATACTGATTGTTTAAAAAATAAAGTATGTATATGTATTGATAATAGAGATATTAATAATAAAAGTTGGGACAACAGTTTGTTTCAGAATTATATATGTTATGAAATTATGTTGCAAAAATATTCATGGTTGAATAAATTTAGAGGGGATATTACGTTAGTTTTTAAACATTTAAATAATTCTATAGATGAATCAATTAAAATTAATGAAAAATGTAATTTTTTATATCAAACTGATATTATTAAGTATGCTTTTAATGAAGCAAAAGATATAAAATTAATAAATTATTTATATGATAAATTTAACAATAATACTAATTTTATTATTAATGATAATTTGTGGAAAAACAACACTGATATGTATTCAATAAAAACAATGCATACAATGCATAAATTAAATTTAAAATATACATATAAAAGTTCTATGTATAATAAAAATATTTGGACTAATCATGATGATATTAGAAAATTAATTAAGATTAGTTTAGATATGAGAATTTATATTAATAGAGATATATATGATAAAATTATTAATTCTTTATTAATTAAACATAATTTAAAAAAAACAAATATTAATGAGACCATAAATCTTATTAATTATTTAATTACTAATATTGATGTTAATTGGTTAACTGTTAAAACATATAGTAAATATTTGGATTTATTATTACAAAACAATCAAAATATAAATATATTTTTACCAAAAATTAATAACAAATTATCACATATTAGTGTATTAAAAGTAATAATGAAAAATAAAGAAAATAAAAATTTAATATTTGATATAGATATTTTTTTAAATTATTGTATTTCTCATAATTACACAGAAGGTATTGAATATGCGTTAGAATTAAATGCAAAAATATCAGCAGAATCGTTATCAAAAGTTAAAAGTAAATGTATTGAAGATTTATTGCTAGAAAAATTAAAAATAGATAAAAATAAATATAAGCGAATTTTTTAATATAAGTTTATAATATATGGATGGATTGTTAGTATTATTTAATAATCCAATTACAAGTAAAGGCGCTGCTTTATTATTTGTAATTGGATTAATTATAGCAATTGTTTATTTCTTAGTTGAAGGATCAACAGAAGAACGTATATTAACAGGCATTGGAATATTTGCAGCTGCTGTGGTTGCATTATATATTTATAAACAAATGATGTAATTTTTATTAACTTTTTTTATGATAATAAAAAAATGATATTTTAAAATATTTATAAAATATGATTATAGACAATAAACACATGGAAGAAAGTAAATCTACTGTGCTGATATCAGATATTATTCAATATATTTGTGAGTTTTTATCATCACATGATCAATTTAATATGAGATTAATATCAAAATATTATTTACAACAAAATCCACATAAAATATTAAATTGTTTATCATATATAAAAAAACGACATATTATTGAGAATTATATTTTAAAAAATATATTAGCATATAATAATTACTTATATATTATATATAAACTTCATAATAATATAAACAATTATACATTAGCATGTCATAAAACAGACAAAATATGGTTATATCAAAATAATTTAAAAATATCGATTATAGAAAATAACGAACTAAGCGTAATGACATTTCCATTGTGTATTACTAATGATATACAGGATTTTATACTTGATAGTAAAATAAATACAATGTATAGGAAGTATGAGAAATATGAGAAATATAATAATTAAGTATATTTTTTTTTATTATTAATAATTTCCTGTTTAGTACTTTCAACAACAGAACGAAAATTTTTTAAAATTGTTCTTACAGCATCAATTAATAAATTTAATGAATCGGGATTATCCATTTCGATAATAAATTGATCTAATTTATCAATAGCAATAAATGGTAATTTATCTGTTAATTCTTCATAATTATAAATAATATAATCTTTATGAGTATTATTTATATCATTTAAAATTGGTGTTGTGGAAGTTAATAACCATCTAATACCATCATAAATTAAAATTGTTTTTTGATTTGCATTAGGAAGATAAAATTTATTATGTTGAGGTTCATTTTTAAAAAGATTCATATAATAATATACGATTATATTTTTAAATATACAGATTAATAATATAAAAAAAATGATAATATTAATATATTGATATATATGTGATTATACTAATAACTACAAAATGAATTGCGACCAAACTGGAATAATTCAAGAATCAAAAAAATGTTTAAATTGCGAGAAACCATGTAGTGGTAAATATTGGTATTGTACAACATTATGTCATCGGGAATATATGAAAAAAGCACAAAATGCACTAATGGAAAATAATCATTTACGAATTTTATTAGATAGAGTAAATGAAGAAAATGCATATGCAAGACTTAATATCGAAAATTTAACAAAAGAGATTAATGACGCAAAAAATTATATTAGTTATTTGGAAAATAAAATATATTACGCTCAATTAGAAGTTAATCAGAATAAAAGATATGATAAAAAATTAGAAACAAGCAAATATAAATCAAAAAGAACACGAACACGTTCACATTCTGTTTCATCATCATCGTCAAGTAATAGTTATAACAGTTATAATTATCGCAAACCAGATAATTATAATAATCGTAAAACAGATAGATATTAATTTTTAATTTATTTTATATTAATTATGTTTAATAATATTATTATAATATAATAATAATAATATATGAATCGTCTCGATTATGCATTATTTAAACCTATAAAAAGATCAGAATATGAAATAAATGATGAACAAAAAAAAATAAAACAACAAAATGATGAATTTATTAAAACACATAATTTAAAAAAAATGAAAAAACATATATTTTATGATGCATCTATATATTATTATAATAATAAAACCAGAATGATGTATTCAAGTCAATTAGGTGGACAATTAAAACGTGTAATAGATAAAAATATTTATAAACAAATGTTAGACGCTAATAATTTGCCATTTATTAATTTTTATGTATAATGATTAGTAGAAAAAAATGACATTATATTATTATAAATAATAATAATAATATAAGTTACATATGATCAATATCTACATATTGGAATTAACAAATAGCAAATATTATATTGGAAGAACAACAAATACAGAAATGAGAATAACAGATCATTTTAATAAGAAAGGATGTGAATATACAAAAAAATATAAGCCAATAAAAGTAATAGAAATGTATAAAGATTGTGATGTATATGATGAAGATAAATATGTTCTAAAATATATGGCAAAATATGGTATAGACAATGTACGAGGAGGAAGTTTTTCTCAAATAGAATTAGATGAAAATGAAATAGAGATTATAAATAAAATGATAAATAATGCTGAAAATAAATGTTATAACTGTGGCAAAGTGGGACATTTTATAAATAATTGTGAAGAAAATAATATATATGTATGTGAAATATGTGAGGAAGAATTTAATACAGAAAAAGAATGTTTAATACATGAAACAAAATGTAAAAATAATAAAATTATATGTTATAAATGTGGTAGAATAAATCATTATGCAAATAATTGTTATGCAAAAAAACATATATATGGTTATTATTTGAATTAATTTATATAAGTAAAAAAATGATAATTTACATATATTACGAGAAATATAATATAATAACAAAGATGATTACTCGAATTGAATTTGAGAATGAAACAATAGAAGTGAGTGAAAATGATATTAAATATTTAGATGCGAATATAATTAATTTACAAATTGGAGAAGTAATAGAGATAAAAAATTATAAATCGAATATATTTAGAAATTTATTAAAAGAACATGAATATAATTTTAGTTTTGAATTACCGACATTAGCATTAATGTTAAATTTAGGATTATATTTACAAATTAAACAACGAATAATTGATATGATAATAGATAAGATTTATAATAAAAAAGGAAATAGTAAACATTATGGATATATTTATAGATATATGTATAAATATAATAAAGAGAATCAAATAAAAATAAATGATGATGTAATAGGCATATGTGAAAATAAAATGTATTATTCGATAATAAATGATGTTAAATTGTGCAAAAGTATTATAAATTTGAATAATTTTTATTACAAAAATGAGAGTAATAAAATAACATTATATAATTTGGAAAAAATAATATGTATAATAAATTTGGATGATACAATAAAAATTTCGAATAATTTGTCAAATCCTTTTTATATTAATAATAATTTAATTATTAATATAAAATATATTTATAATGATATGGTGAAATTGATAGATTTTTTAAAAAGAAATAATTGTAAAGAAAAAAATTAATTTATTTGTTGTTCGAGACCAAAACTTTAAGTTCAATAGAATGAGGCGTTATTATTGGTTTTTTTTTGTGTCATATATGCAATAACAATCACTATACATATTGCAAACAAAAACATTGTATAGTACATCTCTGATGTATCCATATATTATATATACATATAAAATAATAATAAATTAAATATATATATAATAATATTATTTAAAATAAGTAATTTTAGAGAAATTGTACAATTTATTAAGTAATTTTAGAGAAATTGTACATTTTTTTAAGTAATTTTAGAGAAATTATACATATATATAAAATATAAAAAAGATATAAGTAAACAAATATAGAGAATAAAAATTAAGTAAAAACAGAGAAATTATACATATTTTTGATGAGGGGGGGG
>JACCDT010529509.1_pt1 | contig 25179 bp, 21 predicted proteins | sample 7446291 | NCBI WGS metagenome assembly JACCDT01 (sample SAMN15323446, study PRJNA562643) | freshwater metagenome | isolation source: river surface water | place: USA:Blue River Watershed | collected 2017-08-17 | reverse complement strand
GTCCTTGGTTCAAATTGAGCTCGTCGCCCACCTGCAGCGCGCGGGCGGCATGGCGGGCCGCATTGGGCAGGGTCACCTTGAGCCGATGCCCGCTTGCGCAGCGCAGGTGGTAGGTGGTCAGCCCCCCCATGTACTGCACGCTTTCGAGGCGCGCGCGCAGCTGGTTGTGGCCCACTTCGGCCGCATGCGCGCGCTCGTTGGCCGCTGGGGGTTCGTGCGCCAGGCCGATCTTTTCGGGCCGCAAGGCCACGCCCACGCGCATGCCCTCGGTGCCGGTGATGCCGTGGCTGACGTGGTGGGTGCATTCCGGGCTCTGGATGCGCACATGGTCGGGCTGGTCCTCGGTCACGACCCCCTCAAAGAGGTTGACGTTGCCAATGAAGTCGGCCACAAAGCGGCTGCCCGGGGTTTCGTAAATGTCTTGCGGTGGCCCCATTTGCAGGATGCGCCCCTCGCGCATGATGGCCAGGCGGTCGGCCATGGTCATGGCCTCTTCCTGGTCGTGGGTGACCATCACGCAGGTCACGCCCACGGTTTTGAGGATGTTCACCAGCTCCAGCTGTGTCTGCTCGCGCAGTTTTTTATCGAGCGCGCCCAGCGGTTCGTCGAGCAGCAAGACCTGGGGCCGCTTGGCCAGGCTGCGCGCCAGGGCCACGCGCTGCTGCTGTCCCCCCGAGAGCTGGTGCGGCTTGCGCTGGGCCATGGCCTGCAGCTGCACCAGCGCCAGCATCTCGTCGACCCGCGCCTTGATGTCGGGCCTGGGCATGCCGTCGCGTTGCAGGCCAAACGCAATGTTTTGCGCCACGCTCAGGTGTGGGAACAGCGCATACGACTGAAACATCATGTTGATCGGGCGCGCATAGGGCGGCTGCTGCGTGATGTCCTGGCCGCCCAGCACGATCGTGCCGGCGGTGGGCGACTCGAAGCCCGCCAGCATGCGCAGCAAGGTGGACTTGCCGCAGCCCGAGCTGCCCAGCAGCGCAAAGATCTCGCCTTTGGCGATGTCCAGCGAGACCTGGTCGACCGCCTTGACCTCATCGAAGTGGCGCGAGAGCTGCTGCACCCGCAAAAAACCCGGGGACTGTGGGGCAGGTGCGGCGCGCATGGGGGCCTCACATGCCGGTCTTGAATTGGGTGTAGCTGCGCGTGACCAGGCGCCGCTGGTCGTTGTTGTAGGTGCGCGGCGCGTGCATGCGGTCCATGTCCTCTTTGCTGAGGTAGATGGTGGGGTTCTGGGTGATCTCGGGCAGCACATGCCGCTCCGCGCCCACGACCGGGCTCGGGTAGCGCACCTTGTTGGTGTCGCCCGCGGCCACCTCGGGGCGCAGGCGGTAGTTGATGAAGCGGTAGGCGTTGTCGACGTTGGCCGCATCCTTGGGGATGACGATGGTGTCGTAGAACAGCACGCCGCCTTTTTTGGGAATCAGGACCTGGATGGTCTGGCCGCTGCGCGACTCCTTGGCGCGTTGGGCCGAGATGTTCATGTCGCTTGACCAGGCCATGGCCACGCAGATCGAGCCCGAGGCCAGGTCGTTGATGTAGCCCGAGGACGAGAACAGCGTGACGCTGCTGCGGATTTTTTGCAGCTCGGCCCAGGCCCGGTTGAAATCGGCGGTGTTGGGCGTGCCCACCGGGATGCCCAGGTAGACGAGCATGGCCTCCATGATGTCTTGCCCCGAGTCGAGGAAGGAGATGCCGCAGCTGCGCAGGCGCTGCGCGTATTTGGGGTCAAAGACCAGGGCCCAGGCATCGTCGGGCATGGGCAGGTCGCCCAGCGCCTTTTTGACCTTCTCGACGTTGATGCCCACCGTGGTGTAGCCCCAGAACCAGGGGATCATGTACTCGTTGCCCGGGTCCAGCTTGGCCAGTTGCGCCATGACGACCGGGTCGAGGTTTTTGAAATTGGGGATTTTGCTTTTGTCGATTTTGGTCAGCAGGCCCCCGCGCGCTTGCAGCGCGCCCCAGTTGGACGAGGGCACCACGATGTCGTAGCCGCTGCGGCCGGCCACCAGCTTGGCGTGCAGGATCTCGTTGCTGTCGAAGGTGTCGTAGCGCATCTTCACGCCCGACTCTTTCTCGAAGTTGGGCACTGTCAGCTCCGAGATGTAGTTCGACCAGTTGTACATATTGAGCTGGCCCTGGGCCTGTGCCCCCGCGACCAGCAGCAAGCCGGCGACCAGCGCCAGGGCCAGGCGCCGCAGCGGTCTGGCCAAGGCCGGCCAGGGGTGGGGAAGGGCGGAGGGGGTGGAGCCGGTGACCGGGTGTGCAGGCATGAAACAACTCCTGAAATGAATTCCAAAAGGCTATTTTATTTTTTGAAATAAATCATTAGGGATTGACCTAGGCGCCGGACAAGGCACCCACCGCATGGAGTTCGGCCAGCGTGAGGTCCAGGCAATGGCGGATGCGCGCCATGAGCAGGTCGATGTCGGGGGCGCGCATGATGAGCGGGGGGGCGATGATCATGCGGTCGCCCACCGCGCGCATGACCAGGCCGTTGTCAAAGCAGTGGGCGCGGCAGCGCATGCCCACCGCCCAGTGCGGTGCAAAGCGGATCTGGCGCGCGGGGTCTTGCATGAGCACCAGGGCGGCGGTCATGCCGCAGGTCTGCACCTGGCCCACCAGGGGGTGCTGCAGCAAGCCCTCGTAGGCGCGTGCCAGGCAAGGACCGCTGTGGGTGCGCACCTGCTCGAGCAGGTGTTCGCGCATCAGGATGTCCAGATTGGCCAGCGCCACCTGGCAGGCCACGGGGTGGCCGCTGTAGGTGTAGCCGTGCTGGAACTCGCCCCCTTGCTCGATCAGCCCCTTGGCCACCCGCTCGCCCACCAGCACGCCGCCCAGCGGCACATAGCCGCTGGTGACCCCTTTGGCAAAGGTGACCAGGTCGGGCTGGTAGCCCATGGCCTCGTAGCCAAACCAGTGGCCCAGGCGGCCAAAGCCGCAGATCACCTCGTCGCTGATCAGCAGCAGACCATAGGTGTCGCAGATGCGCTGGATCTCGGGCCAGTAGCTGGCCGGTGGCACGATCACCCCGCCCGCGCCTTGCACCGGCTCGCCAATAAAGGCCGCGACCTGCTCGGGGCCCAGGGCCAGGATCTGGTCTTCGAGCTGGCGCGCCATGCGCAGGCCAAAGTCGTGCGCCGATTCGCCCGGCAGCGCATTGGCCAGGGCATTGGGCTCGTCGATGTGCACGATGCCCGGAATGGGCAGGCCCCCTTGCGCATGCATGCCCGCCATGCCCCCGAGCGAGGCGCCGCCCATGGTGGAGCCGTGGTAGGCATTGCGCCGCGAGATGATGATCTGCCGCTCTGGCTGGCCCTGGCTGGCCCAGTAGTGCCGCACCAGGCGGATGTTGGTGTCGTTGCTCTCCGAGCCCGAGCCGGTGAAAAACACATGCGAGAAGCGCCGGCCCGCAGGCCCGGGCGCCAGCTCGCACAGGCGCGCGGCCAGCTCGACCGCGGGTTCGTTGGTGGTGTTGAAGAAGCTGTTGTAGTAGGCCAGCGTCATCATTTGCGCATGCGCCGCGTCGGCCAGCTCGCGCCGGCCATATCCGACGTTGACGCACCACAGGCCGCTCATGGCGTCCAGCATGCGCTGGCCCTGCGCGTCCCACACGTGATAGCCCTCGCCGCGCACGATGATGCGCGCGCCGCGGGCGGCCAGGGCCTTGCTGTCGGTAAAGGGGTGCAGGTAGTGGGCGCTGTCCAGGGCCTGCAGGCGGCGGGCCCAGTCGGGGCTGTGGGGCGTGGGGTCGTCGGTCATGGGCGGCTTTCGGGGTCAGACGTGCAGCAACAGGTGCTCGCGCTCCCAGGGCGAGATGACCTGCATGAATTCTTCGAATTCCATTTCCTTGATCTCGGAGTAGACGGTGATGAACTCGTGGCCCAGCAGCTCGATCAGCGCCTCGTCCTGGCGCAGCCAGTTGAGCGCCTCGCCCAGGCTGCGTGGCAGGGCATAGGGGCTGAGGTAGCCGTCGCCTTGCAGCTCGGGCTTGGGGGCATGGCGGTTTTTCAGGCCCAGGTAGCCGCAGGCCAGGGTCATGGCCAGCGCCACATAGGGGTTGGCGTCGGCGCCGATCACGCGGTTCTCGATGCGCCGCGCTTCGGGCGAGGACAGGGGCGAGCGGATGCCCACGGTGCGGTTGTCATGCCCCCATTCGATGTTGATGGGCGCCGACAGGCCGCGCGAGAGGCGGCGGTAGCTGTTGACATAGGGCGCCACCAGCGCCATGGCCGACGGGATGTGCCGCTGCAGGCCGCCGATGTAGTGGTAAAAGGCCTCGGAGGCGCTGCCGTCGGCCTGGCTGAACAGGTTGCGGCCGCTCTCGCGGTCGACCAGGCTTTGGTGCACGTGCATGGCGCTGCCGGGCTCGCCGGCAATCGGCTTGGCCATGAAGGTGGCGTACATGTTGTGCCGCATCGCCGCTTCGCGCACCGTGCGCTTGAAAAAGAACACCTCGTCGGCCAGGCGCAGCGGGTCGCCGTGGAAGAAGTTGATCTCCATCTGGCCGGCCCCCACCTCGTGGATCAAGGTGTCCACATTGAGGTGCATCTTCTCGCAGAAGGCGTAAATCTCTTCGAAGAGCGGGTCGAACTCGTTGACCGCGTCAATGCTGTAGGCCTGGCGCGAGGTCTCGGCGCGGCCACTGCGGCCAATGGGCGGGTGCAGCAAGGTGTTGGGGTCGGTGTTGCGCGCCACCAGGTAGAACTCGAGCTCGGGGGCCACCACCGGTTCGATGCCCGCGTCCTCGTAGAGCTTGCAGACCCGGCGCAGCACGCTGCGCGGCGCAAAAGGGATCAACTGGCCCTGGGCATCAAAGCAGTCGTGGATCACCTGCGCGGTCGGATCGACGGCCCAGGGCACGATGCGCACCGTGCTGGGGTCGGGCCGCAGGTGCATGTCGCGGTCCTTGGGGTCGATGATGTCGTAGTAGGGGCCGGCCTCTGGGAACTCGCCGGTCACGCTCATGGCGGCCACCACCTCGGGCAGGCGCATGCCGCGGTCTTCGGTGAATTTTTCGCGCGGGAGGATCTTGCCGCGTGCCACACCGGTCAGGTCGGGGGCCAGGCACTCGACCTCGGTGACGCGGCGGTCGTTGAGCCACTGTTCGAGCTCGGCAAAGGTGCTGGGGGTGGTCATGGGAACTCCGGATGGCGGCAGCAAACCCCTGTTGGACGTGTCTTGTCTGCCTTGTTCATCATTCTGAAATGAGGCAACGGGTATTGAGGTGCCAGTTCAAAAACATACAATGGGCCACTTGATACGGAACCGTGCTTGGCCTGCGGCATGGGCACAGGGGGGGCAACATGCAGCATCTGGATTGGCTGGCGCAGCACCTGCACGCGCTGGGGCAGTCGCCGCAAAACCAGGGACAGGGCCTGGCGCAGCGCCTGGCCCTGGGTTTGCGCCAGGGCATGCAGGCGCGCATCTGGCGGCGCGGGCAGGCGCTGCCGTCCAGCCGCGCGATGGCGCAGGCGCTGGGCCTGGCGCGCAACACCGTCAACGCGGCCCTGGCGCAGCTCGAGGCCGAGGGCTATGTGCAAGGGCGCGCGGGCAGCGGCACCTATGTGCGCATGACCGCGCCCATCGTGCGGCCACGTGCGCGCAGCGAACCGCCCTTGCAGGGCCTGCCTTCGCATCGCGGTCAGGCCCTGCTGGCCGCCCCGGCAGCGCATGCGCTCGAGGTGCAGCCCATGACCCAGGGGCTGCCCGATTTCAGCCTGTTTCCGATGGCCGTGTGGCAGCGGCTCCTGCACAAGCATGGGCGGCTGCCCCATGCCGACTGGCTGTACGGTCACGGCACTGGGGGCTTTGGGCCGCTCAAGCGTGCCATTGCCACGCATTTGCGCATGCAGCGCGGGCTGCAGCTCGAAGACGAGCAGGTGCTGGTGACCCGTGGCACCCAGCAGTCGCTGGCCTTGTGCGCCGCCTTGCTGGCCGACGCCGGTGATGCGGTGTGGACCGAGGATCCGCTGCACTGGGGCGCTGCGCAAACCTTCCGGGCCGCAGGGCTGACGCTGCTGGGCCTGCCGGTGGACGAACAAGGCCTGCGGCCGGGGGCGCCCCTGCCCGCGCGGGTGCCGCCGTTGCTGTACCTCACACCATCGCACCAATACCCCACCGGGGCGCAGATGAGCGCAGCGCGCCGGCGCGCGCTGCTGGCCTGGCTGCGGCCCTTGCCCACCTGGGTGCTGGAGGACGATGACGACAGCGAGTTCTGCTTTGCCGGGGCGCCCCTGCCAGCCTTGCACCGGCTGGATGGGCAGGCGCGGGTGTTCTACCTGGGCACCTTCTCCAAGACCCTGTACCCGGGCATCGAGCTGGCGTACATGGTGGTGCCACCGAGCTGGGTGGCCGCTTTCGGGCGCATGCATGACGCCTTGCACCGGTCGGGCCAGTGGCAGCAGCAGGCGGCCCTGGCCGAGTTCATCGAGATGGGGCATTACCACGCCACGCTGCGCGCGGCGCGCCAGCAGCACGCTCTGAGGCGCCAGACCTTGGTGGCGGCATTGGCGCCGTGTGTGGACGCGGGGGCGCGCCTGAGCGGGGCCGAGCAGGGGCTGCACCTGTGCCTGCACCTGCCGGCGGCCCTGAGCGATGTGGCCCTGGCCCAGCGCGCAGCCGAGCAGGGGCTGACGGTGCGGCCGCTGTCGGCCTACGCGCTGCAGCGGCGCGATGCCAGCGGCCTGGTGGTGGGCTATGGCCACACCCCGCTGGAGGCGCTGGCGCGCGACGCGCCCCGGCTGGCCCGCCTGGTCCGCGCGGCGCTGCTGGCGCACCGCTAGGCGGGGCGCGGGCCGAGGGTCAGCGGCCGAGGGCGTCGAGCACGCGCAGCCCCAGCGTGCCCAGCACCAGCAGGGGCACGCGCCAAGCGGGCCCTCCCGGAAAGGGCGCCTGGCGGATGCGCGCAAAGGCTTGCAGCAAGCGGTCGTCGCCCCGAATGGCCTGCGCCACCACCTGCGCGCCCAGCGTGGTGGCGGCCAGGCCATGGCCGCTGAAGCCCTGCAGCAGGAACAGACCGGGCGCCGGCGAGGCCCAGTCCGGGGCCCGCTCGCGCGAGATGTCGACAAAGCCGCCCCAGGTGTGCGCAATCGGCACCGTGGCCAGATCCGGAAACACCCGCACCATGCGCGCGTGCATCGAGGCCGTGAGGGCCGCCGGCGTGGCCGTGGTGTAGCTCACGCGGCCGCCAAACAGCAGCCGCTGCTCGGGGCTGATGCGGAAGTAGTCGAGCACAAAGTTGTTGTCGCACACGGCCGAGCGTTGGGGCAGCAGGCGCGTGGCCAAGTCGCTGGGCAGCGGGTCGGTGGCGATGAGGTAGGTGCCCACCGGCATGATGCGCGCGTTGGCGGCGGGCCACAGACCCGGCGAATGCCACAGCCGCCCGCAATTGCCCGCCAGCACCACCTGGCGCGCACGCACCCGGTGCTGTGCGGTGTGCACCCACCAGTGCGGGCCCTGGCGCTCCAGGCGCAGCGCAGGGCTGTGCTCGTGCAAGCGCACCCCGGCGTGCAGGCAGGCGCGTGCCAAGCCCAGGCCGTACTGCAAGGGGTTGAGGTGACCCGCGGCCGGATCGGGCAGGGCGGCCAGGTAGCGCGGGCTGTCGATCCAGTCGCGCACGGCCGGGCCCGTCACCAGCGCGGCATCCTGGCCAAAGTGCTGGCTCAACAGCTCGGCCTCGGCCTGCAACTGGCGGACCTTGGCGGGCCGATCGGCCACCGTGATGGCCGACCAGACGGCGCCGCAATCAATGGCATGCGTGAGCAGGCGGGCACGGATGCGCTCGATGCTGCGCACGCTCAGCGCCCACAGTTGCTGAGCGGTCTCCGGCCCCAGCTTGGCCTGCAGCCAGGCCGCGCCGCAAGCAAAGCCCGAGAGCACCTGGCCCCCGTTGCGGCCCGAGGCCTCGCTGCACAGGGCGCCCGCCTCCAACAGCATCACGCGGGGCCCCAGCTCGGCCAGTTCCAGCGCGGTCGACAGGCCCGCCAGACCGCCGCCAATGACCAGCACCTCGGCCTCGCTGTCCTCGAGCAGGGGCGGGCAGGCGCGGCGCTGCACCGTGGTCTCGTACACATTGTCGGCGCCCAGCACACGGTTTTTGTCGCGCAGGTTCATGCTGCCTCCGGCAGGGCTTGGGTTGATGGCGGGTTTGGCGGTAGGCATGGCGAGCGGGACATGCCGGCACCATACGGCGCCGCCGCGTCTTCGCATGAGGCCACTTGGGCGGGCTGGACTGGGCCAGTGCTGGCGGCCGCGGGCCTCAGGCGGCCTGGGCCGCGCGCGCCTGCGCCACCAGCCAGCGCTTGAAGCGCTGCACCTTCTGGTCCTGCGCGGCATCGCGCCGGTGCAGCAGCACATGCTGGCGGCCGAACTCGAAGGTCTGCGGCAGGGCCGCTTGCAGCTTGCCAGCGCCCAGCTCGGGCTCGATCAGGAATTGCGGCACCAGCGCATAGCCCAGGCCCGAGACCGCCGCCTCGGTCAAGGTCAGCAACTGCTGGTAGCGGCTGGCCTTGTCCAGCGCGGCCATTGGCAGGTGAAATTGCTGGAAGTAGTCCTGCCACAGGTCGTGCTGGCGGCCGGTGTAGGCCAGCAGGGGTTTGCCCAGCACGTCCTGCGGGCGGCGCAAGGGCCCGTGGCGTGCCAGCAGGCTGGGCGCGCCCACCAGGCCCAGGCGGGTGGCGATGGGCAGCTTGGTCACGCTCATGCCGGGCCAAGGGCCGGTGCCGTAGCGGATCCACACGGTGGAGGTGGGGGCCGGCGCCTCGTCCAGCTCATTGCCCACCAGGTGCAGGTGGATGTGCGGGTGCAGGCGCTGGAAGTCGGGCAGGCGCGGCACCAGCCAGCGCGCCGCAAAGGCGGGGTTGACGCCAATCGTCAGGGCCTGCTCGGCGCTTTGCGCGCGGGCTTGTTGGCTCGCCTGGGCGATCAGGTCGATGGCCTGGCGGCTTTTGCGCGCAAAGACCTCGCCGGCCGGTGTGAGGGTGATCAGGCGTCCCTGGCGGGTGAACAGGGCCACGCCCAGCTCGGACTCCAGGGTCTGGATCATGCGGCTGACCGCGCTTTGCGTCACATGCAGGGCTTGCGCCGCGGCGGTGAAGCTTTGGTGCCGCACGGCGGTGTCGAAGTAGTGCACCGCCTTGAGCGAGGGCAGTCGGTCCATGGGCGAAATCGGGCAAAAAGGGGATCGGAACAGCGGCCATTATGCATGAGAAAAACGCATGCATGCCATCCGAAATGTCGTTTGTGGCCCTGCACGACCTTGCCTACAGTGAAGGCCATGCAAGACGTACAGGAGACCAGCATGTGGACAGATCACCAGACGCCCCCAGCGGTCGGCGCAGCCCACGCGGGGCCCACCGACTGGCGCGCCTACCGCGAGCGGGCCCAGTCGGTGGGCCGCCAGTTTGTGGCCGATGTGGACCGCATCCTGCCGATCCTGCGCGCGGGCCGCGCCGTCTCGGAGCGCGAGGGCAAGGTGGCGCAGGCCTCGGTCGATGCGATGGTCGAGATCGGCGTGTTTCGCGCCCTGACCCCGCTCACCTTTGGCGGCCTGGAGATGGACCCGTCGGCGTTCTTCGAGGGCATCATCAAGATCGGCGCGGCCGACCCCTCGGCGGCCTGGATTGGCGGGCAGCTGACCATCCACTCGTTTGAGATTGCGCTGATGGACGAGCGCATGCAGCGCGAGTTCTGGGGCCAGAGCCCCGACACGCGGGCGTCGAGCTCGTATGCGCCGGTGGGCAAGGCCGAGCCGGTCGAGGGCGGCCATGTGCTCAATGGCACCTGGACCTTCTCGAGCGGGATCGACCACGCCACCTGGGTGATCCTCGGTGGGCGCCACAACAACTATGTGGTCCCGACCTCGGACATGACCATCGACCACAGCAGCTGGGATGTGCAAGGCCTCAAGGGCACGGGCAGCAAGTCGGTGACGCTGCGCGATGTGTTTGTGCCCAGTTACCGCACGCACAGTCTGGAGGACCATTTCCACGATCGCGAGCCCGGCATGGCGCTGAACAACCGGCCCCTCTACAAGATGTCGTGGCGCGGCATGTTCAACGCCATCATGCCCAACTCGGCGATTGGCATGACCGAGGGGGGCCTGCAAGAGTTCATCGAGCAGACCCAGCGCCGCTGCGGCCAGCAGGGCACCGGCTCGCCGGTCGTGAACAACCCCTTCATGCAGATTCGCCTGGCCAAGGCCTTGACGCAGGTTCGCGGGGTGCGGCTGCGCCAGATCGACAACTGGCGCATGCTGTTTGAGCTGGCCTGCCGCAACGAGACGCCCTCGCGCGCCGAACGCATGCGGGTGCGTTACGAAGCCTCGGATGCAGCAGGCACCTGCTTTGAGGCCTTTTGCGAGGTGTGGCCGCACGCCGGTGCGGGCGCGATTGCCAGCAGCAACCCGCTGCAAAACGCGTTCCGCGATTTGCTGGCCATGCGCAACCACGGCTCGGCCGGGCGCGATGCGGCCGCCGGCATGTACATGGCCGCGCTGTTCGATCTGCCGCTGCCGCCGCTCAAGGGCTATGACATGGGCAGCGTGGCCCTCTACAAATGAGTTCGGCCACCATGAACGAACAAGCGCAGCACGACACGGCGCCGGCGCGGGCGCTGCTGGATGCGGGCGATCCGGCCCAGGACGCCCGCGCCTTTCGCCGCTGCCTGGGGCAATACCCGACCGGGGTCACCGTCATCACCGCAGCGCACGAGGGCCGGCTGGTGGGCATGGCGGTCAATTCATTTGCCGCGGTGTCGCTGGACCCGCCCCTGGTGCTCTGGTCGATCCGGCGCGAGTCACGCAGCCTGCAGGACTTTTTGGCGGCCTCGCATTTCGCGGTCAACATCCTGGCCGAAGACCAGGCGGCGGTGTCGCAGCGCTTTGGCGCCGGCGATCCCGATCGCTTTGAGCGCACGCCCTGGCTGGCCGGCGCGGGCGGGGCACCGCTGCTGCAGGGGTGCCTGGCGCAGCTGGAGTGCCGCCTGAGCGCGCGCCATGAGGGCGGCGACCACTGGATCCTCATCGGCCATGTGGAGCGCTATGCGCGCCACGAGGGCAAGCCCTTGCTGTTTTCGCAAGGGCAGTACGCGCAGGCGCGCCCACACCCCCACCTGGAGTCGCCAGGCCTGTCGGCGGGGACCACACCCGCCACGGGCCTGGGCCCCGAGCCCTTTTTGAAGGTGCTGTCGGACACCCAGTCGCGCATGTCGGCCCTGTTTGAGGGACACCGCCAATCCTTGGGCGTGACGCTGGCCAGCACCCGGGTGCTCACGCGGCTGTACGCCGGTGCGGCCGGCCTGGCTGAGCTGGAGCAGGCGACCTATCTGGGCCGCCATGCGCTGGAGGATGCGCTGGCCGAGGTGTGCGCCCAAGGCCTGGCGCAGGCCGATGGGGGCCGCTACCAGCTCACCGAGGACGGGCGGCGCAAGCGCGAGGCCGTGGCCCAGCGCTCGGCCCAGTTCACCGCCGAGCAGTTGCAAGGCGTGAGCGCCAGCGACGTGGCCAGCGCCGAGCGCGTGCTGCGCCGGCTCTTGCAAGCCTGATCCCGCATTCTTGATCCACAGGACCTCTTGATGGCCGAACCCACCCACACCAGCCTCTGGCGCCATTTGTTTCGCACATCGCACCGCCTCCATTGGGTGAACGCGTCGGGGGTGCGCACCCGCGTGCTGGAGGCGGGCCCAGATGACGGGCCGCCGCTGCTGCTCTTGCACGGCACCGCGGGCAGCCTGGAGAATTTTGGCGCCAACATCGCCACCTACGCGCAGCACTTTCGGGTGCTGGCCATCGACCTGATGGGCTGCGGCTGGACCGACCGGCCCACCCAGGATGTGCGGATTCCCGACTACGCGCGGCATGTGCGGGACGTGATGGATGCGCTGCAGATCGCGTCGGCCCAGGTGATCGGCGTGTCGCTGGGGTCCTGGATTGGCGCCTGGCTGGCGCTGACCGAGCCGGCCCGGGTGCAGCGCCTGGTGATGGTGGCGCCCGCCGGCATCGTGACCGACCCCGAGCGCGAGGCGCGCTTTGCCGAGGGCGTGCGCCAGCGCCGCAGCCAGGCGGCGCAAGCGCCCAGCTGGGAGAGCGTGAGCGCGGCCATGCGGGGCCTGGTGCTCGATCCGGCCAGCCTGAGCGACGAGTTGATCGCGCTGCGGCTTGACATTTACCGCGACCTGGGCCTGCAACAGGCCATGCCGCACCTGCTGGCCTTCACCCTGGGCGGCCAGGCCCTGAGCCGCGAGCAGTGGCAATCGCTGACCCAGCCCTTGCTGCTGATCGCGGCGGTCGATGCGCCCAATATGTTTTTGGACAACGCGCGCGCCATTGCCGAATTGGCGCCCAAGGCCGAGCTGGTCGAGCTCAAGGGCTGTGACCACTGGGCGCAGTACGAGCAAGCCGAGGCCTTCCACGCGGTGACGCTGCCGTTTTTGCAAGGCCCCTGTGCCTGAGCATTGCCCACCTTTGCATTGAATCCCATCACAACAAGGAGACATCCATGACCGCTCGTTTGCTTCGTCGCAGCGCCCTCTTGTTGGGGCTTGGCCTGAGCGCCTGGCCTTGGGCCACATTGGCCCAGACCTATCCCGATCGGCCCGTCAAAATCGTGGTGCCGTATCCGGCGGGCTCGACCCCGGATGCGCTCGCGCGGATCGTGTCGGAAGCCCTGGCCAAGCGCATCGCGCAGCCGGTGGTGGTCGAGAACAAGCCGGGCGCTGGCGGCATGATCGGCGCCAAGCAGGTGTCGGAGGCGGCGCCCGACGGCAACACCTTGCTCATGTACACCCCGGCCTGGCCCGCGGCCAAGGTCTTTCAGCTCAAGCCCATGATCCCGGTGCCCGAGGGGCTCGAGCCGGTGACCATCGTGGCCGAAGGGGCGTTTGCCTTCACCTCGTCGGCCCTGTTCCCACCGCGCAGCTTTGACGAGCTGGTCAGCCATGCGCGCAGCAACCCCGGCAAGGTCAACTTTGCCACCACCGGTTTGGGCGACAACTACCTCTACATGCTGCTCATGCAAAAAGAGAAGGGCTTCAAGATGGAGGCCGTGCAGTACAAAGGGTCGGCCGAGTTTGTGGCCGCCATGGTGAGCAACGATGTGCAAGTGGCCATCACCCCCCAGTACAGCATGCAGCCCCTGGTCAAGGACGGCAAGCTGCGCATTCTGGCGGTGTCGGGCAACACCCGCTCGAAGGTCTTCCCGGATGCGCCCACCTTCCGTGAACTGGGCATGCCGCAGATCCGCAACAACTGGTTCTCGCTGTTTGCGCCGCGCCAGACGCCGCAAGGCCTGGTGCAAAAGCTCAATGCCGATTTGACCGCGGTGATCCGCTCGCCCGAGGTCAGCAAGCGCATCCAGGACATCTACTTTGAACCCGTGGGGTCGACGTCCGAGCAATTGCGCCAGCGCATCCAGACCGAGATCACCGAGTGGACCGCGCTGGCCCGCGGCGCCGGCATCGAGCCGCAATGAGCGCCACCCCTTTGCAGGACCTGTCCATGACGCACTTGCCCAAAGCCGAATTCCGCCATGTGGGCGTGCCCGCCTTTGACCCCGACGCGCTCAGCGCCTTCTACACCCGCTGGTTTGCCATGGTGGTCTCGGACACCGGGGCGGGCGTGTCGGACCAGGCGCGGGTGGTCTTCATGACCGGTGACCCGCACGAGCACCACCAGATCGCGTTTGCCAATCTGCGCAAACCCGATCAGCCGGGCATGCAGCAGCTGTCGTTTGTGATGGCCTCGCTCGAGGACCTGCAGCGCCTGGCGCGGGCCATGCACGCGGCGGGGGTGCCCATCCTGCAGCAGAAGAACCACGGCAACACCTGGAGCATTTACGTGGCCGACCCCGAGGGCAACCGCATCGAGTGCTACACGCCCACGCCCTGGTATGTGCCGCAGCCCACCTGGTGGCCGCTGGACCTGGTGGGCCAGAGCGCCGAGGAGATCCGGCACTTCACCGACACGCAGGCACGGGCCACGCCCGGGGCCATCCCGAGGTCAGCGTGGATGGCGCAGATCCAGGCCCGCATTGACGCGGCGCGCGCCGCGCATCTGATCCCTTGAGCGCAGCCCCCATGACCCTCACCCGCGAGAACACCAGCCGCTTTGTGCAGGCGGGCGATGTGCGCATCCACTACCACGAGGCCGGCCAGGGGCCGGTGCTGCTGTGCATCCACGGTGGCGCCCCTGGTGCCTTTGGCTGGGCCAATTTCGGGCGCAACCTGGCCGCGCTGTCGCAGCACTTTCGCACCCTCATCGTGGACCTGCCCGGCTATGGTTTGTCGGACAAACCGCGCATCGAGGGCCCACGCACCGGCTTTTATGCGCGCACCTTTGCCGACATGCTCTCGGCCCTGGGCATCGAGCGCGCCCATGTGATGGGCCTGGCCACGGGCGGCAGCGTGGCCCTGAAGATGGCCCTGGCCACGCCCGAGCGGGTGGACCGGCTGATCGTGATCAACTCACCCGGGGGGCTGTCGCTCATGTCGGCGCAGCCGCCGCGCCCGGTCTCGCACGACTACTACGGCGGCGAGGGCCCGAGCATGGCGCGCATGCGCGCCAACCTCGAGCGCCTGGTGCACGACCCCAAGGTGCTGACCGAGGAGGTGGTGCGCGAGCGCTACGAGGCCAGCATCGACCCGGCCTTCATGGACCAGGCCCCAGAGGGCAAGGGCGGCGCCGCAGGGGCCACCCTCGAGCCGCTGTGGCAGGACCTGCACCGCATCGCCGCGCCCACCCTGGTGATCTGGGGTCAGCACAACCCGACGCTGGGCTTTGACCATGCCCTGTTCATGCTCAGCCGCATCCCCGATGTGCGGGTGCACATTCACGGCCGCTGTGGCCTGTGGGTGCCGTTCGAGAAAGCGGCCGAGTTCAACCACAACGTGATCGGCTTTCTGTCGGTCGATCTGGCCTGAGGAGGGCCCATGTCACATCCCTTCAAGGCCGAGTTCAAGCACGTGGGTCTTTATGTCTGGGACCTGGAGGCCATGGCCGATTTTTATCAGCGCTGGTTTGGCCTGCAGGTGACCGATGGCGGCATGGGCGGGGCCGGCAAAGGCATTTTCCTCAGCGCCGATCCGGCCGAGCACCACCAGCTGGTGTTCGTGGTGGGGCGCGAGCCTGGCAGCAAGCCCACGCTCAACCAGCTGTCGTTTCTGGTGCCCGACCTGACCACGCTCAAGGCCTACCACCAACGCGCGCTGGACGAGCAGGTGCGCGTGGCCATGGTCAAAAGCCATGGCAATGCGCTGAGCCTGTATGTGCTCGACCCCGAGGGCAACCAGATCGAGCTGTACTGCCACACGCCCTGGTATGTGCGCCAGCCCTCGGGCAAGCCGATGGACCTCACGCAAAGCGAGGCGGCCATCCTGGCCCAGGTCGAGCGCGAGGTGCGCGCCGACCCGAGCTTCATGCCGCGCGAGCAATGGATGGCGCAGATGCAGACGCGCATGCGCTGACCCTGTGCGCCTTCGCCCCCCGTTTCGATCCCAAGACAAGTCCAAGCAAGGAGACAAGCATGAAACGTCGTCAATGGCTGCAAGCCGCTGCTGCCAGCACCGCCTGGCCCACCCTCTGGCAACCCGCGCATGCACAGGACAGCGCGCCGATCCGCATCCTGTGTGGGTTCCCGCCGGGCGGCTTGACCGATCTGGTGGCGCGCCTGTTTGCCGACAAGTTGCGCGCCGAGCTGAACCAGCCGGTGGTGGTCGAGAACAAACCTGGCGCCGGTGGGCGCCTGGCCGCGCTGGCCCTCAAGGCCGCTGCGCCCGATGGCCGCACCCTGCTGATCGCCCCCAACTCGATGCCGGTGTTCACCGAGATCCTGTACCCGCGCAAAACGCTGGATTACGACATGCTCAGCGACTGGACCCCGGTCGGCACCCTGTGCACCTATCCCTTTGGCATGGTGGTCCAGCGCAGCCTGGGCGTGGCCAATGTGCGCGAGTACATTGCGCGGGTCAAGGCCCAGCCCAAGGACGCCATGGTGGGCAATGCCGGCGCGGGTGGGCAGGCCCACTTTGCCAGCGTGCAACTGGGCATGGCCGCCGGGCTTGAGTTGCTGGCGGTGCCCTACAAGGGCAACGGGCCGCTGTCGGTGGACCTGATCGGCGGCCAGGTGCCGGCGGCGGTGTTGCCAGCGGCCGACCTGATGCAGCACCGTGCCAACCCCAAGCTGCAAATCCTGGGTGTGTTTGAAAACGAGCGCTCCCCCCTGATCCCCGATGTGCCCACCTTTGCCGAGCAAGGCCTGAAGTTCGAGGTGGGCCGCGCCTGGATGGGCATGTGGGCCCCTGCACGCGCGCCGCGCGCCGAGGTGGCGCGGGTGGAGGCGGGCTTGCGCAACATCCTGCGCGACCCGGCGTTCCGCGAGACGCTGCAGACGCGTTTCACCATGGCCCCCATGTGGAGCAGCGCCGCCGACACCGACCGCTTGCAGCGCCAGGAGCTGGCGCTGTGGCGGCCGATCATCCAGGCCACCGGCTTTCGGCCCGAGAGCTGAGCATGGCGCCGTCTGTTCGCTGGATCGACCGCGTGGCCGTGCACGCCCTGTCGGTGCGCTATGAGGACTTGCCGCCGGCGGTGATCGAGGCGGCGCGCCTGCGCCTGATCGACAGCCTGTCTTGCGTGGTGGGCGGCAGCTCGGCGGGCGGCAACGCCGCCATGCTGGGCCTGTGGCGCCAATGGGGCGGGGCCGAGCAGGCCACGGTGCTGGGGCAGGGCGATCGCCTGCCGCTGCCGCACGCGGTGATGATGAATGCCTTGCTGGGTCGCTCGTTTGACTTTGAGGTCTGCGGCCCCGAGCCCGAGGGCGTGAACCTGGGCCGCATGGTGGGCCATGTCTGCAGCACCACCGAGCCGACCGCGATGTCGGTGGCCGAATACCGCCGCGCCAGCGGCCGCGACCTGCTGGCCGCGGTGGTGGTGGGCGGCGATGTGGGCGCGCGCTTTGCGGTGGCCGATGTGTTTGACTTTGACCGCAATTTCGAGGTGTGCGGCACCGCCAACGCCATGGGCGCGGTGGCGGTGGTGGGCCGCTTGTTGGGCGCCAGCCATGCGCAGCTGGTGGACGCCTACGGCATCGTGCTGAACCTGATGGGCGGCACCTACCAGTCCTTGTGGGACGGGGTGGACACCTTCAAGCTGCCGGGCGCGATGGCAGGCTACAACGCGGTGTTGGCGGTGCAGATGGCCATGGCGGGTTTTCGGGGCGTGAAAGACCCGCTGGAGAGCCCGCTGGGTTACGCCGTCCTGTACGGCAACCAGACCGACTTTGCGCGTGCGTTTGACGGCCTGGGCGAGGTGTTTTATGCGCAGGGCATGCACAAGCTGCACCCTTCTTGCTACGGCAACCACAACCCCATCGATTGCGCGCTGGCGCTGGTGCAGGCCCACCGCTTTGCGCCCGAGGACCTGGTGGCCATCGAGCTGGAGGTGCCGCCCAAGCGCTTGCGCCATTTCCTGAACCAGCCCATGGGCCCCGAGAACGCGCAGCCGCGCGCGCTCTTCAGCATTCCCTATGCGCTGGCGAATGTGCTGCTGCGCCGCGAGGTGCAGCTGGCGCACTACACCGACCCCTGGATCCACGACCCGCAGGTGATGGCCATGAGCCGCATGGTGCAGCTGGTGCCGCGCCTGGCCCCGGGCAACAACCAGGCCTGCCGCCTGGTGCTGCGCCTGCGCGATGGGCGCGAGCTGGCGCACCACCGCGATGCGCCGCGCGGCTGGCTCGTCAACCCGGCCACACCGGCCGAGGTGCGGCAGAAGTACTGGCGCAACATCGCGTTCTCGGGGGGCGTCGGGCAGGCCGATGCCGCGCAGGCGCTGTCCATGCTCGATGTGCTCGAGGAGATCCCCGATGTCAGCGCGCTGGCCGCCTGCCTGTCGGGGGTGCGGGTGTCGGTGCCGGCCTGAATGGGCGAGGCGGCCGCGCCGCTTCACGCGAAGCGGCTATGCTTGGCGCATGGCATCTCCTGTTTCGCTCTCGGGCCTGCGCCCCTTTTTGCGCCCCTACCGCTGGCCGCTGGTGCTGGCGGGCCTGTTCCTGGTGCTGGCGGCGGCGGCCACGCTGGCCTTTCCCTGGGCGCTGCGCCGCCTGATTGACGACAGCATCGCCAGCGCCAGCCACGCCGAGCTGGCCACCGGTTTTGTGCGCCTGTTTGCGGTGGCGGTGGCGCTGGCCTTGTTCTCGGCCGCGCGCTACTACACCGTCAGCTGGCTGGGCGAGCGCATCACCACCGATGTGCGCAACGCGGTCTATCGCCATGTCTTGCAGCAAAGCCCGGCCTTTTTCGAGACCACGCAATCGGGCGAGGTCCTCTCGCGCCTGACCAACGACACCACCCTGGTGCAAACCGTGGTGGGCTCTTCGCTTTCCATGGGGCTGCGCAACCTGGTGATGGGCACCGGGGCCATGGTGATGCTGGTCTGGACCAATCCCATGCTGATGCTGCAGGTGCTGGCGGTGCTGGTGCTGGTGGTGCTGCCCGCGGTGCTGCTGGGGCGGCGGGTGCGGCGCCTCTCGCGCGCCAGCCAGGACCGGGTGGCCGACGCCAGCGCGCTGGCCGGCGAGGTGCTCAACGCCATCCCGGTGGTGCAGAGCTATACCGCCGAGTCGCGCGAGGCCGACCGCTTTGACCAGCGCGCCCTGCACGCCATGCACACCGCCTTGCGCCGCATCCGTGCGCGCGCGGTGCTGGTGGGCTTTGTCATCATGGCCTCCAGCGCGGTGCTGCTGTGGGGCCTGTACATGGGCGCGCTGGCCGTGCGCGAGGGCAGCATCACCGCCGGGGTGCTGGGGCAGACGGTGTTCTATGTGATCTTGCTGGCCAGCGCGTTTGCGGTGCTGGGCGAGACCTATGGCGACCTGCTGCGCGCTGCGGGCGCCACCGAACGCCTGATGGAGTTGCTGCATGCCCGCTCGGCGGTGCCCGACACCCCGACGCCGCAGCCCGCGCCCTGGCCCCAGGGCGGGGCGCGCCTGCGCCTGCAGGCGGTGCGCTTTCATTACCCCACGCGGCCCGGCACCTGGGCGGTGGACGGCCTGGACGGCGAGGTGCTGCCGGGCCAGACCGTGGCGATTGTGGGCCCCAGCGGGGCAGGCAAGACCACCTTGTTTGACCTGCTGATGCGCTTTCACGACCCGCAACATGGGCAGATTGAGATGGATGGCGTGGCACTGCCGCAGCTGGCCTTGCACGATCTGCGCCAGCGCATGGCCCTGGTGCCGCAGACCCCGGTGGTGTTCACCGGCACGGTGCTCGAGAACATCCGCTATGGCCGCCCCGAGGCCAGCGACGAGGCGGTGCAGGCGGCCGCGCGCGCGGCCTACGCGCACGACTTCATCATGGACTTGCCGCAAGGCTATGACACCGATCTGGGCGACCGCGGCGTTCGCCTCTCGGGTGGGCAGCGCCAGCGCATTGCGATTGCGCGCGCCATGCTCAAGAACGCGCCGCTCTTGCTGCTGGACGAGGCCACCAGCGCCCTGGACGCGCAAAGCGAGCACATGGTGCAGGCCGCGCTGGAGCAGGCCATGCACGGCCGCACCACGCTGGTGATCGCGCACCGCCTGGCCACGGTGCAACGCGCCGATGTGATCTGGGTGCTCGAGCACGGCCGCCTGGTCGAGCAGGGCACGCACGCCGAGCTGGTGGCGCGCGGCGGCCTGTACGCCCGCCTGGCCGAGATGCAGTTCCAAAGCGCCTGAGGCGCCAGGCGGGGCTTTCGGGCCCGCGCCGCCAGGCGCTTGCGCGCCCGCTGATGCCCCCACTGGCCGGGCATGGCCCCAGGCACACCCACAGACCCCAGACCACCGAGCGCGTCGGGCCCGCGCGGCGCCCCGCGCGGCTCAGGCCTTTGGCCCGGGGCCCTGATCGCCGCTGCTGGGCGCCGGATCGGCCGCGTTGCCGCTTTTTTGCGCTGCTTCAGCCTGTTCCTTGGCGCGTCGGGTGGCCTCGCGCGCCTTCTTGACGTCGTGGATCTGCCAAAGGCCAAAGGCCAGGGCCAGCACAAACACGCCCAATTCGATCCAAATGCCCATGCTTGGCTCCTCTTTTTGCCCATCAAGTGTCAATTTGTATTGACACCAGCGAATATACGTCTATATTGACACTTGTGTCTGTGAATTCTCCTTGACACAGCACGGGATCGGAGGTCCGCATGAGCCTGATGGAACGCACCGAGCACGCCCTGGCGCGCCACTTTGACGCCGCTTGCGGCACCGGGGCCCCGCCGCGCCTGATCGAGGCCATGCGCCATGCGGTGTTTTCGGGCGGTGCCCGGATCCGCCCGCAGCTGTGCATGGCGGTGGCCGTGGCCTGCGGCGACGACACCCCCGACCTGACCGACGCCGCTGCGGTGTCGCTGGAGCTGATGCACTGCGCCTCGCTGGTGCACGACGACATGCCCGCCTTTGACAATGCCGACACCCGGCGCGGCCGACCGACCGTGCACAAGGTGTTTGGCGAGCCGCTGGCCCTGCTGGCCGGCGATGCCCTGATCGTGATGGCCTACCGGGTGCTGCTGTCGGCCGCCGTGGCCCAGCCGCAGCGCCTGGCGGGGCTGATGGACAACCTGACCAGCGGGGTGGGCCTGCCTTTTGGCATCGTGGCCGGCCAGGCCTGGGAGTGCGAGCGCAGCGCCGATCTGTCGCAATACCAGCGCGCCAAGACCGGCGCGCTGTTTGTGTCCGCCACGCAGGCCGGCGCGCTCAGCGCGGGCGGCGATCCGGGCCCCTGGGCGGCCCTGGGCGATGCGCTGGGCGAGGCCTACCAGGTGGCCGACGACATCCGCGATGTGATGGTGGACGCCGCCAGCCTGGGCAAGCCCGCCGGGCAGGACGCCTTGCACCAGCGCCCCAGCTCGGCACGGGCCCTGGGCCTGGACGGCGCCCTGGCGCATTTTGAGGGCCTGATGGCACGCGCCAGCCAGGCCATTCCGCAATGCGCCTGCCGCGATCTGCTGCGCCAGCTGGTGCAACGCGAAGCCGAACGCCTGATGCCGCCCGCCCTGTGCGAGCAGGCCCGGCGCACCCAGAAAACCCTGGCGCGCGGCCAGGCCCCGGCACTGCGCCTGGTGATGCCATGAGCGCGCTGGAGCAAAGCCCCAACATGACGGCGCGCCGCCCCTGGTCGGACGCCTGGCGCTCGGCCCTGCAAGGCCTGTACGCCAGCGAACGGCTTTACCGCTGGTCGCTGTCGAACCCGCTGACCCGGCGCATCACGCGCCGGCGCACGCGCCAGCTGTTTGACCTGATGGCTGGCTTTGTGCACAGCCAGGTGCTGCTGGCCTGCGTGCGCCTGGACCTGCTGAACCATTTGCGCGCACAACCCCAGCGCCCCGCCGAGCTGGCGCAGCGCTGTGGCGTGCCCGAGGACGCGCTGCAGCGCTTGTTGCTGTCGGCCGTCAGCCTGGGGCTGATCGAGCACCGCAGCGGCGGCCGCCTGGGCCTGGGGCCGCTGGGCGTGCCCTTGACCACGCACCCGGGCATTGCCCAGATGGTCGAGCACAACCAGTTGCTGTACCAGGACCTGAGCGACCCGCTGGCCTTTTTGCGCCAGGGCGGCGCCAGCCTGCCGCGCACCGCCGGGGAGGGGACCGGGGAGGGCGCCGGGCCCACCCACATGGCCGCTTACTGGCCCTATGCACACGGTGGCCTGCAGGCGGTGCAAGCCCCGGGTGCGGCCGAGCAGGTGGACCGCTACTCCGAGCTGATGGGCCAGTCGCAGGGCTTTGTGGTGCAGGAAATCCTGCAGCACTACTTCTTTGACGAGCACCGCTGCGTGCTCGATGTGGGGGCCGGGCAAGGCCGCTTTGTGAGCGCCCTGGCCCGCCATGCACCGCACCTGCAGCTGCAGATGTTCGACCTGCCGCCGGTGCTCGCGCAGGCGGGCGAGCGCATGGCGCGCGAGGGCCTGCAGGCGCGCGTGCAACTTCACCCGGGCAGCTTTCTGGACGACCCGCTGCCCACCGGCGCCGACCTGGTGACCCTGGTGCGGGTGCTGCACGACCACTCTGACGAGGTGGTGCGGCTGCTGCTGCGCAAGGCCCACGACGCGCTGCCGCCGGGCGGGGCCCTGCTGGTGGCCGAGCCCATGGCCCAGACACCGGGCACGGCGGCCAGCGATCAAGCCGATGCGTACTACCACTTTTACCTGATGGCCATGGGGGCCGGGCGCCTGCGCACGCCGCAAACGATTGCCCAGTTGATGCGCGAAGCGGGCTTCGCCGCGGTCGAACAAGTGCCCAACGCCATGCCGATTCATGGTCAATTGGTGCTGGGGCGTAAGTGTTTACCCTCGAAATCCGCCAAGACTGTCAATTAAGTTTGACATATCTCAGTGTAAATTGAAGAATCAAGCATCATGAACGCGCAAGCCGTTGTCTTCCAACACCCCAGAGAGCTCTCCCTGCGTTCGCTGGCCCTTCCCGCGCTCGAAAACGGGCAGGTGGAGGTGCAGGTGGATTACAGCGGCATCAGCACCGGGACCGAGCGCATGCTCTGGGATGGCAGCATGCCCGCCTTCCCGGGCATGGGCTATCCCCTGGTCCCGGGCTACGAGACCGTGGGCCGGGTGGTGCGCGCGGGCGCTCAGACCGATCTGGCGCCTGGTCAGGCGGTGTTTGTGCCCGGCTCCAACTGCTTTGCCGACAGCGGCGTGCGCAGCCTCTTTGGTGGCGCGGCCTCGCGCCTGGTGGTGCCGCAGCAAAAGGTCTTGCCGATTGCCGACTCGCTGGGCCCGCAGGCGGTCTTGCTGGCCCTGGCCGCCACGGCGTACCACGCGGTGGCCGGCGGTGGGGTGGGCGAGCCGCACACCCCGCCCGATTTGATCATTGGCCACGGCGTCATGGGCCGCCTGCTGGCGCGCCTGACGGTGGCCGCCGGCTTGCCCGCGCCCACCGTGTGGGAGACCTGCCCAGAGCGCTGCCTTGGGGCCGAGGGCTACCGCGTGGTGCACCCGGACGACGATCCCCTGCACGACTACCGCGCCGTCTATGACGTGAGCGGCGACGCCAGCCTGCTGGACACGCTGATCCGCCGCTTGCGCCCGGGGGGCGAGGTGGTGCTGGCGGGCTTCTACAAGCAGAACCTGCAATTTGCCTACGCCCCGGCCTTCATGCGCGAGGCGCGCATCCGCATCGCGGCCGAATGGAAGCGACCCGATCTGTTGGCTGTCGACGCGCTGGTGCGCAGCGGCCAGTTGAGCCTCGATGGGTTGATCACCCATACCGAACCCGCGCAGCGCGCCCACCACGCTTATGAAACAGCGTTTGGCGATGCCGCGTGCCTGAAGATGATTCTTGACTGGAGCGCATGCGCATGAACACCTTGACGACCGAAGGCCAACCCATTGCGTTCGTTCAACGCCTGCGTGACGAGGCCGACACCCCGCTGGACCCGGTGCCCAGCGGCGAGGTGAAAAAAGAAACGCAGATCATTGCCATCTACGGCAAGGGCGGCATTGGCAAGAGCTTCACGCTGGCCAACCTGTCGTACATGATGGCGCAGCAGGGCAAGAAGGTGCTCCTGATCGGATGCGATCCCAAGAGCGACACCACCAGCTTGCTGTTTGGCGGCAAGGCCTGCCCGACCATCATCGAGACCTCCTCGCGCCTGAAACTGGCGGGGCAGGCGGTGAGCATTGGCGACGTTTGCTTCAAGCGCGATGGCGTGTTTGCCATGGAGCTGGGCGGCCCCGAGGTCGGCCGCGGCTGCGGCGGGCGCGGCATCATCCACGGCTTCGAGACGCTCGAGAAACTGGGCTTTCACGACTGGGGCTTTGACTATGTGCTGCTCGACTTTCTGGGCGACGTGGTCTGCGGCGGCTTTGGCCTGCCGATTGCCCGCGACATGTGCCAGAAGGTGATCGTGGTGGGCAGCAACGACCTGCAGTCGCTGTACGTGGCCAACAACGTCTGCAGCGCGGTCGAGTATTTCCGCAAGCTCGGCGGCAATGTGGGCGTGGCCGGCATGGTCATCAACAAGGACGACGGCACCGGCCAGGCGCAGGCCTTTGCCGCCAATGCCGGCATCCCGGTGCTGGCCGCCATTCCCGCCAACGAGGACATCCGCCGCAAGAGCGCCAGCTACGAGATCATCGGCCACCCCGATGGCGAGTGGGGCCCGCTCTTTGCCCAGCTGGCCGAGCAGGTGGCCCTGGCGCCGCCGGTGCGACCCAAGCCGCAAACGCAAGACGAGCTGCTCGGCCTGTTCAGCGCCGACAGCGTGGGCCGCGACGTGGTGCTGCAACCGGCCACGGTGGCCGACATGATGGGCCGCGAACAGGTCCTGCGCCCCAGCCTGGAAGTGGTTTACGACCCGCAGTGAGCCCAGGCATGTCGCGCACCATCCCCATCACCCCTGTGCCCGGCCCCACGGCCGTGGCCGCCGAAGGCCTGGGCTGTCACGCCGGCGCCCCGGCGCTGCAGGCGGCGGCGCAGGCCGCGGGCAAATCCGAGCTGCTGGCCCAGTATGCGCAGGACTACCCGGTGGCCGCCGGCCCGCATGCGCAGCCGCAAAGCATGTGCCCGGCCTTTGGCTCGCTGCGCGTGGGCCTGCGCATGCGCCGCACCGCGACCTTGCTCTCGGGTTCGGCGTGCTGCGTGTATGGCCTGACCTTCACCTCGCATTTCTACGGGGCCCGCCGCAGCGTGGGCTATGTGCCGTTCAACTCCGAGACCCTGGTCACCGGCAAGCTGTTTGAAGACATCCGCGAAGCGGTGCACGAACAGGCCGATCCCTCGCGCGTGGACACGGTGGTCATCATCAACCTGTGCGTGCCCACCGCCAGCGGCGTGCCGCTGCAGCTGCTCCCGCGCGAGATCAATGGCGTGCGCATCATCGGCATCGACGTGCCCGGTTTTGGCGTGCCCACCCATGCCGAGGCCAAGGACGTGCTGGCCGGCGCCATGCTGCGCTATGCCCGCGAAGAGGTGCAAAGCGGTCCGGTGGCCGCCCCGCGCGGTGGCCGCTCGGCCCTGCCCACGGTGGCGCTGCTGGGCGAGATGTTCCCGGCCGACCCGGTGATCATTGGCCAGATGCTCGCGCCCATGGGCCTGGCCGCTGGGCCGGTGGTGCCCACCCGCGAATGGCGCGAGCTGTATGCCGCGCTGGACTGCAGCGTGGCCGCCGCCATCCATCCGTTCTACACCGCCAGCGTGCGCGAATTCGAAGCCGC
>JACCDT011852038.1_pt1 | contig 25184 bp, 20 predicted proteins | sample 7446291 | NCBI WGS metagenome assembly JACCDT01 (sample SAMN15323446, study PRJNA562643) | freshwater metagenome | isolation source: river surface water | place: USA:Blue River Watershed | collected 2017-08-17 | reverse complement strand
GCTCCACCGAAGATCACTCCCGCGTTCAGTCCGATCGAGTGAGCACTCATCGCACGCGCCCGCGTCGCGGGGGTGTGGTGCTGTCCCAATAGCGCGACCGCCGCCGGCAGGTAGGGACTCTCCAGAACCCCGAGCAGCGCCCGCAGGACGCACAGCATGACCAGTCCGGTACTCAGGCCGATCAGGCCGGTCACCACGCTCCACAGCGTGAGCGCGCCCAGGATCACCGCCGAACGCGGCAGCCGATCCGCCACGACGCCCGCAATCGGCGAGGCCAACGCGTAACTCCACAGGAAAAGCGACCCCACCAGCCCGAGCGTCACGTCAGACAGCCCCAACTCCTCGCGCAGCGCCGGGAAAACGGCGGAGATGGCCACGCGATCGGCGTAATTGATCGCCGCCGCAACCATCAGGAATCCAGTGACACGCCAGCGCGGCGAGCTCAGCCCAAATCCGTTCCCAGCGACGCGCTGAGCCGAAGCGTGCGCGCTCATCTTGATGCCGGTTCGACCGCCCGTGAGCGGAACGGCATCGCGATCGCCGCCCAAACTCCTCGCCGCGCCTGAAGGTCCTGCGTGCGCATGCGCGTCGCCTAGGGCGCGAACGGCGCGCGTAGGTCCAGACCCTGCGCCGCCAGATCCGCCTGCACTTTCCGCAAGCCCACGCTCAGACAGCGATAGTCGCTGATCACGTTCAGGAAGCGGAAACCCATGCGTCGGTACGCGTCCACCTGCTCCACCGCACACGGGATGCCGGCCGTCTTGCCGTGGCGCTCACAGGCCGCCACCACCTCACGCAGAATCGCCTGCACCTCCGGATCCTCGGTGCGCCCAAACCGACCCATTCCGAGGGTCAAGTCACTCGGCCCCACGAAGAGCACGTCGACACCGGGGGTCGCGGCAATCGCGTCGATCTGCGGTACGACGTCCACTTCCTCGATCTGCACGACAAGGAAGGTGTCGCGGTTGGCCTCCGCAATGTAATCCGCTGGCGCCATCCGTCCGAAGCCCGCTTCCGGCTGCACGCCGTCATAGCCGCGTCGACCGACCGGGGGGAACTTCATCATCGCCACCACCTCGCGCACTTCGGCGACGTCCCGAACCCGAGGCAACATGATGCCCCGGGCACCGGTCTCGAGCAACCACAGGACATCCGTGTAGTTCGCCGGCTTCACCCGCATGATCGCATCGACGCCACGCAGACGGCACGCCTGGATCAGCGAAGCGACCTCCGAGGGATCAATCCGCTTGTGCTCCAGGCAGAGCCAGATGCCGTCGAAACCGAATGTGCAGAGCATTTCGACGATCTCCGGATGGAGATAGGAACTCTTGGCACAAATCACCGGCTCTCGAGCGGTGAGCTTCTGACGAACGCGGGAGGGGAACATGGGGCGACGGCAGACGAACAGCGTCCCGCGCCGAAGGCAACCCAGCAGACCACGGCGCCGCGCCACCTCCGGTCGCTTGACGCCGCGCCCGACGCGCGTCGACACTCGCACCGATGCCCCCCGGTCCCTCCCCACTCGCGCGCGACCTCACCAGCCCCATGTCGGTCCGCCTCCACGGTAGTCGAGCCACGTCCGGCGCCGCCGCCGCGGTCGCTGCCGCCGCGATCATCCGCGCCGCCATCGCGATGCGCGGCACGGCGCGAATCATGATCGCCACCGGCAACTCCCAGCTCGCGATGATCGAGGCCTTGATGGCGGATGAGTCTTTGGCGTGGGACCGCGTGGAGGCGTTTCACATGGACGAATATGTCGGCCTGCCCGCGACCCATTCGGCCAGCTTCCGACTCTGGCTGAATACGCGCGTCGCCCAACGCCGTCCGTTGCGGGCGATGCACCTCATCGAGGGAGATGCCCCGTCGGCAACGGCGGAGATCGCCCGCTATACCGCCCTTCTCTCCGCCGGCCCCCTGGACCTTGCCTTCGTGGGCTTTGGCGAAAACGGCCACATCGCCTTCAACGATCCACCGGTCGCCGACTTCGATGATCCCGCGATGCTCAAAGTCGTCACCCTCGACGAAGCCTGCCGCCTCCAGCAGGTCGGCGAAGGGCACTTTTCCCATCTCGACGCGGTCCCGCGCAGCGCAATCACCGTGACCTGCTCAGGCCTGTTCCGGGCCGACGCTTGGATCTGCTGCGTCCCGGAAGCCCGCAAGGCGCGCGCGGTGCGCGACGCCCTAGAGGGGCCGATCAGCACCACCTGCCCGGCCTCGCTGGTGCGTCGACATCCACGCGCGACCGTGTTCCTCGATCCGGAGTCGGTATCGCTGCTGGCGCAGCGCCCCCCGCTGGAGTCCTGATCGAGCGCCGAGCGCGGAGAGCTACAGGCCCTCGCGCAACGCGGCGAGCTGCGTGCGCAGCCGCTTGATGAAGACCTTCATTTGCTCGGAGATCTGATCGATGTCAGGACGGCGCCCGATCTCCTGCTCGATGATCGCCCACGCCGGATGGTCCGCAAACTCCCCGTCGCGCTCCGACAATCGCGAGCCGCTGAATCCCACGCCGTAGGCCTTGGCGAGGAAATTGCCCAGCGATACGAGGGCCACCTCCAGACGGTGCGACTCCGCTTGTTCGGGACGCCCATGATGGGCGATCGCCTGGACAATGATCTCTCCCATGCCGTTCTGCCGGGCGAAGTTGACCCCCGCCTCCGCATGATCCACGCCGAAGCGCGCCACCTCGAGACGCTCGAGCGGCTCCAACTCATTCCACGCATCGAGTAGCACGCCCCGGTACGCCTCCGGCTGCAGTGTCGAGAGCACGATCTTGCCCGCATCGTGCAGCAAGCCTGCCACGTAGACCGCGGAAGCCCGCTCGCCCCGGATCAAACCCTCCAGACGTTCGCTGATCGCCGCCGTGCCCAAGGCATGAATCCAGAGGTGCTTCCAGTCGAGGGATTCACCCGCGCTGCTCGGCAAGCTAAGAATCGAAACGGCATCCGCCGCTTGTCGGACCCGGTTCACTCCCAGCATCTGCACCGCGACATCGAGACTGTCGATCCGCTGCTCGGAACTCACCTCAGCGGAATTCGCCATCCGTAGGATGCGGACTGAGAGACCTTGATCCTTCGAAATCGAGTCGACGACCTCGTTGATGTCGACATCCGGCCGCGATACGATCCGGGCGAATCCCTGCGCGAGCGACTTCAGCGCCGGCAGTTCCTTCAGTGCCTTGAGATCGTTCAAGGTCTGCGCCCGCACATCTTCCGGGGACTGCGCTTTCGCAGCCTCATCGAGCGACTTCACCTTGAGCATCTGACGAATCGCCACTTCCGGTTTCACCGCGTGCTCATCCGTCTCCGGGCGCTGGGACGTCCGCGGCTTGGCGTCGGACTTGGCCTTGTCCTTCTTCGGCGCGGCCGCCTCCGCCCCGGCGGGGCTCGACGGGCCAGAAGCAGCCGCCTCCGCCGCCAAAACTTCCGGGGCCGCCTTCGATTCAGGCGTGCCCTCCACCTTGGCCTTAGAGAAACCAAGCCAACCGAGCAGTCGCTGAAAAACGGAGAGGGCCATAGAGAGGACGAAACGTGAAGTGTAAAACGGCACAGAAGGCCGACGCTTGAGTGCACGATCCAATCTCGGTTAACGATATAAGTCGTTTCTTCTTTGCCCGCTGCGGCCTGACTCCCACGCTGGCGCAGACCCCTCACCCTCCCGCCTGGCGGGAAAACCTGTCGACCCCCTGCGACCATGCCACTGCACACCCCGTACGCCCAAGCTGCGGCGCGCCTGCTCGGCGCTGCCTTTCTCGCGAGCGCCCTCTCGCTCCACGCCCAAGCCGTCCGTCCGCCCTCCGCTGCCGACGAACCCGCGAAGCCGGACGTCGTCGAACTCTCTCCGTTCGTCCTGACGGAAGATCAGAACGGCGGCTGGTCCGCGAACGACACGCTCTCGGCCACGCGCACGAAGCAGGCGCTGAAGGACGTGCCCGTGAACATCGATGCCATCACCGCCGACTTCATCGAGGACCTGGGCCTCTACACCGCCGATGAGACCGCGCAGTTCATCGCGAACGTCTACGCGGCGCCCACGATGGAAAACGACAACCAACAGGGCAACTTTGCGTTCCGCGGTCTGAGCCAGGCCAACAATGTCAGCCGAAACTACTTTCGTTGGTACATCCCGTCCGACACGTACAACGTCGAGCGGATCGATTTCGGCAAGGGCTCCAATTCGCTGATTTTCGGCGAGGTCGAGCCCGGCGGCCAGGGCGCCGTCTTCACGAAGCGGGCGCAATTCCGTAATTTCGGCACGCTCACCGCCGTCGCCAACAGCCTCGGCGCGCACCGGTTCCTCTTCGACTACAATCGGAAGCTGACCGACAAGGTGGCCTACCGCTTCAATGCGATCACCCGCGAGGAGCGCACGTACCAGGACGCATCCCGCTACGGCCTGCGTGGTGCGACGATCGCCGTCACGTGGCAGCCATTCCCGAACACCACGATCCGCATCGAGAACGAGCGCGGTGATTTCGAGAATGCACGCGGCTTCGGTGGCGTCTTCATTCGCGAGCAGTCCGCCCGTTCGCGCGGATTCAACACCGCCGGCACTTACTACACGTCGGATGGCGTCTGGATCCAGCAAGCCACGCTGCCGTCCGCCGACCGCTCCTCCGCCAACGCGCCCGCGGGTGGCCAGCCTTCTCTTCTCGAGGGCGAGTTCTTCGACGTACAGATGCGCAACGCCGCCGGTGCCGTCGTCGGCACCAAGCGTATCAATGGTTTCTCCAAGGAGTACAACCTCCGCGGCTCGTTCGACCGGCAGGCGCGCCCGTTCGACACCTACTCGGTGACCATCGAGCAGCGGGTCGGACCGGTGAGCCTCGAACTCGCCTTCAACCATCAAAACCAGATGGCGCTGCGCACCGACAACTTCTTCAGCCAGACGATCAGCGTCGACGTCAATGGCCGCCCCTACATCGACTCCACCCTCGACTTGAAGCGCTTCGGATCCGAAACCGATGCCTTCCGCGGCGCCGCCGCCTACCGCTGGAAGCCGGCCCGCTGGATGGAGCAGCTCTTCGTCGCTGGAGCCGAGTACCGCGAGGACGCGATCGACAACCTCCGCTGGCAGTACTTCAACATTCAGCCTTTCCAGCGCGGCCTCGCCACCTCGGTCAACACCACCAACGACCGCGGTCGTCTGCGCATCTACCTCGACGATCCGCAGTTCTACTCGCGATCGCTCTTCGACCGCATGAAGCCCGAGCGCCTTCCGGTCACCGAGACGGTCAACATGGTCGCGCTGCGCTACTTCCCCGCCGGCACCTCCGCCGCCAGCGGCACCGAGTGGCGCCAGTCCTACTCCACGTCGCTGTCCGCATCCGGACGCTATTTCGGGGGACGCGTCCAGACGTTGCTGGGCGCCCGGCGCGACTGGAACCGGGCCTATGAGTACGTCGGCACCCGCACCGAAGGGCCATTCAAGGAGGAGATCGCGCCGCCGAAGCGCAAGGACGCCCTCCCCGGCGAGTACGTCGAGAACCTTTTCATGCGGCAGGCCAACACCAGCTACACGGCTGGTCTTACGTATACGCTCACCCGCGACATCAACCTGTACGCGATTTACTCGGAGTCATTCCGCTTTCAGGACGCCCGCACCTTCGACCGCGAACGCTTCGGCCCGATCACCGGAGTCACCCAGGAGGTTGGCCTCAAGGGCAGCCTGCTGGACGACCGCGCTTCCGTCACCCTCGGCGTCTTCAGCATCGACCGCCAGAACGTCGTGCTGAGCTGGAACGGAGTGATCGATTTCACCGCGTCCGAGACCGAGGACCTGATGAATCCGAATGACGTGCTGCCTGGCAGCCCGGGCTACAAGTACGTCGAGCCGGGCACGGCAAGTGCCTCGCGCAACTACAAGTCCACTGAGCAATCCACGGGCGCCGATCTCACGGTGATGCTGCGCCCGACTCGCGGGCTGCAAGTTCGGCTGGGCTTCGGCCACACCAAGGTCCTCGGCGAACCTGACCTGAAGTCGTTCCGGGCGTATTACGATGCGGCCGTGAAGCGCGGCAACGAGAGCCCGGCCATGCTCGCGGATGCCAAGTTCCTCCTCGACTCCCTCGACAACTCCAACAAGCCGACCGGTGCACGCGCGTCGCCTTGGTCCGCCAACTGGGTTGTGGACTACGGCTTCGCGCGCGACTCCATTGCCGCCCTGCGCGGCGTGCGAGTCGGTGTCAATGGAGTCTGGCGCGACAACTACCTCTTTGGCATCGCCAACGGGCAGGAACTCAGCGGCGGCACCTCGCACCTCGTGAACGCCTACGTAATGCGGGACCAGCGTCTTTGGGACCAGCAGATCCGCCTGCGGGTAGGCGTCCGTAATCTCGTCGATCTGGAGAACAGCGGGATCCGCAAGACCAGCTTCACCACCCTCGCTGACGGGCGCAATGTGTACCGGTACAGCTACGTCATGCCGCTGACGTGGGAATTCACCGGCACCGTCCGCTTCTAATCCCCCCCTCATGCCGCACCCTCGCTGCTCTCTCGCCGTCCAGGTAATCCGCATCGTTGTTTTCGTCGCAGCGATCGCCTGCTCGGCGGGAGCGGCTCCGGGCCAGCGGCCCAACGTCCTGTTTCTCGTCGTCGACGACCTGCGCCCCGAGCTCGGGTGCTACGGTAACCCGATCGTCAAGAGCCCTAACATTGATCGCCTGGCTCAGCGCGGGGTCGCCTTCACGCGGGCCTACTGCCAGCAGGCGGTGTGCTCTCCGTCGCGGACCAGCGTCATGACCGGGGCAAGGCCGGACACGACACAGGTCTGGGACTTGGTCACGCACTTCCGGGCCGCGATGCCCGACGTGGTCACGGTCGGCCAGCTCTTCCGGCAGAATGGCTATTTCGTGCAGGGCACCGGGAAGATCTACCACGGCGGCTACGACGATGCGCCCACGTGGTCGACGCCGTGGCTCACACCAAAGGCCCCACCCTACGCCCTCGCCGAGAATCTGGCCCTGCACGAGCGGCAGTACGCGACCGACCCGAACGGCGAAAAATCCGGACGCAAGGCTCGGCGCAAGGCCGCAGCTACGGGAGATCAGGCGGCGGACGCCGCCGCTGGCGCACCGTCCTCGCGCCGCAACTCTCGCGGTCCGGCGTTCGAGGGAGCAGACGTTCCGGACGACACGTTCCAAGACGGCAAGGTTGCGGACTTTGCGATCGACCGCCTGCGCGCCTTCCAGAAGCAGGAGCAGCCGTTCTTCCTCGCGGTGGGTTTCGTGAAGCCCCACCTGCCCTTCGTGTCGCCGAAGAAGTACTGGGATCTCTACGATCCCGCCTCCATTCCGCTCGCGACCAATCGCTTCCGCCCCCGCGGTGCGCCGGACTACGCGATCCTTCCCGGGAGCGAAATGCGCTCCTACCACGGGATCCCAGAGGGCTCGATTCCCGACGACCTCGCCCGGCAGCTGAAGCACGGCTACTATGCGGCGATCAGCTACACCGATGCGCAGATCGGCCGGGTGCTCGACGAGCTCGACCGTCTTGGAATCGCTGACAACACGATCGTGGTCCTTTGGGGCGACCACGGGTGGAAGCTCGGAGAGCACGATGCGTGGTGCAAACACAGCAATACCGAGAACGATACACACGCGCCTTTGATCATCGCCGCGCCCCGGACACGCGGCGTCGGTCGGCCTTCCCGCTCCTTGGTGGAGTTCGTCGATATCTACCCGACGCTCGCCGACCTGGCCGGGCTGCCGATCCCCGCCCACGTTGAGGGCGTCAGCCTGCGTCCACTGCTGGACAACCCCGACCGCCCATGGAAGTCCGCCGCCTTCTCCCAATATCCGCGCAATCAGAAGGAAGGCCGCCTCATGGGCTACTCCATGCGCACCGAACAGCACCGGCTCACGGTTTGGGTCGATCGCGATGCGCCAGAGCAGATCAAGTCGATCGAGCTCTACGACCACGCGAAGGATCCCCAAGAGAACGACAATCTCGCCGGACAACCCGAAGTTCGGGAGCTGCAGGAAAAACTGTTGGCCGCGTGGCGTCGCGGCTGGAAGGGCGCGCTGCCTGACCAGCGTCAATCCTGACCGTCATCTATCCGTGATGCATCGCCTCCGCAGGCTGGCCGTCCTTGCCCTCGCCGCGCTCGCGTGCGCCTCCGCGGGACCACAGTCCCACGGGCAGGCTCCAGCGACGCGGAACGTCCTTCTCATCGTCGTCGACGACCTCAACACCGATCTTGGCGCCTACGGCCATCCGGTCGTCCAGTCGCCCAACATCGATCGTCTCGCCCGTCGGGGCGTCCGCTTCGACCGCGCCCACTGCCAGTACCCGCTGTGCAACCCCAGCCGCGTCTCGTTCCTCAGCGGACGGCGTCCCGAGGCGACGGGAGTCTACGTCTTGAACACGCCCGCGCGCACCGCCCTGCCGGACGCTGTGCTGCTGCCTCAGTTCTTTCGCAACCAGGGCTACTTCACCGCCGGAGCCGGCAAGGTCTTTCATAACCGCGCGACCAACGACGCCGCGTCGTGGGACGCCTATCAGGACGATGCCACCCAAGACCCCGAAGAGCGGGCGGCGCTGCAGGCGCGCTATGGCGGCGGCGACGGGCGCCCCTCCGGCCGTCCGCTCTCGTCGGACGGGTCAAACACCCGCGATGGCACCAATACGCGGGCCATTCTCGCACACCTGAGGTCACCCCGCACCCAAGACTCGCCCTGGTTCCTCGCGCTCGGCCTCCACAAGCCACACCTGCCTTGGACGGCACCTGCGCGCTTCTTCGCCCTCTATCCAGATGAGAAGCTCCAGCGCCCACCGGAGCCCGCGCTGCGCGGTGTGCCGGCCATCGCTCTCCAGACCGAGCTGAGCGGCTTCGCCGCGCCCGACTCCCGGATCGAGGCGCTGCGCGGCTACTACGCGTGCGTGTCGTTCATCGACTCACTGCTCGGGGAGGTAATCGACGAACTGGATCGCCAGGATCTCTGGTCCTCCACCGTCGTCGCGCTCGTGTCCGACCACGGTTTCCATCTGGGCGATCACGGCGGCCTCTGGGCCAAGCTGTCGGCATTCGGCGCCTCCACGCGCGTGCCTTTCATCCTCGCCGGCGGCAACCTTCCTGCGGGCCAGGTAGTCACGCAACCCGTCGAACTGCTGGACCTGTACCCGACGCTGGCCGAGGCGTGCGGCTTCACCGTTCCTGCGGGGCTGGACGGACGCTCGCTCATCGCCACCTTCTCTTCTTCGCCTCCACCACCCTCGCATCCTGCCGCAAGCTTGGTCTACCACTACGATGTCGCGGCTCGAAGTGATGTCATGGCGCGCACGATCATCGGTCCGTCCTGGCGCTACACCGAGTGGGACGAGGGCCGGGCCGGACGGGAGTTCTACTGGCACGCCGACGATCCCGACGAGTACCACAACCGCGCCGGTGATCGAACGTACGCCGAACCACAGGCCCAGGCCGCCGCGTTCCTCCGCTCCTTGCCCGCGCCCAAACCCGGGCCCGCTAATCGACCGCGCGCGTTACTCCCTCAGCGCTGACCCGCGACCGCGGCACGGATCGCATCCGCGCAAGCCCGCAGCTTCGCGGCATCCTTGACGCCCGGGGCCGACTCGACACCGCTGTTCACGTCAATCCAGCGCGCCCCAGAGCGGCGGAGCGCCTCAGCCACGTTCTCGGGCTTCAGTCCTCCCGCAAGGATCCAATGATGCTCCGGGTGCGCCGCCCGCAGGCGCGCATAGGCCTCCCAATCCCCCGTCTGTCCGGAACCGCCGAACCCGGCGGCGTGGAAGGTGTCGACCAAGAAAGTGCGCGCGAGCGGCAACCAATCGGAAGAAAACGCACGATCGGGCGGAAGCTTGGGCGCAAGCCAGAGTCGCTCCGCCCCAATCTGAGCACTCCACGCGCGCACCTGCTCCAAAGGAATCTCCGCCCGGAAGTGCACCTGCACGGCGGCAAAGCCCGCGTCCGCAGCCGCCGCGAGGTCCGCCGGCTCGGGCTCGACCATCACCGCAACCGGACGACGTCCCGGAGGAAGCCGGGCGATCATCGCGGAAAACTGCGCCCGTGTGACGTGCCGCGGTGACTTGGGGTACAGGATAAAGCCAAGATAATCCGCCCCGATGGCATCGGCCGCCTCCGCATCAACGAGCGAGGTCAGGCCGCAGACCTTGAGGCGGATTCCAGAGATCATTCGCGGACGCTAGCAACTCACCGAGGGAAGGGAAAGATCGGTTCGGGCGGCCGCCTCGAGTCGATCCAGACCTCGCCTCGCCACCGCCTCGTCACGCGCCTCCACCAAGAGACGCAGTTTGGGTTCGGTTCCCGAGTAGCGCACGAGGACCCGGCCGGCCCCGGCCAACTCCCGCTCCAGGGCCCCAATCTCTTTCGAGAGGAGCGGGCACTCCGTCAGTGGACGCCGCTCAGGCACGACCACGCTTCGGCTCACCTGCGGAAATCGCCGCAACTGCGTCCGCAACTCAGACAGTGGGCGACCCGTATCGCGCATGACCGCGAGAATCCGCAGTGCCGTGGCGAGTCCGTCGCCGGTCATGGCTAAATCCGCGCACACCACGTGGCCGCTGGACTCGCCGCCGAGTGAAGCGCCCGATGCACGCATGCGTTCGAGCACATAGCGGTCTCCCACTGCGGTCCGAAAAACCGTCCCGCCCGCCGCGCGAATAGCCTCATCAACCCCGAGGTTGCTCTGCACCGTGATCACCAACTCACGGTTGACCAGCCGGCCCGTGCGCAGGGCATGGAGTCCCAAGATCGTCAGGACCTCATCCCCATCGAGCACCGCGCCCGTCTCATCACAGACGACGCAGCGATCACCGTCTCCATCGTGGGCGATTCCGATCCGGGCTCCCCAAGCCCGCACGCGCGCTGCGAGCTTCTCCGGATGCTCACTCCCGACACCCTCGTTGATATTGGTGCCATCCGGCGATGCGCCCAGTCGGTCGATCTCGGCACCCAGTTTTCGCAGGACCGCAGGACTCGAGACAGCGGTTGCTCCGTTCGCGGTATCCAGCACGATCCGCCACCCGGCGAGTGCAGCGGGAGGCAGGGATCCGGCCATCGCATCGATGTAACTGCCCAACGCCGCATCATCGTGCTCCATGCGGGCATCCGTGAGGGACGCGGCTGCAGGCGGCAGACGAGCCTCCATTGCGGCCTCCGCCGCATCCTCCAGCTTCGTGCCACCGGGGCCAAAGAACTTCACCCCGTTGTCCGACGCCGGATTGTGGGACGCCGTGATCACGACACCGAGGGCCGCGCCGCGGTCCCGGACCGCCCGGGCAATCGCCGGAGTCGGCAGCACGCCGAGCGAAATCACCTTCAACCCAGCGGACGCGAGCCCCCGGGCGACTGCCGCCTCGATCGCGATGCCGGATGCCCGAGTATCGCGCCCGATCACGGCCACGCCCACCCCGCCGGCCCACTTCCCTGCGGCGGCACCAAGGCGCGCCGCGAACTCGGGATTGATCAACGGGCCGCCCACCGGCCCGCGAATGCCATCGGTGCCAAAGAAGCGCCGCGTCATATCAGGCCGCGTAGAACTCCCGCGTCGCCGCGATCTTGGTCCGCACGGCACCACCGAGAAGATGGTCGCGAGCTAATTCCACCCCATCCCGCACGCTCGGCACCTTCCGCATCAGCCAGAGCGCCGTGGCGGCGTTGAGCACCAGGGTATCGATCAAGACCGACGGCGCCCGCCCAGCGAGGATCGCGTCGACGATCGCGAGGTTTTCCGCGACATCCCCTCCTCGCAGTCCGTCGAAAGCACCTTGGACGAAACCGAAGTCCTGCGGCTGCCACCAGCCATCGATCTCGCGCACGCGCCCGGCACCGCGCACGCGGTTGGGCGTGGCGGTGGTCAACTCGTCGATTCCGCGTCCTCCGCCAAGATCGCCATGGGCGGTGAGACCGGCCTCGACGCCCAACTGCTCCAGCACGTCCGCCATCACCGGTACCCACGCCGCCGAGAACACTCCCATCACGACGTGCGCCGGACGTCCCGGATTGATCACTGGACCAAGGATGTTGAACACGCTCCGCTGCCCCCGCGAGGCAAGCAGCTTGCGCACCGGGGCGATGTGGCGGAACGCAGGATGGTACGCCGGCGCGAAGAAGAACGTGTAGCCGAGTTCCGCCAAGGCCCGACGCGCGAGCTCGGGCGGAGCATCGAGCCGCACCCCCAGCGCCGACAGCAAGTCAGCACTGCCGCACTTCGAGGTGATGCCTCGATTTCCATGCTTCATCACCACGACCCCCGCGCTCGCGAGGATCAAGACGACCAAGCTCGAAATGTTGAATCCCCCAGCATGGTCTCCACCCGTACCGACGATGTCGATCGCCCGGCTGGACCACTCACCGACGCCGGGATCCACCGCGCGAGCTCGGAACTCCCGCGCGAAGGCCGCGATCTCCGCCGCGGTCTCCCCCTTGGCCGCCAAGGCCGCGAGGAACGATGCCTTCACCTCGTCGGCACCGGCGGGATCCGCCAGCGCAGCCGCCGCAAACGCGATGTCCGCACCGGATAGCTCGCGCCGCTCCGTCAAAGTCCGGGTCAATTCCTCAAGGCCCATAGATCGCGAGACAGCCCGGAGCATCCCCCGGCCGCAAATAAATTTGCGCCAGTCCACCAAAGTGGCGACGGTGCCGCCGTGCGCGTCCTCGCTCTCGTGATTCTGCTCGCCGGCGCATGGGTTGCTCGCGCTCCGGCGGCCACCAGTCAGCCGCCTCCCCCGGCACCCGCCCCCCTGCCGCTGCATGCCGCCGTCACCTTGGGCGTCGTCGAGGGGATCACCGAGTTCCTGCCCATCTCCTCCACCGGACACCTGATCATCGCGGCCGAGCTCCTCGGACTGGAGGACGCCACTCCCTTGCGCGGACCGGGCGGCGAGGTCCTTTGGCAGCGCGCCCCGAGCTCTGCGCACCCCGAGGGAGTCCCGCTCACCCGCAAGCGTGCGATCGATTCATATCTGGTGGTGATTCAAGCCGGGGCAATTCTCGCGGTGCTCCTGATCTGCGGGGCCGAAGTCCGCAGCATGCTCCGGGGGCTGGTGGGACGGAGCGTCACCGGTCGGACGCTGCTGCGGAACGTCATCCTGGCGGTCGCGCCAGTGGTGCTCGCCGGGCTGCTGCTCGGACCGTGGATCGAGGCGCATCTCTTTTCGCCGCGCACCGTCGCCGCGGCGCTCGTAGGCGGAGCGCTGCTGATGCTTGCCGCGGAGCGCTGGCGGCGCTCGCACCCGGCGGCTCCGCTCAAGACCGGCGCCGACCTCTCAGTCCCTCAGGCGCTTGGGATCGGCTGCGCCCAATGCCTTGCCCTTTGGCCCGGCATGAGCCGGGCAATGGTCACGATCGTGGGGGGCTACGCCTGCGGCCTCGCCCCCGCGCGCGCCGCGGAGTTCAGCTTTCTCGTCGGACTGCCTGTGCTCGCCGGTGCTGCGCTGTACAAGGGCGTACGAACCGGGCCCGCGATGATCGCCGGCCTCGGCTGGATGCCGGTCCTGATCGGCGGCGTCGCCGCCGCCCTGTCGGCCGCGATCGCGGTCCGATTCCTCCTGCGACACCTTTCCCGCCACGGTCTCACCGCCTTCGCGCTGTACCGCCTCGCGCTGGCGGCCGCGCTCTGGTGGTGGTTTGCCGCCTGAGCGAGCCGCTCGGCACCGCCGCGGACGACGTACTTCCCTGACACCCATGGCTTGGGATGTGCAGTATCGCAATGGACTCTGGTTGCCCCAGATCGGCTGGTGGCTGGACGCGCATTTTCCCACGCCGCGCGCATTCGTCTCGCACGCGCACTTCGACCACCTCGCCGCCCACGGGGAGGTCATCTGTTCCGAAGGCACCGCACGTTTGATGCAGGCCCGCCTGCCGGCCGAACGCACTTACCGAGCCCTCCCCTTCGGACAGACCGTGCCGCTCAACGACGGCGCAACCCTGACGCTGCACCCGGCGGGCCACATCTTCGGGTCGGCGCAATGCCTGATCTCCCATCCCGAACACGGGCGCCTTCTCTACACTGGCGATTTCAAGCTTCGTCCGGGACTTTCCGCCGAGCCCTGCACCACGCCGCTGGCGGATGTTCTGATCATGGAGACCACCTACGGTCGTCCGCAGTACGTCTTTCCTCCGACGGAGACGGTTCTTGAACAGATCCGACGCTTCTGCACCGAGACCTTGCAGGACGGCGACACCCCGGTGCTCTTCGGCTACAGCTTGGGCAAGAGCCAGGAACTGCTCTCTGCGCTCACCCAAGCCGGTCTGCCCGTGATGCTGCATCCCCAGACCGCTCGAATGACGGCGGTCTACGAGGAACTGGGCGTGCGCTTTCCGCCCTATCGGACGTTTGCGGAGCCGGAAGCCGCCCGGCACGTAGTCCTCTGTCCCCCGCAATCCCCCCAGTCCGCATTCCTGCGCCGCTTGCCGCGGCGACGCACGGCCACGATCACGGGATGGGCCTTGGATGCATCGATCCGCTTCCGCTCGGGATGCGATGCGGCCTTCCCCCTCTCAGACCACGCCGACTTCCAAGATCTCCTGCGCATGGTCGAACGCGTGCAACCGCGTCGCGTGCTCACGCTGCACGGATTCGCGGCGGACTTCGCGCGCACGCTGCGGGAGCGGGGAATTGATGCCTGGGCCGTCAACGAGGACAACCAGCTGGAGATCCCGCTCGGACCAAGCACCACGCCGGCGATCGAGATTCGCCCCTCCCTCGCAACTCCGCCGCCGCCCTGCAACGTCGAGAGCCTTGCCGCCCAACCTCTGGCCACCGATGCGTTCGCCCGCTTCGCGCAGACGGCGGAGGGTCTGCGCGGACTGGCCGGCCGGAGCGAGAAGGTCGCACACCTTGCGTGCTATCTTCGCTCCCTTGCCACGGGCGATGCAGCCATCGCGGTGTGCGGCTTTGGTGCCCGCCCGTTGGCTCGGACCGACGAACGAACGCTCCAGGTCGGCTGGTCCCTGATCCGTCGTGCCGTCCTCGAGGTCGCCCGGGCCAGCCCAGACGACTTTCGGCGGACGTACGCGAGACTGGGCGATAGTGGTGAGACGGCCGAGGCGCTGCTCGGTGGCCGCACGGCACATCGTCCACGTTCACTGCAGGAGATCGCAGGATTCTTCGATGCGCTCGCCGCCACCCCAGGCCCCGCGCAAAAGCTCACCCTTCTGCAGGATTGCCTCCGCGACCTTGCGCCCGTCGAGGCGAAGTACCTGATCAAGATCCTCACCGGCGATCTGCGGATCGGTCTGCGCGACGGCCTCGTGGAGGAGGCCATTGCACTTGCTTGCGAGCAAACGGCGGAAGCCGTGCGCGATGCCGTGATGATCGCGGGGGACCTCGGTGCCGTGATGACGGCGGCACGGAACGGCGCGCTCGGCGAACTCCGGCCCGTGCTGCATCATCCCATTGGCTTCATGCTCGCGAGCCCGGAGCCCGACGCCCGCTCGATCATCGAGCGACTCGGCGCACCGGTCTGGATCGAGGAAAAGTACGACGGCATCCGCTGCCAGCTCCACGCCTCGCCCGAGCGGGCGGAGCTGTTTTCGCGAGACCTGCGCCGCATCACCGCACAATTCCCTGAGCTCGCCGAGGCCGCCCGCCGTCTCGGCGACACCGCCGTGATCGACGGCGAACTGCTCGCTTGGCGGGACGGGCGCGCCCTGCCCTTTGCGGAACTGCAGCGACGACTGGGGCGACGGGGCGACGACTTCTTCCTCGGCACCGAAATCCCAGTCTCACTCTCGTGCTACGACCTGCTCCACCTCGGAAGTGAATCCCTGCTGCGCCTGCCTCTGGCCGAGCGCCGCGCCCGACTGGAGGCGCTCCTCGCCGACCGCCCCGGCCGTGCTCCACTGCCTGCGCTCACCCTCGCACCGGTCCGGCGCGTCCACTCAGTCGAAGAGATCGAACTCGCGTTCAACGCGGCCCGCCGCCGCGGCAACGAAGGACTGATGGCCAAGAACCCAGCCAGCGCCTACACTCCGGGACGACGCGGACTGGCGTGGCTGAAACTCAAGAAGGCCGCGGCCACGTTGGATGTCGTGGTCGTCGCCGTCGAGACTGGCCACGGCAAACGCAAAGCCGTGCTCAGCGACTACACCTTTGCCATCCGGGATGACGAGAGCGACCGCCTGTTGCCGGTCGGCAAGGCGTACTCCGGCTTGACCGATGCCGAGATCGCACGACTGACCGAACACTTCCTCGACCGCACACTCGAGATCGACGGCAGGCGTCGCACGGTGGTCCCCGATACCGTGCTCGAAGTGGCCTTCGATGCGATCAACCCCAGCCAGCGCCACGCCAGTGGTTTCGCGCTCCGGTTTCCCCGTATCGTCCGCATCCGCGACGACAAGACCATAGCCGATATCGACACCCTCTCCACGTGCCGCCGACTCGCCGCGGCCGCGGTCGACTGGGCACCGCCGCCGGAAACCCTGCCCGGGCTGGACGACGGCGCGAAATGAGGCGATAGTGCGTCCCGAATGGACCGCTCCGCCTCTCGCCTGCGTCGCCTTCTGGTCGCCTCCCTCGCTCTCATGGCCACGCTTTCCAGCGCCGCTGCGCCCTTCACCGCCATGAGGGATGGAGAGCGTTTCCGCTACCGCACCGGCTGGGGCATCTTCGCTCACGCGGGCGAAGTGATCATCGAGGCCCACCGGGACACGCTGGAGGGGCGACCCGTCTTCCGCATCACGACGCAGATCTCCTCGCGCGGCGTCGTGCGCGGGCTCTACACCTTCGATAACCGGGGCGAGCTCGTGATCGACGAAGCAAGCGGCCGCATCCTCCAAGCGGCGGAAAGCGGGCGAGCGGGATCGAAGAAACAAGGTAGCCTCACGGTGTTCGACTACGAACGAGGGGTGGCGCGGCACACCGACGAAGAACGCCCGCACCGGAACCGGGAGTTCACGCTGCCGCACGGTGACCCCATCGATCTCATCTCGGCATTGATCCAGACACGGGAGTGGCGGGCGCAGATCGGCGATCGGCGCGAAGCCCTCGTTTATTTCGGTCGTGATCTCTACCCGATCGTCCTCCGCGCCGACGGCAAGGAAACCGTGCGAACGCCGGCTGGGTCGGTGGAGACGCTGCGGCTCGTGCCATCGATGGAACGCGAAGAGCCACGAGGGGTGTTCCGCAAAGGCGGCGAGATCAAGGTCTGGGTCTCCGAGCAGGAGCCGCGGCTCCCCGTGCAGATGCAGCTCAAGCTGAACTTTGGCAGCGCGCTGCTCACGCTGATCGAGCACCGCATCGAGCCGAGGAGCAAGCCCGCCACGGCGGCGGCGGTGCCGACGCAGGGGAGATGAAGTCCATCCTGCTCCTGCGAGGCGGCGCGTTGGGCGATTTCCTGCTCACGCTGCCGCTCTTGCGCGCTCTTCGCCGCGAATACCCCGAAGCCCGCATCGAAATCGTCGGCAACGCCACTGCGGCCCGTCTGGCCGTCGAGGCGACCCTCCTCCAGGGCGCGCACTCCCAGCAGGAGGCGCGCTGGGCGGGACTCTACGCGGCCGGCGCGTTGCCACCGTCACTGTCACGATGGCTGGGCGATTTCGATCTGGTGATCCTCGGTTGGCCGGACCCCGAAGGCGAGGCCGCGCGACACTTTCCCATCCGTCCGGGGCAGGCGTTCCTCGCGATCGATCCCGCTCCGCGGGGAGGACCGCTCTGGCGCCAGTGGCTCGAGGGTGCAGCCCCTTACCTCTCGATCGCGTCGGTTGGGTCGGCCCCATTCGTGCCGCTGCCTTTGGCGGCGGAAGCCGAGGCGGAGGCCCGCGCGCGGGTCACCCTTTCTCGACCTTACGTGGCAATTCATCCGGGAAGCGGCTCGGCGAAGAAGAACGCGCCGGCGGAACTCTGGCGCGAGACTCTCGCCCGCCTTTCGCCGTTGCCCGTGCTGGTGGTGCTGGGCGAGGCCGACTCCCACCTCACTCCCCTCTTCCGTTCCCTCACGTCTCCGAGGATCCAAGTCGCTGAGTGCTGGGAACTGTCGGTAGTCGGAGCGGCGCTAGCGCAGGCCTCGGCCTATGCCGGTCACGACACCGGCATCACCCACCTGGCCGCAGCGGTGGGCACGACCACGCACGCCCTCTTCGGCCCCACGGATCCAGATGTCTGGACGCCGTTTGGTCGGTCGGTGCAGCCGCACCGGCATGATTTCCGGCGCGCGACGTTCGACCCCGCAACGCTCGCCGCGTTGCTCCGCGCTGGTATCGAAGGCTGAGTGACGCGAAGCGGCAAAGGAGGAAAGCAACCGTATTTTTTCATTCCTCGGCTTTTGCTTCTCTGCGCGCGAAGAGCCTCGCACACTGGCTGACCCGTAGACGTGAAGGTCACTCCACCGCGCCACCATCGCCAACAACTCCGAGCCGCGTTCCGCCGCTCCCTGAATCTCTGCACGGCCGAAGGGCTCGTCGCGATGCCGATCGTGACGATGTCGCTCCCGGTCAATGTCTTCCTCTCGGCGCTGTTCACCAAGGCACTGCACCTGCCGAAAGCGACGATCGGAGTCATCGCGTCGCTGCCCTTCCTGTGCAATTTCCTCCAGGTCTTCGTCGCGCCTTGGCTGTCGCGGCGGCTCTCGGCCAAGGCCCACGTCTACATTCCGGCCACGATCCACGTGATCTCGTGGGCCGTGCTCATCGGCATCCTGGAGATCATGCCGCGGCACGATCCACTGGCCGCCGGTCGCTGGCTGGCCGTCTGGTTCTTCATCTCCAGCTTTGCGGCGTCCCTCGCCGGCGTGGGCTGGAACGCCTGGATTCAGGAGTGGGTACCGGCGCGGCTGCGAGGCAAGTACTTCGGCCAGCGCAACCAACTCCTCTCGCTGTCCACCGTGACCTTTCTCGTGCTCACCGGGTGGTCCTTGGAACACTGGGATTACTCAATGCGGGTGTTTCAGGCGATTATTCTGTGCGCGGTGATTCTGCGCATTCTTTCGGTGGCCTGGATCTGGCAGACTCCGGCGGGCACGCCCCATTCCCACGCGAAGAAGGACGCACTGCCGCTGCGGGAGCAGTTGGCGCTCATTCGCCGATCCAAGTCGTTGCTCGCCTTCGTCGGCTTCGGTGCCGTCTGGTCGTTCGCCGCGAACTGCTACGGACCGTTCTACCATGTTTTCATGTTCGAGGAATTGAATCTGACCGCGTTCAACGTGGGCGCTCTCTCCACGCTCGCGGCGCTCGGGGGAGCGGCGTCCCTGCCCGCGTGGGGACAGTTGCTCGATCGCTATGGTAACAAGGCGGTGATGACGGTGTCCCTCATTCTCTGGCAGGCCGGAAACGTGGCGTGGTGCTTCTTGACCCCGGAGAACCGCGCAATCCTGTACGGCGTCTGGATCTGGGGCGGCATGACCAGCGCGGGCTTCATTCTCGGGCAGTTTACGCTGTTGCTGAAGCTGATTCCCGTCGCGGCCAAGAATCTCGCGATCGGGGTCTACCTTTCGGTGACCTCGGTCGTGGCAGCCGTCGCGCCCATCATGGGCGGCGAGTCGCTTGACTGGGCGCTCGCGCGGTGGAGCGGGGAGTCTCTCTGGGTTTACCACATTTGTTTCATCGTCCAGCCCGTGGTTGCCTGCGCTGGCGCGTTCTGGCTGCTGCGCGTTCACGAGCCCTCTGCCAGCTCCCTGACCAGCGTGGTGGGCGCGATGCGAAACATCCGTACGTTGAGCGGCATCTTCGGACTGAGCTTCCTCGTGAACTACGTCTTCTACCGGCCGCAGCGCCGATGAAGCGATGCGCCTTCGCGCAGTCGGGCGGCAGCGCAGCTTGCCTGCGCCCCAGCGGCACGGCACTTTATCCCGAGAGCCGTGTCGCACTCACGAACCTCACCCGCATGAAAAAACGCACTTCCTTGGTTCTCGTGATCGCCGGTGTCGCGCTGCTGGTGTTTCTCGGTTACCGCGGCTACCGCTGGGCCGCCAATCGCGAGCAGGCGGCGCGCCTCGCGGCGAAGGAACAGGCCTCCGCGCTGGAGCGCGAAACCGAGGCCAAGCGACTCGCGCGCATTGAAGCGGAAGCGCACCGACTGAGCGCCCTGAAGGCCCAACAGGACGCCGAAAGGGCGGAGGCCGAACTGGCCCGACTCCGCGCCGAGCAGGCCGCCGCCGAATCCGCCCGTCTCGCTGCGGAAAGCGCCGCCCGCACGGCGGCCGAGACCCAGGCACGTCTCGCGCGCGAACGGGAACTCGCCTCCGGCGAGGCCCGCCGCCTCGCCGAGTTGCGCGAGCGCGAGGCCGCCGAGGCCGCCCGCGCCCGCGAGGACGCGCTGCGCCGACTCGCTGAGAGCGAACGCCTCAGCCGCGAGCGCGCCGAGCGCGAGGCCGCACGCCTCGCTCGGCTCCGCGAACAGCGCGAACTCGAACTCGAGGCCGAACGGTCCCTGCTTACCCGCGGCATCCTCCCCCCTGACTACAAGCGCCGCCAACACTACTATCAGGCAATTGAGATGCAAAACGCCTCAATCGAGGCCGAGAACGTTCGGACCAAGGCGAGAAATGAGAGCCGCCTCTCCCCGACACCCTATGCTAAGCGAAATATGTCCTTGCTAGAGGGGCGCAAAAACCACTTATTCCGCGGTTTCCTTTTATGAAAGCCACGATCAAAACCCAAGGCCAGCAGTTCATCGTCGCGGAGGGCGATGTTCTGACCGTAAACCGCTTCCCGAACACGGAGAAGGGTGCGACGGTCACCATCACCGACGTTCTGGCCGCTGGAGAAGGCGCCTCTTTCAAGGTCGGTACGCCCCGTCTCGCTGGTGCTTCGGTCACCGCCAAGGTGCTCGAAAACAAGCGCGGCAAGAAGGTCGTCGTGTTCAAGAAGAAGAAGCGGAAGGGCTACGAGCGCAAGCAGGGCCACCGCCAGGAACTTTCGGTCATCAAGATCGAGTCCATCAAAGCTTAATCAGATAAGGAGAACCTCGTCATGGCTCACAAGAAAGGTCAGGGAACATCCAGCAACGGTCGCGAAAGCCATTCCAAGCGTCGCGGCGTCAAGCGCTTCGGCGGGCAATCCGTCCTCGCCGGCAACATCCTCGTCCGTCAGTGCGGCTCCCGCCTGCACGCCGGCCAGAATGTCGGCGTCGGTCGCGATTGGACCCTCTTCGCCCTCAAGGACGGCGTGGTCTCGTTCGACAAGGCGCACCGCCTCGTGTCGGTCGTCTAAGGTCCAGTCTTCCCCACTCTGCCAACGCAGCCCTACCCGGGGCTGCGTTTTTTTTCGCCCATCATCCGGCACTCAAGGCGCAACCGAGCGCCACGCCCGCCACGCCGCTTCCGTGAAGCGCATGTAGCGGACGCCCGTCGCGAAATCCGTCAAGCGCACCGGAGATCCACGGCGGATACTGTCCACGAAGTCCGCCTCTACCCGCCAGCCGCCGTCCGGCAGGGAGGGCACCGGTAGATCCCGCGAGGCCTCCCCGTGCGGGGTCAGGGTCAGCGTGCCCACCGCCAAGTCGATCCGCAGGCAGGCCCGGCTCCCGTTCAGGCGAACCTCATTTCGCCCCAGCCCACCTTCGATCGCACTGAGGTGCACGACCAACCTCGCTCCCGTCGGATAGCGCGCTAGGATCGTCAGGGTGTCAGGCACCTCCACCGGCCGATCCCGACCCGACTCCGCGTCCCGCCGGAGCGGCGTGTAAACCGCGGCGTCCGCCGCGATCACGACGGCATCCTGATCGAGCCAGCGCAACAGGGTCTCGTAGTAAATCCCCAAGCTGAGGGTGTTGCAGCCGCTCCACCCGCGATCCTGCCGCCACGAGCGGAGTACGTCCGCCGCGCAGAACTGCCCCGTCGTATGCGTCACGCCGACTTCCCGGAGCTCGCCGAGCGCACCTCCAGCCACCAGGTCACGGATGATTCCGTCCATGGGCAGCGACCACGGCGCCGGCACGATCTGCGCGACGAGTTGCGGGTGCCGGCGCGACTCCGCGAGCATCGCCTCCGCCTGCGCGACGTCGGCCGCCATGCGCGCCTCCGTGAGGACGTGCTTGCCGGCCTGGAGCGCCGCCCGCGTGACCTCGGCGTGCAGGTAGGGCCAGGTGCCGATGCACACCGCGTCGACGTCGGGCGCGGTCACCACCTCACGCCAATCCGCCGCCACGCGGGCGATCCCATGACTGCGCGCAACCCGCTCGGAGGACTCCCGGGTACGATTGGCCACAACGGTGAGTTCGACATTCGGGAGCGCCCGAAAGCCCGGGATGTGCCGAGCTCTGGTGTTGTCGCCGGCACCGACGAACCCGACCCGCAAACGAGGTTCCGACATCGCGCCTCCCGGAACGCTCAGGCCACCGACGGGTAGCTGCCGAGCCACTTCACCATCGGGCAGAACTGCTTCAGCTCCGCGAGCGCCTGCTTCATCGACGGGTCATCGTAGTGCCCGGTCACGTCGATGAAGAAGTAGTAATCCCACGGACGCTTCTTGCTCGGACGCGATTCGATCTTCGACAGGTTGATCCCCCGCTCCGCCAAAGGCATCAGCATCTTGAGCAGTGCCCCCGAATGCGCGGCCGCCTCGTCACCCAGCGAGATCAGAAAACTACTCACATCGCGGCCGTTGCCGACCGCGCCCGACGGGCGCTTGCCCACGACGAAGAAGCGGGTCGTATTGTCCGCCTTGTCCTGAATGCTGTTCGCCAGCACCGGAACGCCGTAAAACTGGGCGGCGAGCTCGCTCGCGATCGCCGCGGTTCCGGGAGTCTCCTTCGCGATCTGGACCGCGCGCGACGTGCTCGGGGCGTCCACCAGCTGCGCGTGCGGCAGGTGGCGCTGCAGCCAGTGCCGGCATTGGGCCAGCGCCTGGTCCTTCGAGCACACGCGCTCGATCTTTTCCAGCGGAGTCCCGGAAATCAGGGCGTGGGTGATTTCCAGATAGATCTGCGCGACAATCTTGAGGTCGCTCTCAACGAAGCAGTCGAGGGCCTCGCGCACGCTGCCCTCGGTCGAGTTCTCGATCGGGATCACCGCATAATCCGACTCTCCCTTCTCCACGGCCGTGAACAAATCCGCGATCGTCGGCATCGCGTGGTACTCCACGCTCGCGCCGAACTTCTTCATCGCGGCGGCATGGGTGTTCGTGGCCTCGGGCCCGAGGTACGAAATCACCAGCGGCTTCTCCAGCGCGATCGCCGCCGACATGATCTCGCGATAAATAGCCTTGAGCGCGTCGTCCTTGATCGGACCACCGTTCAATTCGCAGACCTTGCGCAGGACCGCGTCCTCGCGCTCCGCGACATAGATCTGTCCGCCCTGGCTGCGCTTGAGCTTGCCGATCTCGGCCGCGAGCGCGAGGCGCTCGTTCAGCAGGTCGACGATGCGCCGGTCGAGGCCATCGATCTGGGTGCGGATTGCGGAGAGGTCCATTAGGCGGAAGACGGAGTGGCTTCTGCGGTGCCTTCCGGCTCCGACGCGGGCGTGAATGAGGTCGTCGCATCCGCAGCCGGAGACTCCTGCTCGACCGAGACCGGCTCAAAATTCGGCGATGCACCTTCCCCCTCTTCCAAGGGGAGGCCCATCTCGGCGTCGGTGACCGGCTTCGGGTTGATCGCACTCTTCAACCACTCGTCGATCTGCCGCGGCGAAAGGACGTCCGAGGAAGGGAGCTCGACCAAGGATTTGACGCCGACAAACTCAAGGAACTTGTCCGTCGTGCCGTACTGCAGCGGCCGTCCCGGAAGATCCGCGCGGCCGACGATGTAGATCAGCTCGCGCTCCAGCAGTTTGTTGATACCGGCCTCCGCGGAAACGCCGCGGACGGTTTCGATCTCCGTGCGGGTTACCGGCTGTCGGTACGCCACGATGGCGAGTGTCTCGATGGCGGACTGTGTGAGTTTCACCGGCGGCGGCTCGTCACGCAGGATGCGAATCCAGCGGCCGAAGCGCGGGTGCGTGACCAAGCGGAAACCGGTCGGTCCCTCGATCAGCAGCAAGGCGTCATCGCGCGCGCGAAAGTCCTCCGCAATCGCCTGCATGGCCTCGCGGATCTGGGTCGCCGTGACGAGGGACGGGACGTCTGCGTAGAGTTCATCATCGGCCGGAGTGGCGACTTCGGCAGCCTCGGCCACCACTTCCGTCGCCTCACTGGCCGCGGGTACCGGTGCCGCCGCGTCCGTCGCCTGAGCCTCTGCCGGCTCGCCGGCGGCCTCCGGACCGGGCTCCTCGGTGGCGCCTTCCGCCGGAAGCAGCGGGAGCGCCGCCTGATCGTGGAACCGGCTGAACACCGTCTGGATATCCTTGATCGAGAGGGGCTGATTTGACGAAAGCAGCAGCGCCTTGAGGACTTTCTGGAGGTTAAACGCCATGCAGGGAGAACCCGGAGTGATGCGGGCGGAGCCCATCGAAGCAACCCCGAAAGCAGGCCGTGCCCGGAGACCGCCAAAACACCACTTGCCGCCACCCGGCCCGCGTGATTTCTTCTCCCGCCCTTTGCGTTCATGAGCTCCGCCAAAAAAAACATCCGTCCCTTCTCCTCAATCGTCCTTGATGGTCCCGACCGCGCCCCCAATCGGTCGATGCTGCGTGCCGTCGGCTTCTCCGACGCCGACTTCAAGAAGCCGGTCGTCGGCATCGCCTCGACCTGGAGCATGGTGACGCCGTGCAACATGCACATCGACAAGCTGGCCCGGGAGGCCGAGGCCGGCGCCAACGCGGCAGGCGGCAAGGCCATCGTTTTCGGCACCATCACCATCTCCGATGGCTTCTCCATGGGTACGCCCGGTATGCGCTACTCGCTCGTCTCCCGTGAGGTCATTGCCGACTCCATCGAGACCGTCGCGGGCGCCGAGGGATTCGACGCCCTGGTGACGATCGGCGGTTGCGACAAGAATATGCCCGCGTGCGTCATGGCCATGGCGCGCCTCAACCGTCCGAGCGTCTTCGTCTACGGCGGCACCATTCTTCCCGGCATTCATCCCGACTCCAAGAAGGAGTGCGACATCGTGTCGGTGTTCGAGGCAGTCGGCCAGTACGCGGCGAAGAAGCTCGACGACGCGGGTCTTGCCAAGGTCGAGGCCTGCTCGATCCCCGGCCCCGGCTCCTGCGGCGGCATGTACACCGCCAACACGATGGCCTCTGCGATCGAGGCGCTCGGCCTGAGCTTGCCCAACAGCTCCGCCCAGCTCGCCATCGGTGCAGAGAAGAAGGATGACTGCCGCCGCGCCGGCGAAGCCGCCGTCGCCCTGCTGAAGGCGGGCATCCGCCCCCGCGACATTCTCACGCGCAAGG
>JACCDT011481198.1_pt1 | contig 25191 bp, 27 predicted proteins | sample 7446291 | NCBI WGS metagenome assembly JACCDT01 (sample SAMN15323446, study PRJNA562643) | freshwater metagenome | isolation source: river surface water | place: USA:Blue River Watershed | collected 2017-08-17 | reverse complement strand
GCATCTTGAGAAGGCCGTGATCGTCTATGACGGCATCGAGTCGACGCTGACGCCGCTGATGGAGGCGCTCGAGGCGGAGTTCGACGGCGTGAAGGTGTTCAGCCTGCCGAGCGTAGCGTCGGAAGGCCGGCGCCGGCAGATCGAACTGGGCGTGAAGGGCGCGCCCGAGGTGGTCGAGCGCGCTTACGTCAGGATGCTGGAAGGGCTGGATGCGCTGCGGCAGGAGTATGTGCAGCAGTGACGCCATGCCGCTGCCGCGGCGCGAGGCCGCCGTTCGGCGCGGCCTGGATTGACGCGGCTTATTTTGCCGCCCGGCCTTCGTCCAGCAGGCCCTGTTTGCGGATGAAGGCAATGACGTCATCGACGCCTTCGCCCTTGCGCAGGTTGGTGAACACGAACGGACGTTCGCCGCGCTGTTTTTTCGCGTCGGCTGCCATGATGTCGAGATTGGCGCCGACATGCGGTGCCAGGTCGGTCTTGTTGATGATCAGCAGGTCCGAGCGCGTGATGCCGGGGCCGCCCTTGCGCGGAATTTTTTCGCCGCCTGCCACGTCGATCACGTAGATCGTCAGGTCCGATAGTTCCGGGCTGAAGGTCGCGGCGAGGTTGTCGCCGCCGGACTCGACCAGGATCAGATCGAGGTCGGGGAAATCGGCGCTCATGCGCGCGATCGCCTCGAGGTTGATCGACGCGTCTTCACGGATGGCCGTGTGCGGACAGCCGCCGGTCTCGACGCCCATCAGGCGCTCGGCCGGCAAGGCGTCCGCGCGCAGCAGGATCTCCATGTCTTCCTTGGTGTAGATGTCGTTCGTGATCACGGCCATGTCGTAGTGATCGCGCATCTGCTTGCAGAGCATCTCGCACAGGGCGGTCTTGCCGGAGCCGACGGGGCCGCCGATGCCGACGCGCAGGGGATTCGAAATTGTCATCAATGCCTCTCAGGGATTCGTTGTTTCGTTAATGGTTATCCGGCGGTTCACGAGCGATACAGGCGCGAGTACTGCACCTCATGCTGCATCGATAACAGCGACAGCCCGGGTGACCAGTTCGACAGCTCGTCATCATCCAGCGTGCGCGCAACGTCCGCCGCCTGCTCGATCTGCGGGCGCAGCGACAGCAGCATGCGCTGGCCGGCCACCTGTCCGAGCGGCACCGACTTCACGCAGGCCAGCACCTGGTTTTCGGCCCAGGAGAACAGCATGCCAGTGAGCGCGTCGCCGGGCGGTACATCAAGCGCCACGGCCGCTGCCGCGAGCGCCGTCGGGAACGGTATCTCCGGCTGTGCCGCCAGCAGCGCCAGCACATCGGTTGCCTGCGGCGTGAGCTCGGGCAAGAGCTTGCCGAGCGAGTAGCCCATCTGCACGGTCTCGGCGCGGAATTCGGCGCTGTCGCGCGACGCAAGGAATAGATCGGTCCAGTAGCTGACGGCATGCGCATCGCGCGCGGCAAAGGCCTGCAGCAGCCGCCAGCTGATCGGCGCTTCAAAGTGCGCCACAACATGCGCGAGCATGTCGGCGATCCATGCACGCGCACTGGTCTCGTCGCGTACATGCCCGCTTTCCATCGCGGCTTCCAGACCTTGCGAATAGCTGTACGCGCCGACCGGCAGCGACGGGCTGCACAGCTGCAGCAAGTGCAGCAACGATGCTGACGAGCCGGTATTCACGGACAGGGCCATATTTACCGCAGTGCTCACTGCGCGTCGCCGGGTCGATGGATTTTTTGCCGCACCGGTATCGGCGCCAGCGGATGATGAGCGTCACCATGATGATGATGTCCGCCGCCGTAGGCGCCCGCCTCGGGTTCGAACGGTGCCTGCTCCTCAATGACGTTGGCGCCAAGGCCGGCCAGCATGTCCTTCAGCACCGCGTCCTTGCGGATGCGCAGCCAGCCATCGCCGATCTGCGCCTGCGTGTGCCGGTTGCCAAGGTGGAAGGCGCAGCGCAGCAGCGCCTGCGGCGTCGCGCACTCGACCCGGTACGTGGCCTCGGGCGCGGCAGACACTTTGACGATGCGCCCATCGTCGCCTTTGAGCAGGTCGCCGTCGCGCAGTACCGTGCCGCGCACGGTCAGCACCGCGACCTCTTCGCCGGAGGCCAGGGTGGCGCGCAGCCGGCTTTTTTCGCGCAATTCATAGGGCAGCGTAAGTTCGTCGTCGACGCGGTCGGCTGCGGTAAGTTTTGTGTGGAGAGTCAGCATTGCGAGAAACAGTGAGTGATCGGTCAGAACAGGAAATATCGCTGTGCCATCGGCAGTACCTGCGCAGGTTCGCAGGTGAGCAGCAGACCGTCGGCGCGCACCTCATAGGTTTCCGGATCGACCTCCATGGTCGGCGTATAGCCGTTGTGGATCATGTCCGACTTGCGCAGCTGGCGCATGCCGCGTACGGCCGCTACCGGCTTGTTCAGCTTCAGCGTGTCGGCGATGCCGGCGTCGAACGCGGCCTGCGACACGAAGGTGAACGAGGTCTTCAGCCCGCCGCCGTAGGCGCCGAACATCATCCGGTAGTGCACCGGCTGCGGCGTCGGGATCGACGCATTCGGGTCGCCCATCTGCGCAGCCGCGATCATGCCGCTCTTGAGGATCATCGACGGCTTGACGCCGAAGAAGGCCGGCTTCCAGATCACCAGGTCGGCCAGCTTGCCGACGGCGATCGAGCCCACCATGTGCGAGACGCCGTGCGTGATCGCCGGGTTGATCGTGTACTTCGCGATATAGCGCTTCGCGCGAAAATTGTCATTGCGCGCCGAGTCTTCGGGCAGCGCGCCACGCTGCACCTTCATTTTGTGCGCAGTCTGCCAGGTGCGCAGGATCACTTCGCCGACACGGCCCATCGCCTGTGAGTCTGACGACATCATCGAGATCGCGCCGAGGTCGTGCAGGATGTCCTCGGCGGCGATGGTCTCGCGGCGAATGCGCGACTCGGCAAAGGCGATGTCCTCGGTGATCGCGGCATCGAGATGGTGGCAGACCATCAGCATGTCGAGATGCTCGTCGAGTGTGTTCACGGTGTATGGCCGGGTCGGGTTGGTCGACGACGGCAGCACATTGCCCTGGCCGACCGCGGCGATGATGTCCGGCGCATGGCCGCCGCCCGCGCCTTCGGTATGGAAAGTGTGGATGGTGCGGTCTTTGAAGGCAGCCAGCGTGTGCTCGAGAAAGCCGCCTTCGTTCAGCGTATCGGTATGGATCGCAACCTGAATATCCATCTTGTCGGCGACCGACAGGCAGTTGTCGATCGCGGCCGGGGTCGAGCCCCAGTCTTCGTGCAGCTTCAGTCCGATCGCGCCGGCGCGGATCTGCTCTTCCAGCGGCAGCGGCAGGCTGACGTTGCCCTTGCCGAGGAAGCCCAGGTTCATCGGAAATGCGTCGGCGGCTGCCAGCATCGAATGAATGTGCCACGGGCCCGGCGTGCAGGTGGTGGCCGCCGTGCCGACCGCCGGGCCGGTGCCGCCGCCGATCATGGTGGTCACCCCCGACATCAGCGCCTCTTCGATCTGTTGCGGGCAGATGAAATGGATGTGCGTATCGATGCCGCCGGCAGTCACGATCATGCCCTCGCCGGCAATGATCTCGGTGGCGCCGCCAATGGCCATCGTGACGCCCGGCTGAATGTCCGGATTGCCGGCCTTGCCGATTGCCGCAATGCGCCCGGCCTTGATGCCGATATCGGCCTTGACGATGCCCCAGTGATCGAGGATCACGGCATTGGTGATCACGGTGTCCATGACGTCGCGGTGCGGCAGCTGCGACTGTCCCATGCCGTCGCGGATCACCTTGCCGCCGCCGAACTTCACTTCTTCGCCGTAGTGCGTGTGGTCGCGCTCGATCTCGATCATGAGCTCGGTGTCGGCCAGGCGGATGCGGTCGCCGGTCGTGGGGCCGAACATTTCGGCATAGGCTTTGCGGGAGATCGTGCTCATGCTTTCGTTTCCTTCAGTTTGCCCATGACGAGAGCGTTGAAGCCATACACAGTGCGGGCGCCGGCCAGCGCGACCAGCTCGACCGTGCGTTCCTGGCCAGGCTCGAAGCGCACGGCCGTACCGGCCGCGATGTTCAGCCGCATGCCGTAGGCGAGGTCGCGGTCGAACTGCAGCGCCGGATTAGTCTCGAAAAAATGAAAGTGCGAGCCGACCTGGATAGGCCGGTCGCCGCCGTTGGCCACGGTCAGCGTGACGGTCTTGCGGCCGGCGTTGAGCGCAATCTCGCCGTCCTCGATGAACATTTCGCCTGGAATCATCAATGGGCTCCGTCGGTCAGGGGATCGGGTGGTGAACGGTGACCAGCTTGGTACCGTCAGGGAAGGTCGCCTCGACCTGGATGTCGGGGATCATCTCGGGCACGCCGTCCATCACATCGGCGCGGCCAAGAATTCGGGTGCCCTCCGACATCAGCTCGGCGACTGTCTTGCCATCGCGCGCGCCTTCCATGATGGCGGCCGTGATCAGCGCGACGGCCTCGGGGTAGTTCAGCTTCAGTCCGCGCGCGCGGCGCCGTTCGGCGAGCAAGGCTGCGGTAAAAATCAGCAGCTTGTCTTTCTCTCGGGGTGTCAGTTCCATTCGCTCATCCTCGCTGGCGGGTCATGATGGTTGATAGTCAGGTGTTCAACAGTTCAGGTATTCCAGATGCGTAGCGGCGAGGCCTCGCGGCCCAGCAGCGCGGGGCGCAGGTGCCGCCATGCTGCCAGCATCACAGTGCGCGCGACTTCGCTGGAGTCGCCAAGATAGCGCACGATCGTCGCTGTCTTCATTTGCGTGGCGCCGAACTGGCCGCGGCCACCGGTGGCCTGCATGCCCGCTTCGCGCAGCGCCGTCATCAGTGGAGCCGACGGCGGCAGGCCGACCGCCACCATGCTCGCGCAAACCGTGTGGCCGGACAGGCCCAGCGGCGACGCCATCGGTGCACTGCCGCCCGCAAGCGATCCCTGTTCCAGCCACAGCGGGCGGCCGTCGCGCAGGATCGTGAGGTTCTGCCGGATACGTCCACGCGCGAAGCGCTCGCCGGCAGCGGTACGGCCGAAACACAGAATCTCGCTGCCGAGATAACGTGCATTGCCCTGCAGGTTCACGCGGGTGTCCAGCACGACATCGGCATCGTCAAAAAAGATCGTTTCTTGCGGCAGCCATTCGAGCGCAGCGCCGGCCTCGACGTCCAGCGCTATCCGCTGCACTGAGCGGCGAGCGTTCGAGCGGTACCATTTCGCGGCACCGGGCGTCGAGATCAGCGCGTGCGCGCCGTCGGCCGCGCGCACGTCAATGCGCAGTTCATCGCCGCCGACCACGCCGCCCGGCGGATGCACGATGATCGCATGGCAGGTATCCGGGCCTTCCGGGTACAGTGCCTTTTGCACCCGCAGCGGGCCGAAATGCTCGCGCCGGGTCAGCCGCGTGGTGGCGCCATCGCGGGTGAAGCCCAGCGTGAGCGTGGCCAGCAAATGGTCGGGCGTACGGTGTTGCGGATCCAGCGCCGGCGCTAGTTCGACCTCTGCTGTCTGTTTCATCCTGGTGTGAGTGCGGTGTGTCGATGGAAAAAAGGCCTGCCGCCATGGCAGCGCGGCGTGTCGAGTGAAGGCAGGCGCGCGTCGGGATTGCCAAGCACCAACTATGCCATGCACGAATCGTAAGCGAGATTGGCCTGCTTGGTGCAGTCTGGCACCGAACTGGTGCCCGCATAGACGATAGGAGGCTGTGTTGGTGCGCGCCGCTCAGGCGGCCGGTCGGGCACTGCGGACGACGGCGAGGATCATTTTCAGCAGGTACACCATGATCATCGTGCCGATCAGGTCGCCGATGAACATCGCGGACCAGCCGTGCAGAAGATCGGGGAAAAAGCCGCGCATCGCGAACCAGAAAGAATGCAGGAAGGAGCTGGTCACCGCGTACATCAGCGCCAGCACGCTGAGGCCGGCTGCGCTCAGTTTTTCCAGGGATGCCGGCATGCCCAGCTTGAGCGCCGCACGGTAGGCCAGATAGGGCGCGCCGGCCGAGATCAGCGCAGCGCCGAGCCCGGTCACTTGATCCATCGAGTCGATGCGCAGGAAGCAGATCAGCACGGAGGCAATCAGCAGGCCGATCGCGCCTTCTCCGGCGAAAATCAGCGTGCATAGCAGGCGCAGTCCGGCGGGAAGAAAGATCCAGTTCGCGCCATCGTGCAATTCGGTCATGCCGAACAACCATTCATTGATCCAGAAAAATCCGAAGTAGAGGACCGCGGAAATAAAGATCGAGATGAACTGAAGCAGGGTCATTGTTTTTTTTGAATGATTGGGCAATCGCCTGAAGGCCCGCTTCATTGAAATGAAATCGTGCCGGACGTTGCGTCCTGGCACACCCCAGTATCATTTCGGCAGGATAACAGCCGGAGAGCGAATCATATGCCGATTGCCGCGCTTGTGCGGTAGATTCAATCGAGCAGACCGGAGTGACTGGCCTGTACCAAGGGCGTTGCGCCGGTGGTACAGGCCAGACTCAGTAGGGCAGGGCGCTTAGTCGCGCGTAGCGGCGATGCGAGCGCTGGCCGCCTGAATGTTGGATTCGATCGCGTCGATGGCGACCTTGGCGGACTTGTTCAGCTGCGCGTAGCTGGAGCTGACATTATCGATCGCCGATTTCACCACCGACAGTGCGGCCGGCGAACCGCCCGGTGCCAGGCGCGCGAAGTCGTCGATCAGGGAAACCAGTTGGCGGCTGCCGGCGCTGATCTGGTTCTCGGCCACTTGCGACAGGTCGCGGTGAGCGTCCGATGCAATGCTGGACAAATGGCGGCCGTAAGTCATTACGATGTCGGCCTGCGGCTGTGCCTGGTTGCCGGCGAGGCTGAGGAATTCTTGTGCATCTTTAGCGGCCAGCAGGGTTTGTGCGCTGTTGATCGATGCATTGACGCTGGCTTTGGCGGCCTGCAGGTTCAGGCCGGCGACTTTTTCCATGCCGTCGATCAGGGATCCGGCGATCGAAGCGGCCAGTTGCATTTGGGCGTCAAATTGCGTGCGTGCTGCGGTGGCCAGTTGTTCGGTTGAATTAAGCATGGGAACTCCTCGATATCGTGGATGGTAGGGATCGCGGACGACGGTGAATGTTGCAGTGCAGCGGGCGAGATTGTCGGTCTCGATCGAAGACCTGTCAAGGAAAAATATTGCGATGCATCAATTTGTGTGTTTGAGTGGGGTGTCAGCGGCGTCGCCAACTGCCAGCCAATGCGGCGATCCGGAGGTTCAGCGGTGATCGCTTATTACAGTGATCGTTTTGTGCTGCCGCTGCCGGACGGCCATCGTTTCCCAATGAGCAAGTACAGCAAACTGCGCGACCAGGTGGCCAACAGCTTGCCCGAGGTCAGGCTGGAGGAAGCGCCGTACACCACTGATGGCGTGCTCGCACTTGCGCACCATCCTCAGTACATCCAGCGGGTCTCGTCCGGCGCGCTGTCCGCAGCGGAACAGCGCGCGATCGGTTTTCCCTGGACGCCGGAGATGGTCGAGCGCTCACGGCGCTCTGCCGGTGCGACGATCGCTGCCTGCCGTGCAGCCTTCGTCGACGGCGTCGCGGTCAACCTCGCCGGCGGCACCCATCATGCGCATGCCGACCATGGCGAGGGCTTTTGCGTGTTCAATGACGCCGCGATCGCGGCGCGGCTGATGCAGGCCGAGCGGCGCGCAAAGCAAGTAGCCATTATTGACCTCGATGTCCATCAGGGCAACGGCACCGCAGCGATCCTGGCCAATGACGATTCGGTATTCACGCTGTCACTGCATGGTGAAAATAATTATCCGTTCGATAAGGCCGTCAGCGACCTCGACGTGGCGCTGCCCGACGGCACCGGCGACGATGCCTATCTGGCCACGCTGGATACTGCGCTGGCTCAGCTGTTTGCGCGCTTTGAACCACAGCTGATCATCTACCTTGCCGGCGCCGATCCGCATGAAGGCGACCGGCTCGGCCGCCTGAAGCTCAGTACAGCGGGCCTGGCCGAGCGTGACCGCCGCGTGCTGGCGGCGGCCGGCGCGCGCGGCCTGCCGGTCGCGATCGCGATGGCCGGCGGCTACGGCCGCGACATCGACCAGACCGTGGCCATTCATGTGCAGACAGTGGGTATGGCGGCCCGTCATTGCCATCGGGAGCCGGCATGAGCGGCCGTGGGGTGGGGCAGAGCCCGCTGTTGTCCGACATCGCAATGCCGCTGCTGTTCGTGCTGATCTGGAGCACTGGTTTTATCGTTGCCAAATTCGGGCTGCCGCACGCACCGGTGCTGACCTTTCTGCTGTTGCGCTACGGCGGTGTCTTGCTGGTGCTGGTGCCGCTGCTGTTCCTGATGCGCGCGCCATGGCCGCGCGCGCTGGCGCCGCATATTGCCGTGGCGGGCGTGCTGGTACAGGCGGGCTATCTGACCGGTGTCTGGAGCGCGATCAAGCTGGGCATGCCGGCCGGCCTGTCGGCGCTGATCGTCGGGCTGCAGCCGCTGCTGACCGGGTTTGCAGCGCCGCTGGTGGGCGAGCCGGTCCGGCTGAGGCAATGGATCGGCCTGTTGCTGGGACTGATGGGCGTGGCGCTGGTGGTGATGGAAAAGCTGACGCCGGACGGCAGCTCGGTGCTGAACGTGTCGCTGTGTGTGTTCGCGCTGTTTTCCATCACGGCCGGCACGATCTACCAGAAGCGCTTCTGCCCGCGCTTCGACCTGCGCAGCGGCGCCGTGATCCAGTTTTCGGCATCGATGCTGGTCACGCTGCCGTTCGCTATCTGGCTGGAAGGCCTGACGCCGTCGTTGTCCGAAGTAGAATGGACGCCCGATTTCATGCTGGCGCTGGGCTGGTCGGTGCTGGCGCTGTCGATCGGTGCCATGTTCTTGCTGTACGCACTGATCCGCAAGAACGCCGCCACGCAGGTTTCCAGCCTGATGTACCTGACGCCGCCGGTGACGGCGCTGATGGCATGGCTGCTCTTCGGTGAGCGCTTCGGCGTGGCCGGCGCTGCCGGCATGCTGCTGGCGATCGTCGGCGTCGCTTTCGTTGTCAGGAGGTAAGGGTCAACTTCCTGAAAACAATTTCACCGAATATAACTATATAAAAAAAGATAACGATCACCGCATAGGAGACATGGGAACACCATGAGGGACAGCCCGAAGACACGCTCGCATTTTCGCCATTTCCATCCGATCACCACACGCTGGGCCGACAACGATGCGTACGGCCATGTGAACAACGTGGTGTATTACCAATGGTTCGACACCGTCGTGAACCAGTTCCTGATCGCCAACGGCACGCTCGACATTCACGAAGGTGAGGCGATCGGCCTGGTGGTCGAGACGCACTGCAATTATTTTTCGTCGGTGACTTTCCCCGAACCTGTCGTCGCCGGGCTGTGCGTCGCACGTCTTGGCGAGAGCAGCGTGCGCTACGAGGTCGGCATTTTCCGCGGCGATGACGATGTCGCGTCGGCGCAGGGGCATTTCGTCCATGTATACGTCGACCGCGCCACGCGCCGCCCCACTCAGATTCCCGCCGCAGCGCGGGCCTTGCTGCACAACTTGCTGGTGAAAGAATGATCGAAAGTCCTGAACAAAAAATCGTCGACGCAGCGATCGCCTCGCGTCGTTCTATCCGTGCCTTCAAGCCCACCCCGGTCGCGCGCGAAGACATCGAGTCCATCCTGCAGGTCGCGTCGCGCGCGCCGTCCGGCTCCAATACGCAGCCGTGGAAGGTCTATGTACTGACCGGAGAAATTCGCCAGCGACTGTCGCAGCGCATCCTCGAAACCTACCTCGATCCCGAGCAGGCCAAAGACCATGCGGAGGAATACGCCTACTATCCGCGTCAATGGGTGGCGCCGTATATCGACCGCCGCCGCAAGATTGGCTGGGATCTGTACGGGCTGCTGGGCCTGACGCGCGATGACAAGGCGGGCATGCAGGCGCAGCACGGCCGCAACTATGCGTTCTTCGATGCGCCGGTCGGATTGATCTTTACGATCGACCGCGTGATGGAGCAGGGCTCATGGCTCGATTACGGCATGTTCCTGCAGAACGTCATGGTCGCGGCGCGCGCGCGCGGGCTCGATACCTGCCCGCAGGCAGCGTTTACGCAATTCCATCGCGTGATCGCGGATGTGCTGCAGATACCCGACAGCGAGCAGCTGGTCTGCGGCATGGCTCTCGGTTATGCCGATCCCGACCGCATCGAAAACTCGTTGCAGACGGAGCGTGCCAGCGTAGTTGAATTTGCTCGATTTCTAGAGTGATCGACGGCGAAGCGGTCGCTGCCGCAGGGCAGCGGCCACGTCGCCGTCAGGCAGGCAAGTGCGTGGGGTGCTGTGCAAGATCAGATGCAGGCTTGATAAAGCTGTTTAATTGATGCACATAAGCCCCTAATTTGCTTGCGGATTGCCGCCGTTTTGCTACACTGCAAGCCAATTTTCCTGTATCAACACTGGGGTTCCGGATGCGCAGTTTCTCTGCTCGTGCGCTCGTTATTTTTCTGCTTGCCGCGTTTGCGCTACCGGCATCCCACGCTGCGACGCACAAGCGCGGCGCCAATGGCAAAACTGCCAACAAGACTGCTCATCACCGGACTGTCGCAAAAAGCAAGAAGCTTGCTGCTGGCAAAGCACGTATTGTTCGCGCGACCTACACGCAGGCCAAACGCAAGCCCGTTGAGCGGGTCGCCATGGCTTCCGCGATGGCCGGCGTGCCTCCGGTGCTGACGGCGGGCGATCTCGCCGGCCTGAATCTGACGCGTGATCCGCTTGAGCTCAATTCCAGTGTGGCGCTGGTGCTCGACCAGAACACCAACGAAGTGCTGTTCGAAAAAAATGCCAGCGTTGCATTGCCGATCGCGTCGATCACCAAGCTGATGACCAGCCTCGTCGTCGTCGAGGCGCAGCAGAACCTCGAAGAGATCCTGACGGTGACCGAGGAAGACGTCGACCGCGAAAAATTCAGCCACTCACGCTTGCGCGTCGGCTCGCAACTGTCGCGCGCGAACATGCTCCACATTGCGCTGATGAGCTCGGAAAATCGTGCGGCGTCGGCGCTGGGTCGCCACTATCCCGGCGGCATCCGCGCCTTTGTCACGGCGATGAATGCGAAGGCCAGGGAGCTGGGCATGAGCAGCTCGACCTTTGCCGACTCGACCGGGCTGAACAGCGCGAACGTTTCAAGTGCGCGCGACCTGGCCAAGCTGGTGATGGCAGCCTATCGGCATCCGTTGATCCGGCAATATTCGACCGACAGCCGCTATGTGGTCGATCCGGGCGGACGGTCGCTGCAGTACCGTAATTCGAATGGCCTGATCGAGAACCCGGATTGGGAGATCGGCCTGCAAAAGACCGGCTACATCTCTGAAGCCGGCCGTTGCCTGGTAATGCAGGTGCATGTGACGGGCCGGCCTGTCGTAATGATCTTCCTCGATTCGAAGAGCAAGCAGTCGCGTCTGGCCGATGCCAGCCGGATCCGCAAGTGGCTGGAAGGTCGTGCCGCATCGGCCATGTCGGGGCGCGTTACGCCGCGCAGCTGACCCCGGTAGTCATCCTGCTAGTAGTTTAATCGGGCAAACCTGGCAGTCGCACGTCGCATGTGCAGGCTGCCCTTGTACGTTCCGACAGCCTATCTCCGGCTGCTGCCCGCATCGGCAGCACTAAACTGCGCTTGAGATCGCCATCGCGTGCCTTCACCGATGGGAGGTGTGGTGAGCTGACGATAGTTTCAGGCAGTCTCTGCGGGCCGGTAGCCCAGCACGCTTGAAATATCGTTGGCCGTGGCGATCAGGTCTTCCAGCCATTCGTCTTTCAGCCGGTCGACCGGCGCCGAGATGGACAGGCCGGCGATCAGGCGTCCCGAATCGTCGCGAATGCCGGCGGCCATACAGCGCACGCCGAGTTCGAGTTCTTCATTATCGCGCGCGTAACCGCGCGCTCGCACCAGCGACAGTTCCCTTTCCAGTTTGGCCAGGTCCGTGATCGAGTTTTTGTTGTGCCCTGCGAGTCCCGTGCGGGTGGCGTAAGAGCGCACCGATTTCGGATCGTCTACCGACAGGAACAGCTTGCCGGTGGACGTCAGGTGCAATGGCGCACGTCCGCCGATTGCACGAACCACCTGCATGCCGGAGCGCTCGGAGAAAGCACGGTCAATGTAGACGATCTCGTCGCTTTGCCTGACCGAGAGATTCACGGTCTGCTGGGTTTTGCGGTGCAGCGACTGCATGAACGGCAGTGCCGCTTCCCGGACATTCAGCCGGCTTTTGACGATATTGCCCAGCTCCAGTAGCCGCATGCCGAGCCGGTAGGTGCCCGGTTCGGCGCGGTCGACAAAGCGTTTTGTGACCATATCGTTCAAGATGCGGTGCGCTGTCGACGGATGCAATCCAGTCGCGCTGGACAACTCTTTCAGGCTGACCGGATCGGGATGATTGGCCAGCGCATCGAGCAACGTCATCATGCGCTCGATGACCTGGATCGATGTTTTTTCGCTGGCAGCGGGAGAGTCGGATTTCATGCGTAGATTTGTGCGATGCAATGCGATGTTATATCACATGGTGAAAATTACTCACAAGTCCGGTATGAGAAACACGGTATTTGCGTTTTCATCATGTTTAAACAGCGGCAGGTGGTCGCGACGGCGTGCTGTCATTGCACAAATTTATTTCATCCCTGACAGCAGTACAGATAATGGTCCATTCATCGGATAATTCTGGCTATCTCAAACTGCATACCCATAGGGATATTTCATGCGTGTTGGACTGCTGGTGACGTGCCTGGTGGACGTAATGCGTCCCGAAATAGGCTTCTCGGCGATCAGGCTGCTTGAGGCGGCCGGTTGCGAAGTGGTGGTTCCGGAGAACCAGACCTGCTGCGGACAGCCGGCCTACAGCGGCGGCAATAAGGCCGCTGCCCGCGATCTGGCCGCCAAATTTCTCGATGAATTTGAAAGCTTCGACTACGTCGTGATCCCTTCGGGTTCCTGCGGAGGCACCATACGCACACACTATGACGACATCCTGTCGGACGATCCTGCGCTGCTGGCACGTTACGCGAAGATCAAGGAACGCGTATTTGAGCTGACTGATTTTCTTTCCAGCGTTGTGAAGATCGACAAGCTGCCGACCGCGAATCCTGGCGCCTTCAAGGGTACGGTCACCTATCACGACTCCTGCTGCGGACTGCGCGAGCTCGGCGTGCAGGAGCAACCGCGCGAACTCATCGCCCGGCGTGAAGGCGTGCAGCTGACGGAAATGCACAATGCCCGCCAGTGCTGCGGCTTCGGCGGATCGTTCGCTGTGAAATACGGCGAGATCTCGAAAGCCATCGTCGACGAGAAATGCGACAACATCCACGCGACCGGTGCCGATGCGGTTGTGCTTGGCGACCTCGGCTGCATGCTGAATATTGAAGGCCGGCTGCGTCGCACCGGCGATACCAAGACCCGGGTCCTGCACGTTGCTCAGGTCCTCGCAGGAGACGCATGATGCAAGTCCAATCGATGCATTTCAAGGCACGTGCCGGCCAAAAACTCGCCGACGTCCGTTTGCAGCAAAACCTGAAGAAACTGTCGACGAAGTTCGTCAACGCGCGTGCCAGCGCAATGACGGAGCTGGACGATTTCGAGGGCACGCGCGATGCCGCCATTGAGCGCCGCATGCGCGCGATCAAGAACCTCGATGTCTGGCTGTCCACCTTTGAAAAAGAGGCAACCCGTCGCGGCGCCACGGTGCTGTTTGCGCAGACCGCCGAAGAGGCGTCGAAGCTGGTGGTCGAGATCGCCAAAAAGCACGAGGTGAAGAAGGTCATCAAGTCGAAGTCGATGGTGTCGGAAGAGATGCAGCTGAACAAGGCCCTTGAGGCCATCGGCGTCACCTCGGTCGAGACCGATCTCGGCGAATACATCCTGCAGATCAATGACAATGAACCGCCGTCGCACATCATCGCGCCGGTCGTGCACAAGGACAAAGACGAGATCGCCGATCTGTTCGCCAAGGTGCACAACAAGCCGCGGCTGACCGAAATCCCGGAAATGACGCGCGAGGCGCGCGAAGTGCTGCGCCCGCATTTCCTGTCGGCCGATATGGGCGTCACCGGCGGCAATTTCGTTATCGCCGAGTCTGGCTCGGTGGCCGTCGTGACCAACGAAGGCAATGAGGGCATGTGCACGATCGTGCCGCCGAAGGTGCACGTCGTCGTGACCGGCATCGAGAAGGTGCTGCCGACCCTGGCCGATCTGGCGACCGTGATGCGGTTGCTGCCGCGCTCGGCGACAGGCCAGTCGATCTCGAACTATTTCTCGCTGCTCACTGGCCCGCGCGGCAAGGATGACGTGGACGGCCCTGAGCACATGTACTACGTGCTGGTCGACGCCGGCCGTTCCGGTCTGGTCGGTACCGAATTCGAAGACATGCTGCGTTGCATCCGCTGCGGCGCGTGCATGAACCACTGCCCGGTGTACCAGAAGATCGGCGGCCATAGCTACGGCTGGGTGTATCCCGGCCCGATGGGCAGCGTGCTCACGCCATCGTATGTCGGCGTCGAAAACGCGCTGGACCTGCCACAGGCCTCGACCCTGTGCGGCGAGTGCCATGTGGTGTGCCCGGTGAAGATTCCGCTGCCGGACCTGCTGCGCAAATTGCGCGAGAAGCAGTTCAAGAAAGGCCTGCGCCCGCGCTTTGAGTATGTGGCCTTCGGCGTCTGGGCTTTCTTTGCACAGCGGCCGAAGCTGTACCGCTTCGCCACCAAGTGGGCGGCGCGCGCGCTGAAGCTGATGGGCGGGAACGAGAAGCTGATCCACTCGTTGCCGGGCGCCTCAGGATGGACGGATAATCGCGACATGCCGGCTCCCTCGGGCAAGACGTTCCGGGAGCTGTACCGAGAGCGCAAATCCACCTGATCCATGTCCGACGACACGCAGCAAGTATCGCAATTCAAGAGCAAGAGTGGCCTGAAGCGGATTTCCTCCGCTTTGGGCTATTCCATTGACGGGCTGCGTGCCGCCTGGCGGCATGAACATGCGTTCCGGCAGGAGCTGATGGTGGCCGTGCCGGGCATCGTGATCGCGCTGCTGCTGCCGGTGTCGGCGCCGGAAAAACTGGCGCTGGTAGCGGTGCTGCTGCTGGTACTGATCGTTGAGCTGTTGAATTCAGCGATCGAGGCGGTAGTCGACCGGGTATCGCTGGAGAGGCATGCGCTGTCGAAAAACGCCAAGGACCTCGGCAGTGCTGCTGTGCTGCTGGCCTGCGTGCTGGCGCTGGCGACCTGGGCGGTCGTGCTCTACCCGCTGCTCTGACAGCAGCGAAGCGATGAACCCCGGCCGCTGCCGGGGCTCACGCGCGTCAGGCGAGCCCCTCTTCTATTACATTCCCGGATTCGTGAACTCGGCGTGGACCTCGTTCACCGCCTTCACTACGTCGTCCGACAGACGGATCTCATAAGCATCGATATCCGTTTTCAGCTGCTCGATGCTGGTGGCGCCGATGATGGTCGATGCGATGAACCAGCGTGAATAGCACCAGGCCAGTGCCAGCTGCGTCACGCTCATGCCGTTGTCGGCGGCGATCTGCATGTAGCGCCTGGTCGCCTCGACCACGCGCGGGCGTAGATAGCGCGGGCTCCAGCTCGGCGGAAAGATCGTCAGGCGGCCGCGCGCGGCCGGATCCTCGATATATTTGCCGGTCAGCTGGCCGAAGGCCAGCGGGCTGTACGCAAGCAGGCTGACGTTGCTGCGGAAGCAGGCCTCATCAATGCCGCTCTCATACTGGCGATTTGCCAGATGGTAGGGGTTTTGTATTGATACGATCTTCGGCAGGCCCATGCTGCCGGCAATGCGCACGAATTCCGCGACGCCCCAGGCGCTCTCATTCGAGACGCCGATATGGCGCACCCGGCCTTCATCGATCAGCTCTTTCAGCGCCGCCAGGGTTTCCTCGATCGGCACGCAAGGGCGCTCGCGCTGCGGGTCGAAGAACAGCTGGCCGAATACGGGCACATTGCGGCTGGGCCAGTGCAGCTGGTACAGATCGACATAGTCGGTCTGCAGACGCTTCAGGCTGCTCTCGATCGCCGCGCGGATGTTCTTGCGGTCGAAATTGCTCTCGCCGTTGCGGATCCAGTCCATGCGACCGGGACCGGCGATCTTGGTCGCCAGGATCACGTCTTTGCGCCGGCCCGACTTCTTCAGCCAGGTGCCGATGATCCGTTCCGTTGCGCCGGTGGTCTCGCCACGCGGCATCACCGGATACATTTCCGCCGTATCGATGAAGTTGATGCCGCGCTCGAGCGCGTAATCGAGCTGGCTGTGTCCTTCGGCCTCGGTGTTCTGCTCACCGAAGGTCATCGTGCCGAGGCAGATCTTCGTCACGTCGAGGTCACTGTCGCCGAGCCTGGTCTTTTCCATCCTTGTCTCCGTGTTGTGGTTTGGGTGGTGGTTACTTCGATGTGTAGGAATCGCGTTGCCGGTCATTCAGCGCCGGCATCTCAGCGCGCAGCGATCGCCGCCGCGCATTCGCGCACCAGCGCCGGCCCCCGGTAGATCAGGCCGGTGTACAGCTGCACCAGGCTGGCGCCTGCATTCATCTTCGAACGGGCGTCGTCGCCCGACAGGATGCCGCCGACGCCAATGATGGGCAGCGCGCCGCCAAGCTCGCGGTGCAGCGCGGCGGCCACGCGGTCCGACAACGCGCGCACCGGCGCGCCCGACAGGCCGCCGGCTTCCTGAGCATGCGGCAGTCCCTGCACGGCGTCGCGTGTGATGGTGGTATTGGTGGCGATGACGCCGTCGATACGGTGCCGCACCAGCGCATCGGCGATCGCCTTGACCTGATCGTCATCGAGATCAGGCGCAATTTTCAGCACGATTGGCACATAGCGCCCGTGCTTGTCGGCCAGTGCCGCCTGCGATAGCTTCAGCCGCGACAGCAGATCGTCCAGCTCCGACGCCTGTTGCAGCTGCCGCAGGTTTTTCGTGTTCGGCGACGAGATGTTCACCGTCACATAGGCGGCGTACGGGTAGACCTTTTCCAGGCAGGTCAGATAGTCGTCGGTGGCGCGCTCAATCGGCGTGTCGGCATTCTTGCCGATATTCAGGCCGAGGATGCCGAGGCGCTCCTGATAGAAGCGCGACGACTGTACGTTGCGCACGAAAGCATCGACGCCGCCGTTGTTGAAGCCCATGCGGTTGATCAGCGCGTTTGCCGCCGGCAGCCGAAACATGCGCGGCTTCGGGTTGCCCGGCTGCGGCCGCGGCGTGACGGTGCCGACTTCGATGAAGCCAAAGCCGAGCGCGGCCAGGCCGTCAATGTAGGCGCCGTCTTTGTCGAGACCGGCCGCCAGACCGACCGGATTCGGGAAAGTCAGGCCCATGACCGTGCGCGGATCGGCCTTGGGCTTGGCGACCAGCCCCGTCAGCCCCATCCGCGCCGCAGAGCGCAGAGCGGGCAGCGTGAGGTTATGAGCAGCCTCGGGGTCGAGGGAGAACAGCAGCGGTCGGGCAAGTGAATAGAGCAGGCGATCGGACACGATAGGGCAGTAAAAAATGAGGTGCGCCCATTGTAACTGCCGACACTGCAATGATTACGATTCGAGCGAATCGTAAAATCGGTGAGCTCGCTGCGTCTGAACAGAGCCGCCGTCGCGGACGCAGACGGCCATATCAACCGGCCATGGTCTCCCAGCGCCCGCCGCGCAGTGCCTCGATCGGGCGGAAGTTGATCTTGTAGTTCATCTTGTCGCTCGCGGCGATCCAGTAGCCGAGATACACGTACGGCATGCCCAGCTCGCGTGCCTGCGCGATTTGCCACAGCACGTTATAGGTGCCGAAGCTGGCCTTCGGTATGTCCGGATCGAAGAAGGTATAGACCGACGACAGTCCGTCGTCGAGCACGTCGATGATGCTGACCATCCGTAGCAAGCCGCTCGTGTCGCGGAACTCGACCAGCCGCGTGTTGACCTTGCTTTGCAACAGGAATTGCGCGTACTGGTCGCGGCTGTCCTGGTCCATCCCGCCGCCGGCGTGCCGCGCCGACTGATAGCGCAGGTAGAGCTCGTAGTGCTCATGCATGTAGGCCAGCCGCGATACTGACATGACCAGGTCGCCATGCTGTTTCCAGGCGCGGCGCTGGCTGCGGTTGGGTACAAATTCTGCAACATTCACCCGCACCGGCGTACAGGCCTGGCAGCCGTCGCAATACGGGCGGTAAGTAAAGATGCCGCTGCGCCGGAAGCCGTTCTTGACCAGCTCCGAGTAGACGTCCGCGTTGATCAGGTGCGACGGGGTCGCGACCTGCGAGCGAGCCTGCCGCTGCTCAAGATAGCTGCAAGGATACGGCGCAGTTGCGTAGAACTGCAGCGTCGAGAAGGGCAGGTCCTTGAGATGAGTCATGTGGATAAATTTACACCGTCCCGGCGCTGGCGTGCAAAGCTTTGTTTGCGTCATGTCCTTCGAAGAAGCCGTCGGCCAGCAGCCTCGGCTGCCAGGCCATGATCGCAGGCTGGTCAAGCGCCGGCTGCATCTGCGCCAGGAAGTCACGGCGCGCCAGTGGCCGTGCGCCCAGCGACGCGAGATGTGCGGTCTGTTGTTGGCAATCGATCATGGCCACGTGTTCGCCGCGCAGGAAGTGCACCAGGTAGGCAAGCGCGACTTTCGATGCGTCCGGCAGCCGTGCAAACATGGATTCGCCGAAGAACATGCGGCCGATCGCCACCCCATAGGCACCGCCGACCAGCTGGCCTTCGAACCACAGCTCGGAAGAATGGGCATGCCCGAGCCGATGCAGGCCGACATAGCCGTCAATGATCTGTGGCGAGATCCAGGTACCGCCGCTGTCCGGCCGTGGCGCCGCGCACTCGCGCATGACGCGCTCGAATGCGCTGTCGAAACGGATTTCCCAGGGGCCGCCGCAGGCCATGCTGCGGTCGATTTTCTTCAGGGTCTTGCGCAGGCTGTGCGACACGCGGAAATCGGCGGTCGCCAGCACCATGCGTGGATCGGTGCTCCACCAGAGTATGGGCTGCGGATCGGAAAACCACGGAAAGATGCCTCGCTTGTACGCCGCCAGCAGCCGCTGCGGTGACATATCGCCGCCGGCTGCGAGCAGTCCCGGGTAGCCCTCGCGTTCGGTCCATGCGGATTCCGGGTCCGGAAAAGGCGTGTCAGAATCCAGCCAGGTTAGTCGCATACTCACCAATTCGGACGGCATCAATGCACTTCACAGGTGCGGATTGCAGCCCAATTTCCGTAGAAAAATTAAATAATATTGAAAATCAACGACTTAAAAATTCGAGCGGTGCTGTCTTGCAGGGAACGAAAATTGCTAAATCGCAGGCCTCATTAACCATATCTGCACTCAAAAGGGGAGATCCATGGATTCGTTCCGCAACGGCGCGGACACTCTTTTCATCTTGCTTGGCGCGATCATGATCCTCGCCATGCACGCCGGTTTCGCATTCCTCGAACTCGGCACCGTACGCAAGAAGAACCAGGTCAACGCGCTCGTAAAAATATTAGTCGATTTCGCTATTTCGACGATCGTCTATTTCTTCGTCGGCTATGGCATCGCTTACGGCGTGCATTTTTTCGACAGCGCCGATGTGCTGGCACAGCGCAGCGGTTTTGAGCTGGTCAAATTTTTCTTCCTGCTGACCTTTGCGGCCGCTATACCCGCGATCATTTCCGGCGGCATCGCCGAGCGTGCGCGCTTTTATCCGCAATTGGTGGCGACGGCATTGATGGTCGGCCTCGTCTATCCGTTCTTCGAGGGGATCGCATGGAACGGCCACTTTGGCCTGCAGGCCTGGCTGGAGGCGAGCTTCGGCGCGCCGTTCCATGACTTTGCCGGCTCGGTCGTGGTGCACGCGGTCGGCGGCTGGGCGGCGCTGCCGGCGGTCATCCTGCTCGGCTCGCGGCGCGGTCGTTATACCAAGGACGGTGGCATTGCCGCACACCCGCCATCGAGCATTCCATTTCTCGCGCTCGGTGCGTGGATCCTCGCGGTGGGCTGGTTTGGCTTTAACGTGATGAGCGCACAGACGCTCGACAAAATGAACGGACTGGTGGCCATGAATTCGCTGATGGCCATGGTCGGCGGTACGCTCGTCGCCGTCCTGCTCGGCAAGAACGACCCCGGCTTTGCGTATAACGGACCGCTGGCCGGACTCGTCGCCGTCTGCGCCGGCTCCGACCTGATGCATCCGCTCGGCGCGTTGATCACCGGTGGTGTCGCGGGCATGATTTTCGTCTGGATGTTCACGCTGACGCAGAACCGCTGGAAGATCGACGATGTGCTCGGCGTCTGGCCGCTGCATGGCCTGTGCGGCGCCTGGGGCGGCATTGCTGCCGGTATTTTTGGCCTGAAATCCTTTGGTGGCATTGGCGGCGTGAGCTTTGCGTCGCAGCTGGTCGGCACGATTCTTGGCATCGCGATCGCGGCCGGTGGCGGACTGCTGGTCTATGGCGCGCTGAAGAAGCTGGTCGGCATTCGCCTCGATCCGGAAGAAGAATTCGAGGGCGCTGACCTGTCGATCCACAAGATCACGGCGACCCCTGAGCGGGAAGTCAGCTGGTGATTGCTTGAGCGAGACCTGCCTGGCGGTCGAAGCGACCGACAGGCAGGCCGCCTTTCGGACCAAGGCCGCGTTTGCGGCCTTTTTTTACGGACGCATTTGCTTGCGTACGTCGACGGAATGAAAGCCGAACGGCTGTCCGCCGCGATGTGCTTTCAGGTCATCAAAGAATAGCCTCAGCGTCTGCGACACCGTTGTAAAGGCAATGGCTTCCCACGGAATTTCATCCTCGCGGAACAGTCTGACTTCCAGGCTCTCGACGCCGGCGGCGAAATCCAGATCGAGCAGATGCGCGCGATAGAACAGATGGACCTGGTGCACATGCGGTACGTTCATCAGGCTGAACAAGCCTTGCAGATCGATCCGTGCGCCGGCCTCTTCATGCGTTTCGCGCGCTGCTGCTTCTTCAGTGGTTTCGCAGTTTTCCATGAAGCCAGCCGGCAAGGTCCAGTAGCCGTGCCTTGGCTCAATCGCGCGTCGGCATAACAGCACGCGCTCGTCTTCGCGCCAGAACGGAATGCTGCCCACGACCATCTTCGGATTTTGGTAGTGAATGGTGCCGCAATGACCGCAGACATGACGCAGCCGGTTGTCGTCTGCCGGAATCAGCAACGACACAGGCTGCCCGCAGTCGGAGCAGAAATTCATTGGGAGCAAAGGCGTGTCGGAGGCGGACATGAGAGCGCGTAAGTTCGGCTGCGAGTGTAACACCGGTCGACGGCGCAGAAAAATGTTTGCACCTTCGGTAAAGATGCGCTATAGTTTCGTTCTTCAGACGCGGGGTGGAGCAGTCTGGCAGCTCGTCGGGCTCATAACCCGAAGGTCACAGGTTCAAATCCTGTCCCCGCAACCAAATTGATGAAAAGGCCAATCCTCGGATTGGCCTTTTTGTTTTTCCGCAGCGTCGATGAGGGTATGCGGTGATCAGGCTGCGTTGGCAGTGAATGACTGTCAGTGGAATATCGCCGACACGCCGCCAATGACGATGCCGGCACCCAATGCCGAGACGATCACGACTGCTGTGTAGCCGACCGCACGGTCGCGCGGGCACTTCATCAGCACCGGCAGGCCGAGATAGATCAGGTAGACCGAATACAGCGCCGCAAGCAGGCCCAGTATCGACAATGAAGGGATCACATTGAAGATGCCGCCCACGATGCCGGCGGTGCTGCCGTAGGCCACCAGCTTGACCGCATTCGTCATGTTTTTCTGGCCGCCGAAGGTCGGCGCCAGCGCGTCCACGATCAGTGCGACGACAAAGCACATTGCCAGCAGCAGCGCGTAGCTGACCACCATGCTGATCAGGCCGCTGAACAGGGGCACACGAATAGAGACGCCGAACCCGCCGTAACCGACCAGTGACATGCCGATGAAGGTCGCGATCGGCGGAATCAGTCCGATGATCATCAGGTAGCTTTTATAGATGCTGCCGGTGTCTGCGCTTTCATGCTCGATCTGCGCCCAGGTGTCCTGGGGTGAAGACAAGATGCTTTTCACACGTTCGAAGCTGCTCATGGCCTTCCTCCTTGAATTGCTATCGTTATTTGTTTGAAAGCAATACATTGTCGGCATCCCGGGTCAGGGCGATGCGAGATTGATATCGCATTTATACCCTAATAGTCGTGAACATCAAATTGCCCGGTGACCGATGCGGACAGCGCCTGTGGCCCGCGCCCGGCGGTGTGGCGCAATCCGACAGGGGCAATGACAAGCCGCGTGAACTGTCCTATAATCCGCCGCAACGCGGTTCGCCCGCAGCCACAACACGGCTGCCATCTCGTCGGGCCGCCAGTCTTACCGGCGCATTCATGCCCGCGGCCCTAAAAAAACTCCACAAGCCGGCCACTGGCTCGCCAGCATCATCGCTCGTTCCTATTCCGCCTGCTACGTCTTTGATGCAGGCCTTGATATTAAGCTGCCCACTGCAACCAACCAGCATTGCAAGAATCGTAGATGAACACAGCTGAGGCGAAGAAAGTCCTCGAAACTGCACTGTTGTGTGCCCATGAGGCTTTATCGGTCAATGACCTGAAAAAACTCTTTATTGCCGCCGACGGAGAAGAGCCTGCATTGGACGCCGAGCCGATCCGGGAAATGCTCGCCGAGTTGAAAAATGACTGGGCCGAGCGCGGTATCGAACTGGCGCAGTTGTCGACGGGCTGGCGTTTTCAGAGCCGTCCTGAGATGAAGGTTTTTCTCGATCGACTCAATCCCGAGAAACCGCTGAAGTACACGCGCGCAACATTGGAAACGCTGGCGATCATTGCTTATCGTCAGCCCGTGACGCGGGGCGACATTGAAGAGATTCGCGGTGTGGCGGTCAATTCGCAAACGATCAAGATGCTCGAAGACCGCGGTTGGGTCGATGTGATCGGGCATCGTGATGTGCCCGGGCGTCCGGCGTTGCTGGCGACCACGCGTCAATTTCTCGATGACCTTGGCCTTGCGTCACTCGATGGACTGCCGCCGCTGCAGCAGGTCGGGCAAGAGCAGATGCCAGGCGGACCGGACAACGCGATGCAGGCGATGGAACAGAGTCTGCAGGCGACGCTCGATCAGGCGGCGATCGATTTCTCTGATCGCGCAGGCGAGTCGGAAGCCGCAACCGATGCCGGGTTGCCAATGGTGGTGACGGTTGCGCAAAGCAGCGATGCCCAATCGGAAGCAGCGCCAGAAGACATGCAGGAAGAAGCACGCGAAGAATTGCAGCCCATGCCGGCAGCCGGGCTGGACATGGAACAAGCCATGGCGTCCTTCGGCGAATCTGCTGCGGCAGAGCTCGCCGATGAGACGGCACCGGCCGGAACGGAGCCTGAGGTTTCCGGACAAAGCCCTACACAAGCGGGTGGCACCCCAGAGCGTGCTGCCGACAATGACGATACCTTGCCCGAAGCGAAAGATGACAGCCCAAAATCCGAATGAGAACTCGTTGAACGCCGCCGCCCCCGATACCGGAGAGGGCTCCGCCAACGCATCTCCTGACGCCGCAGGCAATTCGCAGGAGAAGAAGGGCGCGCGACGTGGCGTGCGCGGCCCGCGCTCGCTGCGCCGCTCGCGCAATCCCGAACAGCGTACTGCCGGCGAAGGCGACAAGGCTGATGACGCTGGTTCCGCGCCTGCAGCACCCCGGCGCGGCAAGCCGCAGGGACAGGGGCAAAGGCAGGGGCAGGGTCCAGGAAAAGGGCAGGGGCCGCGCGATCGCAATGAGCGTCCGTCGGGCAAGTCTGGCCGCCCGCAAGGGGCGCAGGGCCAGCGCAAGCCGGCCGGTGATGCTGACGCGGTCTTCAGCTTTGTCACCTCCGACGCATTCGATCAGCTCGCTGACGACGACAGCAATGTGCGTGGCCGCCAGAGCAAACTGGTCCGCCGTGACCTGACCGCGGATGACGATGCGCCCAAGCTGCACAAGGTGCTGGCCGAGGCCGGTCTCGGCTCGCGCCGTGATATGGAAGAGATGATCATCGCCGGCCGAGTGTCGGTGAACGGCGAGCCGGCGCACATCGGTCAGCGCATTTTGCCGACCGACCAGGTTCGCATCAATGGCAAGCTGGTGCAGCGCAAAGTCAGCAGCAAGCCGCCGCGCGTGCTCATCTATCACAAGCAGGCTGGCGAGATCGTCAGCAGCAGCGACCCGGAAGGTCGCGCAACTGTGTTCGACCGCCTGCCGAATATCAAGACCGGTAAATGGCTGGCCGTCGGCCGCCTCGATTTCAATACCGAAGGTTTGCTGCTGTTTACGACCTCCGGCGACCTGGCGAACCGGCTGATGCATCCACGCTACGGCATTGAGCGCGAGTATGCGGTGCGCACGCTTGGCGAACTCGAGGAAGGCATGCGCCAGAAGCTGTTGTCCGGCGTAGAGATCGGCGATGGTCCGGCCAACTTCAATAAGATCGCCGATGGCGGCGGTGAAGGTGTAAACCGCTGGTACCGCGTGACGATTTCCGAGGGTCGCAACCGCGAAGTACGCCGCATGTTCGAGGCCGTGGGCCTGACCGTGTCGCGGCTGATCCGCACGCGTTATGGCGCGCTGACGCTGCCCAGCGGCCTCAGGCGCGGACGCTGGGATGAGCTCGATGAACACGCGGTCCGGGCGCTGATGGCGGCCAGCGGTCTCGATAAGGGCCGTCAGCAAGGCGGGCAAGGCCAGGGCCAGGGCCAAGGGCAGGGACGGCAGGGCAAAGGCCGTGGTGCATCTGGGCAGCCTCTGCGCAATGCCAACGCAATGCCTGCCGGTTTTGGCGCGCAAGGGCGGGGGCAGGGGCAAGGCGGTCAGGGCGTCAAACGGCCGCAGCGGTCGCGTCAGCCAGATCCGCTGCAGACAGCGCTCGGTTTCCCGACCACCGCCGGCAACGCCCGTGGTCCTCGCCGCAATAACAATGCCGGCGCCGCCAACTGGGGTGTCGCCGATCGCTATGGCAGCAGCCCGGGTCTCGGTCAGCGCCGCCGGCGGGGTTAAGCGCGGGCGGTAGTGTCGTCAGGGCGATGACCGCGCCGCCAGAATGACCTGGCGGCAAAGCAATGGGGTGCTGCCTGTGACGACGGGCACCAGGCTTCTTGTTTTGGCAACGGGCTTGTGCATTGCGGCGGGCGTCCCAATCGAATATAATCAGGGACTTAACAAAGCCGCCGCGACGAGCAGGCTGGTTTGCTGCACTGCGTAATG
>JACCDT010770660.1_pt1 | contig 25197 bp, 25 predicted proteins | sample 7446291 | NCBI WGS metagenome assembly JACCDT01 (sample SAMN15323446, study PRJNA562643) | freshwater metagenome | isolation source: river surface water | place: USA:Blue River Watershed | collected 2017-08-17 | reverse complement strand
GATTCTTGAAACTCATCGACATAAATAACTTGAAACATTTTGCGGTATTTATCAAGTAATCTCTGATTACTTTCAAGTTTTTCTGCGGCTAAAATAATTAATTCACTCGGATCAACTCGGTTAAATGAGTGAGTTGTAGTGCCATCGCGCAATGCCATCGCACTTTTGTACTTTTCCCAAAACTGACAGATCGCAGGCCAGTACCTTTGCTCATACTTTTTAGCAAAGTTATTTAACTCCTGGGGCGAGCTACCTCTTTCAGTAGCACGGCTAATAAATTCGCGAAGCTCTTTTGCAAAACCCCTGGTGGTTAGGGCGGCATGTAAATCAGTTGGCCATAAGGTTTGCGAAGGATTAGCAGCATCTATCTCTAATAATTGCCTGATCTGTGCATCTTGTTCAGCCCCAGAAAGTAATACATATTTTTTCTCATTTGAATCTTCCAAATTAATTGGATCATTTAAAATCATAAATGCTAATGAGTGAAAGGTTCTTGCAATTGGTTCGGCAACTGTGTGTAAGGCTGGGTTTGCGGATGCGATTTGATCTCGCAATTTACTGGCAGAATCTCGTCCATAAGTAATTGCTAATATTGAGTTTGGATCAAATCCTTGCGAAATTCGATTTGAAATCGCAGCAATTAAGGTGGTGGTTTTTCCAGAACCAGCTGCGCCTAAAACTAGTAGTTGTGAGTTGCGGTGATTTACAACTTGAAGTTGCTCACTGGTTAATTCATGCCTTGAAATCTGGCCCTGATTCACGCCAGCTCTAACTAGATTTAACTCGATGGTATTTTTTGCGCTGGCCACGGCTTAATTTAACAAGCCAGCGCTGACATTAAGGGTTATTACCCAATAATCGTTATGAGTTCTCGTTTGCTCGCTTATTTTTTGAAGTAATTCGAGCCCGAGTAGATCCATCCAAAATAACCTTGCGAATTCGAACAACTGCTGGGGTTACCTCAACGCACTCATCTTCACGACAAAATTCAAGAGCACCTTCCATATTTAATTTCTTTGCAGGAATTAATCGCTCTGATTCATCAGTACCAGATGCTCGCATATTTGTTAACTTTTTCTCTCTTACACAGTTAACATCCATATCCTCACTTCGTGAGTTTTCACCAATAACCATTCCTTCATAAACCTCATCGCCTGGTTCAACAAATATTGATCCGCGATCTTGTGTGCCATAAAGAGCGTAGCTAGTAACTGATCCCATTCGATCAGAAACTAATGAGCCAGTTGAGCGAGTGCGCAGCTCACCATGCCAGGCCTCATAACCATCAAATACATGGTGAAGTAATCCAGTACCACGAGTCTCAGTTAAGAACTCTGTTCTAAAACCAATTAAGCCACGGGATGGAACTCGGTAATCCAGACGAATCCAACTAGTGCCATGGTTAACCATCTGCTCCATTCGTCCCTTACGAAGAGCCATAAGTTGGGTAATCACACCTAAGTACTCCTCTGGTGCATCAATAGATAAACGCTCCATCGGCTCATGTACTTTGCCATCAACAATCTTGGTAACAACTTGAGGTTTGCCAACTGTTAATTCAAAGCCTTCACGTTTCATAATTTCAACTAATACGGCAAGTTGTAACTCACCACGACCTTGAACCTCCCAAGTATCTGGGCGATCGGTATTTAGAACTCGAAGTGAAACATTTCCAACCAACTCAGCATCAAGGCGGCCTTTAACTTGGCGAGCAGTTAACTTATTTCCACTCTTGCCAGCAAGAGGTGAGGTATTAATACCAATTGTCATGGAAATACTTGGCTCATCAACTGTTATTAATGGCAATGCATGTGGATTTTCTAAATCAGCCAAAGTTTCACCTAAGGTAATAGTTTCAATTCCTGCCACCGCGATAATGTCACCTGGATGGGCCTCCATAGCCGGTACCCGCTCTAACGCTTCGGTAATCAAAAGCTCTGAAACTTTAACTCGCTCAGTTGAGCCATCAGTTTTAATCCAAGTAACTGATTGCCCCTTCTTAATCACACCTTCACGAACTCGGCAAAGTGCTAGTCGACCTAGGAAGGGAGATGAATCTAGGTTTGTAACATGTGCTTGAAGTGGTGCGCCTTCATGATATTCCGGAGCTGGAATGGCAGAAAATATGGTGTCAAATAAAACATCTAAATTTTCTTTATTTGGCATGCCACCATCTGCTGGTCGATCAAGGGATGCCTTACCAGCTTTGGCAGAGGCGTAAACAATTGGAAACTCAATTTGATCTTCATTGGCATCTAAATCTAAGAAGAGTGCGTAAGCCTCATCAACAACTTCAGCAATACGTGAATCTGGTCTGTCTACTTTATTAATTACTAAAATTACAGGCAGATTTTTTTGTAGCGCTTTGCGAAGTACAAATCGAGTTTGTGGCAGCGGACCTTCGGATGCGTCCACTAATAAAATTACGCCATCGACCATCTCTAATCCGCGCTCTACCTCGCCACCAAAATCTGCGTGTCCTGGCGTATCGATAATATTTACAATTGTCTCCCCGCGCTTAACTGCGGTGTTTTTTGCCAAAATGGTAATTCCTTTTTCACGCTCTAGATCCATGGAATCCATCATGCGATCTTGGCCTTCATCTTGTTTCTTATGGGCCGCAAATGCGCCAGATTGCCAAAGCATGGCGTCAACCAAAGTTGTCTTGCCATGATCTACGTGGGCAATAATTGCCACGTTACGAAGATTGTCACGTTTTTTAACTGGCAAATCTTTTAAGTGTGCTTGTTTTTTAGACATTAAACCTAAACTCCACTACATCGCCATCGGCCATCACGTAATCCTTACCTTCCATTCGCACCTTGCCATTGGCGCGGGCTTGCACCATTGATCCAGCAGCTACTAAATCATCAAAGGCCACAACCTCTGCCTTGATAAATCCTTTTTGAAAATCAGTGTGAATCACACCAGCCGCAGCTGGGGCAGTATCACCTTTATGAATCGTCCACGCTCTGGCCTCTTTAGGACCTGCGGTCAGATATGTCTGTAATCCTAATGTATTAAAACCAACTCTTGCTAATGTGGTTAATCCTGGCTCGGTTAATCCAATTGATTTGAGCAATTCCAGCGCATCGGCTGCATCTAAATCAGCAAGCTCTGCCTCCGTCTTGGCATCTAAGAAAATCGCCTCCGCTGGTTTGACCAGTGCTGCTAACTCTTCCCGTAATTTATTATCTGCTAATTCAGCGGCATCAACATTAAAAACATATAAAAATGGTTTAGCAGTTAATAGCTGCAACTCTGAAATAGCTGCAATATCAACCTTGCTGCCTCGCAAAAGTTGACCTTGATTTAAAATTTCGGCAGCAGCTTTTGCCGCCTCTAAAACTGGCGCCTTTTCTTTAACAGTTCTAACCTCTTTTTCAAGACGGGGAATCGCCTTTTCTAAGGTTTGTAAATCAGCTAGACAAAGTTCGGTATTAATTGTTTCCATATCTTTTTTAGGATCAACATTGCCATCAACATGGACCACATCGCCATCTTTAAAAACTCGAATAACCTGGCAGATCGCATCTGACTCTCTAATATTTGCTAAGAACTTATTTCCTAGCCCTGCCCCCTCGGATGCACCTTTCACAATGCCGGCGATATCAACAAAGGAAACGGCGGCGGGAAGAATTTTTTCGGAAGTGAATATTTTTGCTAAGACCGCTAAGCGATCATCAGGAACTCCCACCACGCCAACATTGGGTTCAATGGTGGCAAAGGGGTAGTTAGCAGCTAGGACATTGTTTTTAGTCAGCGCATTAAAGAGGGTGGATTTACCCACATTTGGCAGACCGACGATTCCGATTGAAAGGCTCACAAGGGGTTAAGCCTACGCAAGATTGTCAGCAGTTAATGCCACTATAACCCCATGCCCGCCTCGATCATCTCCCTAATTATTGGACTGCTGGCTGGAATAGCGATCGGCTATCTAATCTCTGCCCTGCGCAATAAAAATAACTCCGCAGATTCAGCCCTGCTAGATGATTACAAAAAGCAGCTGGAGGCCGAGCGAGGCAAGACTGAAAACTCCATCAAATTAACGGCGGAGTTAAATGCAATGAAATCAACAGTTGAAAAATTATCCCAACAATCTAATGAGGCTAATCGAATCCGCACTGAGGCTGAAGCCAAACTTGAAACCACAATTAATGAGATGCGCAGAGCTAGTGAATCAATATTTGATGAAACTAAAAAGATTGCCGGCGCCCTTTCTAATTCACAAACCCGTGGAAAATTTGGTGAGGCGCAATTAGAGCTACTGCTGCAACAGGCAGGTCTGCGTGAAGGACATGAATACACCAGACAAAAATCCACCACCGATGCAGATTCATCTGGAATTCCAGATATTACGGTGAAGATGCCGGGCGGAAGTGCAATATTTATTGACTCTAAATTTCCCTTTGATCGCTTCCTAGATGCCTTCGGCACAGAGGTTCAAAGTGAGCGCGATGATTATCTTGCCCAACACACCAAAGATTTACTCAAACATGTGGAGGCACTAGCCAAACGTGGTTACCACAAATCAGCTGGCTCACCTGATTTTGTCGTTTTGTTTGTGCCATTTGAAACTTTACTTGCTGAAGCACTTCGAATAGATCCAGCATTGTTAGAAAAAGCATTTAAGGTAAATGTCACAATTGCTACTCCAACCTCCATGATGGCCTTACTTCGCACCATTGGTTATATCTTTACGAGAAATAAATTAGCTGATAACGCAGATGAGATTCAAAAAGTAGCTAATACCTTCTTAAAAAATATCACCTTATTACATGGCAAAATTGTGGCGGTGGGTAAAGCAATCTCATCAACTGCAAAAGCTTATGAGGATTTAATACCAACCGCTGAGCGAACTGTGTTAAGTCCAGCTAGAAGAATTCATAATCTTGGCGTGACCGGCGATAAAGATAAGCTAGCAATTGAGTATCCAGAATCCCCAGGTGAGGTTAGAGAGTTAAAAGCTATTTCAGCCGATGATGATTTTATTGAAGTGGAAGAGATTGAGGCGGATAAGTAAATGAGCAATTTACCAATTAATTCGCCAATTAAGGGACCTGGTTTAACAAAGCCTGGTGTTGTTATTTTGCAGTTTTTAGTAATATTTTTATTTGAAGCCATTGAAATTCTATTTAGAAACTCACTGGGCATAATTACCTGCCTAGCTATCTGGATAGCTTTTTTTGGCGCAATTTACTTAGGTAGAAGCGGAACTGCATATGTCACAGCGGTTGCCCCGCCGGTCTCACTTTTAATTTCTTCTATCATTTTGATGCCCACCTTAGGAGAATCTTCATTTGCGCCAACTAAGTTATTAATAGATTTAGTAGCAGGTTTAGCCTCAGTATCCTTTTATCTATTATCTGGAGCAGCTATTGCTTGGTTTATCTGGTTTAAAAAAGAGCGAAGAATGAAGAGTGAATTACCTGCCAGCAGCTTTTAAATCTTTACGAAGCTCAGGTGGTATTGCAAAAAGTAAATGTTCCTCAGTCGCAGTGACCGTCTCTACCTCACCAAAGCCACGATCGGCCAACCACTTAAGTAAATCCTTAACCAATATCTCAGGCACAGATGCACCACTTGAAACTCCAACAGTTGTTACACCATCTAGCCACTCATCCTTTGCCTCGGCAGCGTAATCAATTAGATAAGCAGCTTTAGCTCCATACTCAAGTGATACCTCAACTAACCGAACTGAGTTTGAAGAGTTGGTTGAGCCAACAACTAAAACTAAATCAGCTTGTGGGGCAATCTCTTTAATTGCCACCTGTCGATTTTGTGTGGCATAACAAATGTCATCACTGGGTGGATCTATTAGATTAGGAAAACGCTTTCGAAGCGCCGCCACAGTGGCCAAGGTTTCATCAACACTTAAGGTTGTTTGCGATAACCAAGCTACCTTATTTTCATCACGAACTTTAATATCGTTAATACCCTCAATGCCATCAACTAATTGCACATGCTCTGGTGCTTCACCGGCTGTGCCATCCACCTCTTCATGACCTTCATGACCAATTAACAAAATATCGTAATCATCGGAGGCAAATCTTCTAGCTTCATGGTGCACCTTGGTTACCAGCGGGCAGGTAGCATCAATAGTTTTTAGATTTCGACTTGCTGCGCTCTGGTGGACTGCAGGTGAAACTCCGTGGGCGGAGAAGACCACAATCTTTCCCTCTGGCACCTCATCTGTTTCATCAACAAAAATTGCACCCCTTGCTTCTAAAGTTTGGACCACATGTTTGTTGTGAACAATTTGTTTTCGAACATAAACCGGTGCGCCATAGAGATCTAAAGCTTTTTCAACGGTGATAACAGCGCGATCAACACCAGCGCAGTAGCCACGAGGTGCTGCAAGTAATACTCGCTTTTTACTGGCTAGGCTCATGTGCTTATCCTAATTGATGATCCAAGACAGTAGATTTAGCCCTATGGCACCTGAGTTTTCCTACCAAGATCTGCTGCCAATTGGGCCAGATAAAACTGAGTACCGATTAATTTCAAATGAGGGCGTAAGCACCTTCACCGCAGATGGTCGCCAATTCTTAAAGGTCTCAAAGGATGCGATAAGTAATTTAACTCAAGTTGCTATTCATGATATTTCGCATTATCTGCGCAGTGAACACCTTGAGCAGTTAGCCAATATTTTAAAGGATCCAGAGAGCTCACCGAATGATCGATTTGTGGCAACTGATCTATTGAAAAATGCCAATATTTCAGCAGGTGGCATTTTGCCGATGTGCCAAGACACTGGCACTGCAATTGTGATGGGCAAAAAAGGTCAGCAGGTTTTAACTGAAGAAAAAGATGAGATCTCAATCTCTCGTGGTGTGTATGACGCATTTACAAAGTTAAATCTGCGCTACTCCCAACTTGCACCCGTTACTACCTGGGAGGAGAAAAACACTGGAAATAATTTGCCTGCCCAAATTGAGATCTACTCAGATACAGATCACCCAGATGAGTACAACTTCCTATTTATTGCTAAAGGTGGCGGCAGTGCTAATAAATCATTTTTATACCAAGAGACTAAAGCGGTTTTAAACCCCACCTCATTTATGAATTGGTTGGATGAAAAACTTCGCTCCCTCGGCACATCAGCTTGTCCGCCGTATCACCTAGTGGTGGTAATTGGTGGCACAAGTGCGGAGTACACAGTAAAAACTGCCAAACTTGCCAGCACCAAATATTTAGATTCACTACCCACCAAGGGAGATGCTAAAACTGGTCATGGCTTTAGAGATTTAGAGTTAGAAAAAGAGATTTTAAAGTTAACTCAAAATATTGGCATTGGCGCCCAATTTGGTGGCAAGTATTTCTGTCATGATGTTCGGGTTGTTAGATTGCCTCGTCATGGTGCCTCCCTGCCAATTGCAATTGCAGTTTCCTGCTCAGCAGATCGACAGGTAAAGGCAAAGATCAATAAAGATGGTGTCTTTATTGAAAAGCTTGAGACCGAGCCTGCCCACTACCTACCAGCTGCAACAAATGAGGATTTAGATGGACCAGAGATAAAGATTGATTTAACTGCGAAAATGGCTGATATTTTGGCCCAATTATCAAAGTACCCAGTTAAAACTAGAGTGCTGCTTAATGGCACATTAGTAGTTGCAAGAGATTTAGCCCATGCCAAAATTAAAGAGTTGCTAGATAGTGGAAAGCCACTACCTGAGTACTTAAAAAATCATGCAGTTTATTACGCAGGTCCAGCTAAGACACCTGCCGGTTATCCTTCTGGCTCATTTGGCCCAACTACTGCAGGAAGAATGGATTCATATGTTGAACAATTTCAAGCAGCAGGTGGTTCCCTAATTATGTTGGCTAAGGGAAATAGATCGCAAGCGGTGGCGGATGCCTGTAAAAAGTATGGCGGCTTTTATTTAGGATCAATTGGCGGACCAGCAGCCCGGCTTGCTCAGGATTGTATAAAGAAGGTTGAGGTTTTAGATTATGAAGAGCTCGGCATGGAAGCGGTCTGGAAGATTGAGGTAGAAAACTTTCCAGCTTTTATAATTATTGATGATAAGGGCAATGATTTTTATGCCCAAACTAGAAAACCATTAAGTATTGGTAAAAAACCTAACTAGAAAAAAGTATTAGTACCAGTTTGACCGTTTGAATTTACTCCACGCAGCACATGGAGTGTTATAACGCTCTTTAATATATTTAAGTCCCCAGGTAATTTGAGTTACTGGATTTGTTCGCCAATCTGTTCCCACAATCTCCATCTTGGTGGCAGGTAATGCTTGGGCAATTCCATGAGCACCTGAGACTTTATTTCTGGCTTTGTAATTCCAATGGCTCTCTTTAGTCCAAAGTTGATCAAGGCAGGTGAACTGTTTTTCCGACCAGGTGTAATTAGCTGCAATTAAACTCTTAGCAATCTCGCGGGCACCATCTGGTTGGCGGGCAAGATCGACCTGACGGGATGCAACTGAGATCAGCGCCATCGCTGAGGCATCTACCGTTTTAACCGCATCTAGCTCTAATAGTGATGGGGTTGGGTCAAAGCCCTCCTGCCCAGGCAGTGGGGTGGTGCTCTCTAAATTGCTGGCAACTGATGGGATGGTTACTGAAAAGGTTAGGTTGCTAGAGGCGTAGGCCGGCTCTGAGATAAATAGGAAGAAGGCTAGGCAGGCAGCGGTCATTGAGATGCGCCGAACCCTAGGTGTGGTGATAGTTAAAGCTTTCGCTTTCATTCTCGCACCCCTTCCTTTCCTGCCAGATTGCCTAGATAGACCCTTCTGGAACTGCTTTAGGGTGTCAGCCAGGGGTGGTGGGAGCAACTTTATCTAGGCGCGTGGCGCGATTATCTTTATATTCACAGGTATTCCCAGTATTAAAACCGCAGGTCAGATTGGGTGAAGTCCGATTTATCCCATATGTCGCAAGAGGGGTTTGAATCAACTTGTGAAGTTAATTGGCTCCTCTAAGAGCTCAGTAACTAGGGCTGCGATCTGGCTGCGTTCACTTCTAGTCAAGGTGATGTGGGCAAAGAGCGGATGGCCTTTGAGGGATTCAACCACCGCAACCACCCCGTCATGCCGGCCCACCCGCAGGTTATCCCGCTGGGCGATGTCATGGGTGAGGATGACCCGGGAGCCTTGGCCAATACGAGAGAGCACAGTTAGTAGAACTCCTCGTTCTAGGGATTGGGCCTCATCAACAATTACAAATGAGTCATGCAAAGAGCGGCCCCGGATGTGAGTTAGTGGCAGCACCTCAATTAATCCCCGCTCCACCACCTCATCCAAAACCTGCTGGCTAACCAATGCCCCTAAGGTGTCAAAAACAGCTTGAGCCCATGGTGACATCTTTTCATTTTCAGTTCCTGGCAGATAACCAAGCTCTTGGCCACCAACTGCATAAAGGGGGCGAAAGATCACCACCTTTTTATGTAATCGCTTCTCTAATACCGCCTCTAAGCCTGCCGATAATGCCAAGGCGCTTTTACCAGTTCCAGCTCGACCACCTAAGGAAACAATGCCAACCTCTGGATCTAACAAAATATCTAAAGCAACTCTTTGTTCTGCACTTCGCCCATGCAAACCAAAAGCGCTGCGATCTCCTCTAACTAACTGCAGATGTTTATCTGGAGTAACTCGGGCGAGCGCGCTGCCTTTTTCAGAGTGCAACACCACACCAGTATGGCAAGGATATTTTTTAGCAATCTCATGTGAGATTTTTTCATTCTCATAAAGTGAGTCAATAACAGTGGAGCCAACACTCTCCTCCACCATGCCACTCCAGCCACTTGTGCTGGCTAACTCTGCGCGATACTCCTGTGCCTCCACCCCAACGGAGGATGCTTTAACTCGAAGAGGTAAATCTTTAGTAACTAAAACTACTTGGCGGCCATCTGACATTAGGTTTTTTGCAATGGCTAAAATTCTTGAATCATTTGAGCCATCCCGCAAAAAGCCGGCTGGTAACTTTGAAGTATCGGCATGATTTAACTCAACTGATAATGTGCCGCCCTCTTCATTAATTCCAATTGGTTTATCTAATCGCCCACTTTTTACCCGTAAATCATCCAAGGTTCGAAGGGCAGCCCTGGCAAAGTAGCCAAGCTCTGGATGATCTCGCTTGGTCTCTAACTCACCAATTACGGTGATTGGAATGATGACTTCATGCTCGGCAAATCGGCTTAAGGCAATTGGATCTGCAAGTAAAACACTGGTATCTAGCACATAGGTAATGCGGGCAGGTTGGGCTTGTGGGGATACTGACTTTAAGACAATAGATTCACTAGCCAATTAATCTCTTCGCAATCTCTTTAATTGTGCTCAATTGGTTTTGGAAGAATAGGTAAAGGGTAAATAATCAATCTGAAAAATCTGTGGCAACACGCAAGGGTTAAAGATTAAGTTTAGATAAAGGCTTTACCTACCATCGGCCGCTCTTTACCCGCCGTTCAATCCAAATCGATGCCACTGGCAAAGTGCCAGCTAGGAGAAATAGGCCAGTACTAAGCAGGGACTTTCGCTTGGCCATACAAAGGATTAATGCTGCAACTAAATAAACTGGATAGGTAAAGCCGTGCACAATTGGAATCCAGATAAATTGCTCATAAAAACTCTTATCACTAACTAAGTACTTAGCTGGCATATAAACAAACCAAAGAAGTAGTGACATAACCCCGGCCCAAAGCGCCCAAAAACGGAAAAAAAGAGTTATGCGCCTCATTTTTTTAAACCTACTTTCTTAGCCTTTCCCACCTTGCTATTTACCCTATCGCTCTTGGCTCTAAATTGAGGAAAGGCTGGTGCGATTAAAAGCAGTAATCCCATAAACCACCAGACCACAACATAGGAGATATGTTGCCAATAAAAGCCAGGTAAGCGATTGGAGATTTGTTCTGAGGCCACCAAGGTTAAATCACTACTTTGATTATTTTCGGTTTTTTCACTCTTTAAAATTATGTAGCCATCATATAAAAATGGATTTTCCTTACTTACCACCAAAGCTGGGTCAATTCTGGAGAGCTCACCTGGTTTTGCAAAAGCTCGATCAACATTTTGCCTTGGGTATAGCCGGCCGGTAATAGAAACTTCAGAGTTGATTTGATCCTGCATTTGCCCAAGCACCTCTCGAACTACCAATACAGCATGGCCGGTGCTTAGTTTCAACAATCTAACATCAAGATTTGCTAACTCATCTGCAGAGATTTTTTGATCTCGAGCAACAAAAGTTGTGGTGTAATTTCCAGATGCTGAAACAATTCGATTAACCGCTTTGATCGGCATATTCATGCCAGCAGATGAAACCTTTTCAAGTTCCACTAAAGGTTGATCTGGCTTTGGCGCGGTTACCTTATTTAATTCTTGGGCTCTATGTAGTTGCCAGATACCTAACTCATAGCAGGCATAGATCAGGCTTAGCCAGATTAAAACTGTTGCTGCCTTTTTAAACACCTGCTTCATTTTAAAAGAACTTACTCTTGATCTTTGCGATCGACTAATCTCTTATATCTTCGGTAAAAACTAGTTAATAAGACCACCATAGCTAAAGTTAAAAAGATCATGGTTAATGAGCCAGCAACACCCATATCAAAACTCTTGACCTCATCCATTAATTTCTCCCTTGTACTAGGTCAGATAAGCCTACTTTCTGAATGCAATATTGGTTCTACAATATGAGTGTGATGCATCCCAAAGTTCTATCTGACCCCACCTTGCGCGAGAGGTATGGCATTAAAGCTGCCAAAAATCCACGTTATCTTCTTGCTGGGATTTTACTTAGCATTGTTGCCGCTTGGTTTATATGGAGTGGTTTTAATGCGGCAAATCCAGATGTTAGATCTGAATTGATTTCATTTAAAGTCATAGATGAACAAAGCATTTCTATTACTTATAAAATAACGGTGCGAGATTTAAGTAAGAACCACAGCTGCTCGGTGGTAGCACGGGATATTGATAAGAACACTATTGGACAAGTTTCTGATCAAATGCCAGCTGGCACATTAATTGCGGGCGCTAACCTTCGAACCGTTGAGATAACTACCCGTTTACCTGCGGTAAATGCGGGAATTACCAGTTGCCAGTAACCTTTACTCTCTTATGAACCAACCAACTCAAACCTGGCTCACCCAAGAAGCAGCAGATCGGCTTAAGGCTGAACTTGCGCAATTAGAGGGTCCACTTCGTGCTGAAATAATTAAAAAAATTGAAACTGCTAGAGCTGAAGGTGATTTAAAAGAGAATGGTGGCTATCACGCAGCAAGGGAGGAGCAAGGAAAGATAGAGGGCAGAATTCGCCAACTAAAACATATGCTGGAGCATGCACATATTGGTACACCTCCGGCAAGTGAATCTGGTGTGGTTGGTCTTGGCATGTTGGTAACTGTTGATATCGGCGGGGATGAACTTAAATTCTTACTTGGATCCAGAGAGATTTCATCCGGTGATGTTGATGTTTACTCTGAAAAATCACCTCTTGGTGGGGCAGTACTTGGTGCCAAGGTTGGTGAAACTGTTAATTACACAGCCCCTAATGGCAAGTTAATTAAAGTTGCAGTGCTTGAGGCGCAACCTTTTAATTAAATTACTTTTTAGCTGCGTTGTTGTATTTGCGAACGCTAAGCGGAATAAATACTGCCATAATTAAAATCATATAAATAATTGACATTAATAATGGGTTCTCGCTAGGAAATGATCCAGCGGTAGCACCAAACTCATTTTGAAGGCCAAATAGTTCACGGCAGCCAGCCACCATTGTTGAAACAGGATTCCACTCCGCAAAGTACTGCAATGGTTTTGGCATGCCAGTTGTTGGTGCAAATGCATTCGATAAAAATGTCAGAGGAAATACTGCAATAAAGGTGACGTTTTGAGCCACCCGCTCTTCCCGAACTGATAACCCAATCAATACACCAATCCATGACATTGCAAAGCCAAAAACAAAGAGAAAGACAAATCCTAAAAATACTTTAAAGGCCCCAGAGGTTGGTCGCCAACCCACCAAAAAGCCAGTCAAACCCATAACTGCAAGGACAACAATATTTAAAACTCCATCTCCTAAAGTTCTGCCAAAGACCACCGCAGATCTTGAAATTGGTAAGGATCTAAAACGATCAATCAAACCTTTTTGCATATCAGCTGATAAACCAACTGCAGTGGCAGCTAGGGTGAAGGCAACAGTTTGCACAAATATTCCAGGCATTAAAAGTTGCACATATCCACCAGGTTGGCCAGTATCAATTGATCCACCAAATACATATCTAAATAGCAGCACAAACATTACGGGCTGAATTGTTGAGAAGATTAAAACCTCAGGGACTCGGGTCAACTGCAGTAGTTGTCGCTTAGTAATGATTAAAGCATCCGAGATTGCATTCATCATTTCTTGCCCTTCTTACGTCCGGTTGCTATTTCTAAATTTTCATCACTTTTTTCCTCAGCCACATGGCCAGTTAAGGATAGAAAAACATCATCAAGAGATGGGCGCTTTAAGCCAATATCTAATGGGTGAATACCTTTTTCATCTAACAACTTAGCTGCTTCAATTAAAGCTTTGCTACCAGTTGTAACTGGTGCTGAAATTTGGCGCAAGCCCTCATCAACATTTACTGCGCTACCACTTACCTTTGCCACAATATCTTTGGTTGCTTGCACATTTTCATTCTCAACCACAATCTCAAGCCGCTCACCACCAACTTGTTTCTTTAGTGAATCAGAGGTGCCACGGGCAATAACTTTTCCATGATCAATTACTGCAATTTCATCTGCTAAATGATCAGCCTCTTCTAAGTACTGCGTAGTTAAAAGCAATGTAACTCCGCCCTTAACTAATTCATCAATTACTCCCCACATATCCTGGCGTCCTCTTGGGTCTAATCCAGTAGTTGGCTCATCTAGGAATAAAACCTTTGGCCGAATAATTAATGAGGCAGCTAAATCGAGTCTGCGGCGCATACCGCCAGAGTAAGTTCTAATTGGACGTTTTGCTGCATCAGAGAGCGAGAACTGTTCTAGTAATTCAATTGCACGTACTTTGGCTTCCTTTGCCGATAAATGATAAAGCCGGCCAAACATAATTAAGTTATCCCAGCCCGTTAAGGTTTCATCAACAGCTGCGTATTGACCAGATAAACCAATTATTTTTCGAACCTCATCTGGATGTTTTAATACATCAATTCCACCAACAGTTGCGCGTCCTGAATCTGGTGCGAGTAAGGTTGCTAAAATTCTTACCGTTGTTGTTTTACCAGCTCCGTTTGGTCCAAGCACACCAAGTACAGTTCCTTCTTCGACATCAAGATTTAAACCATCTAATGCTCGAACTGAGCCCTTGTTATAGGTCTTAACAAGATCTTCGGCTATTACTGCTTTCATATGTAAGATCTTAACAAAGAATCAGAGTAAACTATTCCCCTTAGACAATTTGAAGATAAATAATGCTTAATCCGACAACTTAAGGTGGATATATAAAGATGGCCATGGCGAAAAATAACTCTAAATCAGGCAAAGTAAATACTCCCCAGGATGGCCCACTTAGTCATAAGGAAATTTTAATTGTTTTAAGCGGATTAATGACGGGCATGCTGCTGGCAGCCTTAGATCAAACAATTGTTTCAACCGCTTTAAAAAATATTGTTGAAGATTTCAATGGGCTTAATCACTACACCTGGGTGGTTACTGCTTACCTTTTGACTTCAACCGCATCAACACCACTTTATGGAAAAATTTCAGATCTTTATGGCCGCCGGCCAGTATTTCAGTTTGCAATTATTACTTTTCTAATTGGATCATTTTTAGCTGGGGCTTCACAAAATATGACCCAGCTAATTTTCACTCGCGCTCTTCAAGGAGTTGGAGCGGGTGGTTTAATGGCATTGACCTTCGTAATTATTGGTGACATCGTCTCGCCACGAGAGCGGGGCAAGTATCAAGGTTACTTCGGTGCAGTTTGGGGGCTCTCCTCTGTTGCAGGCCCATTACTGGGTGGATTCTTTTCTGACCACGCCACAATTTTAGGTATTACTGGTTGGCGCTGGATTTTCTACATAAATCTACCATTTGGAATTCTGGCATTAATTATTACCTCAGCTGTATTACATATTCCAAAGGTAAAGCGTGAACACAAGATTGATTACCTTGGTGCATTGCTATTGGTTTTAGCGGTTAGCTCAGTACTACTTGCAGTTTCAGTTTATGGCCCAGAGGATGGTTGGACTGATTCAAGAACGCTAATGGTGATTTCTACTGGATTATTTCTTACCTTGGCATTTTTGTGGCAAGAAAAAAGAGCGGTAGAGCCAATCTTGCCTCTTAGATTATTTAAGAATCACACATTCTCTTTGACCTCAGCACTTGGCTTTATTATCGGAGCAGGAATGTTTGGCGCCATCGTTATGTTGCCGCTATACCTACAAGTGGTTAAGGGAAATTCAGCGACTGAGGCGGGATTAAAGTTAATTCCACTGATGATCGGCATTGTCTCAATGTCTATATTTAGCGGTAAAAAGATCTCAACTACCGGTAAATACAAAATCTTCCCAATAGTGGGAGCTGCAATTATGACTATTGGCTTAATTCTTATGTCCACTTTAAATGAAGACACTTCATTTGCACTACTTTCAATCTATGCAGTCTTAGTTGGAGCTGGCCTTGGTTTATCAATGCAGACAATTGTGATCGCTCTACAAAATGCTGTTGATTTTCAAGATATGGGAATTGCCACCTCATCCAATACTTTCTTTAGATCGCTAGGTGGTGCCTTTGGAACGGCAATATTTGGAACTATTTTAAGTAATCGTATTGCTTATTATTTGCAAGATAACTTTGCAAAATTACAGAGCAGTGATCCAGCGGCATTATCTGACTTTGATTCTTCCAAGTTAGATTTGATCACTACCAATACCTCAATTATCACTACCCTGCCTCCAGTCATTAGAGACACTGTTTTGCATAGCTTTGCTCAAACTTTTCAGGTGGTCTTTTTGGCAGCGGCCCCAGTTACCTTCCTGGGATTTGTACTTGCATTCTTCTTGAAAGAAAAGCCATTGCAAAGTAGCTCTGCTCATCATGCAGCAAAATCTGAAGCAGCAGGTGAGGCGGTAGGTTAAATAAAAATCAAAAAGTTGAGTAGAAATCCTTTCGCGCAACTGCCGCGAGAGGTTTCAATTCTTTCGGCTGTCTCTTTTTTTGTTGCCGTTGGATTCGGATTAATAATTCCAGCAATTCCAATCTTTGCTGCATCATTTGGAGTTAATAAAACGGCAATTGGATTAATCATCTCAAGCTTTGCAATTATGCGTTTTTCCTCAGGCTTAATCTCAGGCAAATTGGTTGATCGATTTGGTGAGCGAGCAGTACTTGGCTTCGGCCTATTTATGGTTTCATTTTTCACCTTACTAACTGCGCTCTCACAAAGCTATGGCCAACTACTAATCTTCAGATCTCTAGGTGGTCTTGGCTCTTCAATGTTTTCAGTTTCAGCTGGTTCCTTACTTATGCGCTCTGTGAGTGATGATGTTAGAGCGCGAGCTCAATCACTATATAACGGCGGATTTTTACTAGGCGGCATTACTGGGCCTGCTTTTGGTGGAGTACTTTCTGCTATTTCACTTCGTGCGCCATTTTTTGTTTACTCCACCACCTTGGCAATTGCTGGAACTATTGCTTTAGTTTTTTTAAGTGAGAAGCGATTGGGTAAAAAAGTTGATGCGCCAACAAGTCAGATTGGGCAAACTACTCTAAGCCAAGCATTTAAATTACGCCCATACCAAGTTGCATTAATGCTTGCCTTTATAAATAACTGGATATTGTTTGGATTAAGATCTTCAATCTTGCCTTTATTTGTTACTGAAAAATTAAATTCCACAGCAGCAATTGCAGGTCTTGGTTTAACTATTGGGGCGCTTGTGCAAGGCGTTTTTATGTTGCGTGCCGGCAAATACTCTGACAGCAAAGGAAGAAAGGCTGCATTTTTATTTGGTAGTGCATTTGTCCTGTTTGGAATATTAATGCTGGCATTTACCACCAATACCGCTCTTTATTTCATCTCAATGGCGCTATTTGGATTAGGTGGGGCATATGTTGGAACTGCGCCTGGCAGTGTTGTTGGCGACATTATTAAAGGCCGTGGTGGTCAAGTGATTGCAGCATGGCAGATGGCCGGAGATGCTGGCATGATTTTTGGTCCAGTAATAGTTGGTTTATTAACCGATATTTTTAGTTACCAGGTCGCCTTCTTAGTATCTGCAGGGATATGGATAATTGCAATGTTGCTGGCAACTATTTTGCCTGAGACTAGGTTGTCACATTTAGAAAATGATTTAATTCCAGACAAAAATAAACAGGAGCTGTGATCTCTCACAGCCCCTGTTGGGTAATTATTTTTTCTTAGCGGTCGTTGCGAAGAATTGAAATCAAACGCAGAACCTCAAGGTATAGCCACACTACGGTGACCATTAAGCCAAAAGATGCTCGCCATGATTCTTTCTCAGGCACTCCAGCTGCAACACCCTTTTCAATTTGATCAAAATCTAGAACCAAGAAAAGGCTTGCAAGACCAACACCTGCAACAGCTAGAAGTAAGCCAAGACCAGATACTCCGTAGAAACCATAACCTTGGCCGACGCCAAAGAATGATGCAATAAGTGAGGCAAGTCCAAGAATGAAGTAACCAATTGCCGCACCAATTACCGCACGAGTAAATTGTGGCGTTGCTCTTAATGTTCCATTGCGGTACATAACTAATACACCTGCAAATGCTGCGACAGTTCCAATTACAGCTTGGCTAACAATTCCTGGGTAGAAAGATTCGTAGTAACTGCTTAAAGTTCCAAGTGCTAAACCTTCTAGGCCAGCATATGCAATTACAAGTCCAGGCTTGATATTTTTACTAAAGCTAATAACCATTGCTAATACAAATCCACCAAGGAAGCCGAGCAGGACTGCGCCCATTCCTAGGTTTGCACTCCAAGCAAGTGCACCAACAACAACTAATATCGCAAATAAAAATCCAGTTTTCGCAACGACATCTTCAATTGTCATGCGACCTGTTCGCATTGATGAGGCGGCTGGAGCGTTGTAACTTTGCTCTAGTTGATCAAACCGCGAAGTTGTCGGTTGATTAAATGCCTTTCCAAGTACAGGGTTTGAGCTTTTCATTCTTCTCCTTCTATAGAAGTAACTAATGGGTTATGTTTATTAGCCACTTAGGTAGTGAACAAATATTAATGATTCGCAATTCCCTAAGCCATCGCTTTGGGCTAAATCTGACTTAATCTTTGCTGAAGATTCGCGGTAATTGAGCGTGCCCCCGGTGGGGGTCGAACCCACACTTGTGCGATTTTAAGTCGCATGCCTCTGCCATTGGGCTACAGGGGCGAATCTTCAGAGGGTAAATCTACCCGTCTTTTTTAACCGCCAAATCCAGCCAAATCTTCGCCTACTTTGTAAGTGACCAAGCAATTCCATCCAAAATATCTGACTCAGATGCAATGAATTCACTGGCCCCAGTTGCCGCCATGATTCTAGATAACACCAAGGCACCTGCGGTAATTACATCTACTCGGCCAGGGTGCATATAGCCAAGGGCAGAGATTTCTTCCTTGCTCATTGATTGAAACATGCCAGCCACTTTATGAACTGATTGCGCAGGTATGCGAGCAAGGTGAATTAAATATCGATCATAATTTTCTAAATTAAGAGCAGCTGCTGCAACTGTAGTTGCAGTTCCTGCAACAGCAATCAAACTTTTAGCTTCAGATATTGGTACCACTTGAGCCGCTTGAGCGATTGCAATATCAATATCAACAATTGCTTGCGCAATTTGTGCCATAGATGGTGGCTGAGTATTTAAGTGGCGCTCACTCATTCGCACACAACCAATATTGACACTCTTTGCCGCACTTACCTTTTCACCACCATAGACAAACTCAGTAGATCCTCCGCCAATATCAACTACAAGAAATGGTCCTTCATTTTGCGATAACTCTTTGGTTGCGCCAATAAAAGATAGCTCCGCCTCTTCCTCACCTGGAATTACCTCAACCTCCACATTCAAGATTTTTTTAACACCATCAGTAAAGAGCTTGCGATTTGTGGCATCACGAGTTGCACTTGTTGCACAAAATCTAACTTTCTCAACACCCTTACTACTTATTTGTGCGCTAAATTTTTCAACAGCGCTTAGTGTCCTAGCGATTGCATCCGGGTGAAAGGATTTATTTTGATCTACTCCTTGACCAAGTCTGACAATCTCCATCTGGCGCACAACCTCTTTGAAATTACCATCGGTAATATCGGCAATCAAAAGGCGAATTGAGTTAGTGCCACAATCTATTGCTGCAACCCGACTCAATTACTCCACCTCATCCAATAAATTACTAACTTGAGAACAAGGTTTAGTTAACCACCAAGGATCAAGTGCGCTAAGTGCTTCATCCCCAAGTGGATTAACGCCAACTCCTGCTGCTAATGAGTGTGCCACTAGTGAGTGCAAACATTTAACTCGATCTGGCATACCACCAGCGGTAACTCCAGTAATTTCTGGAACTTCAAGGTTTTCTTGTTTAGCTAACGCACTTCTGGCTGCTTCATAATCAATATGTGCTGCTAAATACTCACCAGCAAGCTGTGGATCATTTTGTAGTCGCTCATTCATCTGCGTCATCAATCCTGAACTTTCTAAAGTTGAAATCGCTCCAGTAAGTCTTGGACAAGTTGCATAATAAAAAGTAGGAAATGGAGTGCCATCTGCTAATCGTGGTGGAGTTTGGACCACATCTACTTGCCCGCACGGACAGCGGTGTGCAACTGCGGAGACATCTCTTGGCGCTCTACCAAGTTGGGCAGCAACAGTTTCTAAATCTTTATCTGTTGGTTTTTCTGCCACAAATGGATCGGTTGGCTGAACCATTTTAGTTATTTACATTAGTGCTAGTAATTGATGAAATCAATCTTGAATACCAAGGTAGTCCAACTGGAAGTTGGCTGGAGATTTTTGTCTGCTGACCATCACCAGTAATCTCATCATCGCCGACAACTATGTATTGCCGCTCACCTGGAAAAACAAAATGCAATCTAGCTCTGGCTTGGCTTGCCACATACTCAGGATCATCCCATTGGGCTAGTTCAGCCGCTGCCTTATCTAACATCGCTTGATTATCTGAAATTTGAGTTTTTAATGAATTTATCTGAGCTCGTTGGGTGAAGTAATGTTGAATTGGCGGTGCCAAAGTAATTGCTACGACAAAAAGAACGATTCCAACAATTAAAGCCCGATTAGATAACCCTCGTTTTTTTAATCCAGTTTGAATACTTTTCTTTGTTGACGAAACCAGAGTTGCTGCAAAAAATCTACGCCGAGCCATTTAAATTACTTCTTAAATCTAGGGAAAGCGGATCGGCCAGCATAAATTGCATCTGAACCTAACTCCTCTTCAATTCGAAGAAGTTGATTGTATTTAGCAACACGTTCAGACCTTGCTGGCGCACCAGTTTTAATCTGACCACAACTTAAAGCAACTGCTAAGTCAGCAATTGTGGTGTCTTCAGTTTCACCAGATCTGTGACTCATCATCGATTTGTAATTATTTTTATGGGCTAAATTGACTGCATCAATAGTCTCAGTCAAACTTCCAATTTGATTTACTTTAACCAGTAGCGCATTTGCGGTTTTGCTTTCAATACCTCTAGTTAATCGCTCAATATTGGTAACAAATAAATCATCGCCAACAATCTGGATTTTTTCACCTAACTCTGCAGTTAACTTAGCCCAACCGCTCCAATCATCCTCATCCAATGGATCTTCAATGGAAACCAATGGATAGGCTGAAACTAATTCACTGTAGTAGGCGATCATCTGCTCTGAGGTTAATAACTTGCCTTCAAACTTATACTTACCATCTTCAAAAAACTCAGTTGCAGCCACATCCATTGCCAGAGCAATCTGAGTACCAGCTTTAAATCCAGCATTTTCAATTGCAACTAATATCAAATCCAATGCTGCGCGATTGCTCTCCAGGTTAGGAGCAAAACCGCCCTCATCACCAATGCTAGTCGCTAATCCTTTTTTCTTAAGTACTGACTTTAGACTGTGATAAATCTCAGCGCCCCATCTTAAAGATTCTTTGAAACTTTGAGCACCAATTGGTGCGATCATAAATTCTTGAATATCAACATTTGTATCAGCATGCGCGCCGCCATTTAAAATATTCATCATTGGCACTGGAAGTGTTTTGGCACTTTCACCACCTAAATATTTAAATAACGATTGATTTGAAGAGAGTGCCGCAGCTCGTGCAGTGGCGAGTGAGACTCCTAAAATGGCATTTGCGCCAAGAGAAGATTTATTTTTTGTGCCATCTAGTGCAATCATTTTTTCATCTAAGGATCTTTGATTATCAGCTTTCATGCCAATTACTGCAGGTGCAATTTTTAATGCCACATTTTTTACCGCAGTCTCAACACCTTTTCCTAAATATCTTGATCCACCATCTCGAAGCTCAGCGGCTTCAAAGGCGCCAGTTGAGGCACCACTTGGAACAGCGGCACGGCCAATACTTTTATCTTCTAATCTAACCTCTACCTCAACAGTTGGGTTTCCTCGAGAATCTAAGATCTCTCTAGCGGTCACAGAGTTAATAACTGACACTAATTTGCCCTAACTATTTGTGTATTTCTTGAATTATCTACAGTAATTCTACCTTGTCTCATGCTCTTGAATCTGAACAATTAACTCTTTTGTTGCCCCACGTAACGCAGCCTCAGGATCTAACCCCTTATCGACAGCTTGAGTGATTAAACCAAGAAGTATTTGGCCAAATTGATCCTGATCAACATCATCTTTGAGTTTAATTGGCTCAGAAACAGCAAGGTCATAATTTAATTTTTTTAGTCGATATAAAACCTTAGTTGCCAAAGGTAGGGCCGGTTGAGCAAGTGGAACGCCATCAATTGCTGAGGTCCGCCCCTTTTCAGATGCCTTTTGCTTCTCCCAGTTCTCTAATACATCTGCACTTGAATCAACTATTTCACCAGCAAACACATGAGGATGCCTTCTAATTAATTTATCTGCAACCGATTTAGCAACATCTTCTATATTGAAGGGTTGTTTTGCATCTTCTTCGGCCATTCGAGAGTGAAAGTAAACCTGTAGTAAAAGATCGCCTAGCTCTTCTTGCATTGCAGCTCGATCATTGTTTTCAACTGATTCAATAAACTCATAAGACTCTTCCAATAAATACTTTAGAAGAGAGGAGTGATCTTGCTCGGCATCCCATGGACAGCCACCAGGAGAGCGTAGTTTGTCCATTACCTCGCGTAATCGGATGAGTTCAGAACTCATAATTTACTTAAGGTTGTTCAGTTACTGCGCCGTCAGTTGCATCACTTGCTTGAATAGAAGCATTATCAGCATTCCATTTGCCGTACTTAGAATTTACTTTAATTCCCAATTTGCTCGCAGTTTCAATTACAAGTTGCTCAACAAATTTTGGTGCATCACTTTCTGAAACTCCAGATTTCATGAAGTTCTCATGAAGACGCTCGGAAATGATTAAAACACGCAAATATGATTCAAAATTAGATGTTGCTAAGTTAGCGCCAACAAGTGCTGCTGGTAATTCACTTTCGTTCCCAAGTCTTGTGATGACATCAGCCTTACGAGCTGCTACATCAGCTGGAGTTACAGTTACAAACATATCTTTTGCAATTTTGTCCATCAAAACTCTTACGATAAAAAATTGTGCCTGCTCCCGAAGTAATTCTGGGCCAACAATTAAATCCATTCCAGTTGTATCAACATTTTTACGCGATGCCAATATTTCATCAACAGTTTTTTGAATCTCAGTTGAGGTGAACTCTTGATCTCCCACCTTTACTCCGCTGCTCATGCTTGAACAGCCAGCAAGTAGAAGTGCCACAAGTAATGGTGAGATCAATTTCTTAAACAATTTCATCCTCATTCTCTCTTAACTTCCACTTCGAAGTTTTATTGGTTCAATCAGTTCTCGTAGTACTGAATTAACCCAGGTAAGGGTAGAAGTATCCCCTACCGACGCACTTTCTATCCAATTGGGGGTAGTAGGCCTTGCAACCAGCAGGATTTGAGTCGCATTTTTATAGATTGAACCTGGGTAAATTCTTGATAGTTTTATTTGTGCTGACTCTGGCAATGCAACTGGCGTTAGTCGAAGATTCTTTCCAGAGATAGAAACATCGGTTAAACCTAAACTCTTAGCAAATAAGCGAAGCGAAGCAACCGCCATTAATTCCTGCGCTGCTTCTGGAATTGGACCAAATCGGTCTATGAGCTCTCCACTAATTTCAGCTAATGCTTCATCATTTTGGGCATCTGCAATTCGACGATAAAGATCAAGTCTTAATCTTTCTGACTCGATGTATTCAACTGGCAGATGTGCATTAACTGGTAGCTCCACCTTGCATTCGTTATTTTTTGGTTTCTCATCAAAGTATCCGGTCTTAAATTCATCTACAGCATCTGCAACCATTCGCATATACAAATCAAAACCAACTTCAGCAATATGACCTGACTGTTCTCCCCCGAGTAAATTTCCCGCTCCTCTAATCTCTAAATCCTTCAGCGCAACCTGCATGCCAGCCCCGAGGTCAGTATTTGTCGCAATTGTGGTTAAACGATCATGGGCCAACTCAGTTATTGGTTGCTCTGTTGGATACAAGAAGTATGCATAAGCTCGCTCTCTACTTCTACCCACCCGGCCTCTAAGTTGATGAAGTTGAGATAAACCAAAAAGATCTGAACGATCAACAATTAAAGTGTTTGCATTTGGAATGTCGATTCCGCTTTCAATTATGGTTGTGCATAAAAGCAAATCAAACTCTCTATTCCAAAAAGCCAGAATTACCTCTTCTAGCACCCGTTCATTCATCTGGCCATGAGCAATTCCAATTTTAATTCCCGGGACTAGTTTTTTTATTCGCTCTGCTACCGCTTCAATACTTTCAACTCGATTATGAATGAAAAATATTTGGCCATCACGAAGTAACTCGCGATTTATTGCTGCACTTACCTGCTTTTCATCGTATGGACCAACATAAGTTAGAACTGGATGACGCTCCTCTGGTGGCGTGGTTATGTTGGACATCTCTCTTATGCCGGTAATAGCCATCTCTAAAGTTCTTGGAATTGGAGTAGCAGACATTGCTAAGACATCCACATTAGTTCTTGCCTTTTTTAACTCCTCTTTATGTTCAACGCCAAAGCGCTGCTCCTCATCAACAACAAGTAGTCCCAGATTTGCAAACTCAACATCTTTTGAAAGTAACCTGTGTGTGCCAATAACTACATCAATAACCCCAGATTTAAGTCCTGCGATTACCTCTTTCGTCTGTGCTGCTGAGTTGAATCTTGATAGTGCAGCTAGCTTTACCGGAAAACCAGCGTAGCGAGTAGAAAAGGTATTGAAATGCTGCTGCACAAGTAATGTTGTTGGTACCAAAATTGCCACTTGCTTACCGTCTTGGACTGCTTTAAATGCTGCTCGCACAGCAATTTCAGTTTTGCCGTAACCAACATCGCCACAAACGATTCGATCCATTGGGTTTGGTTTTTCCATATCTCGTTTTACTTCATCAATAGTTGCTTGTTGATCTATTGTTTCGACAAATGCAAAACTATCCTCTAGCTCTTTTTGCCAAGGTGTATCAGCTGAGAATGCAAAACCTGGCGCACTCATTCTTGCCGCGTATAATCGAATTAATTCTGCTGCGATCTGTTTAACCGCTTTGCGTGCTTTTCGCTTGCTGTTCTGCCAGTCGGCGCCACCAATTCGATGCAGCGCAGGTGCTTCTCCTCCCACATATTTTGTTACCTGTTCTAAGGTATCGGTGGGTACAAATAACTTATCTGCTGGTTGTCCCCGCTTTGAAGAGGCATATTCAATTACTAGATACTCTCGTGAAATTCCTGCGATTGTTCGATTGATAAGTTCTAAATACTTACCAACTCCATGTTGCTCGTGAACCACAAAATCACCAACGTTTAATTGCAATGGATCAATGGACTTCTTTCGGCGTGAGGGCATTCGAGCTAAATCTTTATCATATGATCGTTGGCCTGAGATATCTTTATCTGTAACCACAACAAACTTAAACTCAACACTAATGAAGCCACGCTTTAAATCACTTTGAACCAGATTTACAACTCCATCTTGGGAGGATTGATTGTTTTTAAGAATCTGATTCGAGATATTTGCCGCGT
>JACCDT010679179.1_pt1 | contig 25214 bp, 32 predicted proteins | sample 7446291 | NCBI WGS metagenome assembly JACCDT01 (sample SAMN15323446, study PRJNA562643) | freshwater metagenome | isolation source: river surface water | place: USA:Blue River Watershed | collected 2017-08-17 | reverse complement strand
GATGTTGAAGTCTATCCGTCTATTGAGGAAAAAGCAGCCATGTTATTGTATTTAATTGTAAAAAACCATGCATTCGTGGATGGAAACAAGCGAATAGCTGCTGCCTGTTTTTTGCTATTTTTGGACAAAAACGAATTATTATTTACCTCTTTAAATCATTCTATCATTAGTAACGAAGCATTAGCGAGCTTGACACTATTCGTCGCATCAAGCAAAGCAGAGGAAATGGAAACCGTCAAGAAATTATTGATTAGTGTACTGAACAGAAAAGCGAAATATTGAATTGGAAAAGATTTTACGGATAGGATCAATCTCCTTTCCGTAACTTCCTCCGGTTCTTATTCCGGTTATAATAACTCCTAGAATTAAGTCGATTCTTGAAGGCCCGTTTAGAGGTGCTGATACTTTTGCGTGCATGCGCCTTTCTAAGTCTCCCGGTCTGGGTGGTGCTTGCACTCACATAGGATGATTTTCGCCTTTTCTTCGAATAATCGATAGGCTTTAAATCGCAGGAGAAAAGGAAAGAGACAAGCAACAGAAAGGGTAAGGTGTTTTTGAGGGCAGTTATAGTTTTTCCTAGCCCTATAATTTTCCCAAAATGTCTCAGACTATGGCTGTAATTATACCTTTCAAATGGTTCTAACATTTTCCACTTGCCCTTCCTAAACTCAAAACCATAATCCGGATACATCTCCTCATCGTCCTCATCCTCTATGTCAGGACATAGAAATAGCTCCAAAAAATCCCCTTCCGCCGGCTCATATTCAAAATCAAATATATTCACCAAATTCAATCTCCGCTTTAAATTACGCTCAGACCTAAGCTGATCAGGATCCGGGTTACTAAACTCTCCCATCAACTGAATCTCCTCTTTCGATTGTAGATACCGATGCAAAATCCAATGCGGCTTAGTTCTATCGACTTTTTCCGCACAGGTACACAATTTGAAGGGGCCGTTGATGTTGCACATGGTAAATCTAAATTGATAAAAAAAATCTACATATAAAGGATTGTAAATTACAGAAGACCTTATATGTCTGAGATATTTAGCACCTTCTATTACACATCCAATACAATCCTCAAATTCACTTTCAACTTCTCGCGTTGTTCTTTAGTCAACTCACCCAGTTTATATAGAAGCCGTTTGTTGTCGATTGCACGAATTTGGTCTACCAATATATCACTTAATTTGTCCAACTGATTCTTATTCAAATGAACACGCAAGATGTCAAGATCTGGCAGCACATTAGTCGAAATAGGACAAACAAGCGTTGAAAGATGCGTGTTATTTAATAGATCGGTCTGAATGACAACAACAGGACGAGTCTTCCCCGGTTCAGTTCCTCGACTAGAATTTAGGTCAGCAAGCCAAATGTCGTATTGATTAATTTTCATCAATCAATTTTTCAAACTCATAAAGAATATCCATGGAATCTTGGCTAGTTAAGGCTGATTCTTTGGCCAGTTGTGTCTTTAATAATCGTCTTTTATTCACTCGATTATACATACTAACGGCTTCGTTTATGTAGCGATTCCTAGCTACTTGCAGTACTCCTGTGATTTCTTCAGCTTCATGGAAGATGTCATCATCTAGTTTTAATGATAATGTTTTCATAAGGCTAAAGTATATATTAAAAGTATATACTGCAACAAAAGGCCTGAGATTCACTCTATGCAGAATCATCTTCGCAACATTTCCCCTCAATTTCGGGTTATGGTATTAATTCGATGACTATATTTGGCATAATAAATAACCACAACATGAAAACCAACCTACGATTACGTTTCATAGGAATCTTTTTCGTACTACTTCTGGGTGTATGGTCAGCTGAAGCTAGCTTCTCGAGCTTTAGCGCATCGGATTCCAGTTCATTCAAACAGTTTAAAGGGTCTATTCTAGACAGTAAATCAAAGAATGAATTAATCTATGCCAGCATTAGCGTTTCCGGAACAACCATCTCCACGGTTAGCAATAGTGAAGGCAAATTTGCTATAAAAGTTCCTACTGATAAGCAGAATTCAAGCCTTGTTATTTCATTTTTGGGCTACAAAAATAAAGTCGTTCCGATCAAAGATTTAAAGCCAGAAAAGAACCTTTTGTATTTAGAACCCAGCAATACTATACTCGAAGAAGTGGTCGTAAACGTGACCGATGCGAATACAATATTTATGGGCGTATTAAATAATCGAATACAAAATTATGGAGACGATCCACTCCAAATGACTGGTTTTTACCGCGAATCCATCCGAAAACGCCGCACCTACGTCTCCCTCTCTGAATCCATAGTTTCTATTCAAAAGCAGCCTTTTTCAAGAGATATCCAAGACCAAGTGAGCCTATTCAAGGGTAGAAAAAATGCAGACTACACAAAGTTAGACACCGTAAATTTCAAATTACAAGGGGGACCTTTTTCTGCCCTCTTCATTGATATAATTAAAAATCCGAGTTACATATTTTCGGAAGATGCGTTCGAATTATATGATTTTAACCTAGAGGATGTGGCTCAAATAAATGGAAAACGCGTCCTGGTTTTGGCATTCAAACAAAAACCAACCAACAAAAACCCGCTCTACTACGGGAAAATGTATATCGATGCAAAAAGTCTTGCAGTCATAAGCGCAACTTTCTCCCTTAATGTAGAGGATAAAGTCAAAGCAGGGCTCTCATTCACGCGCAAAAAACCGGCTGGCCTGGATGTCTACCCTACCGAGGTCCGCTATCAAATCAACTATAAAGAACAAAATGGCAAGTGGATTTATGCCTATTCTCGCGGAGATCTCACGTTTAAACTAAACTGGGCGAAAAAAATATTCAACACAGTCTACAGCACCACAGTCGAAATGGCCGTCACAGATTGGAAAAAACAAGACAATAAAGAGGCTATCGCTACCCAAAAATTGACTTCGAATGTAATCATGTCAGATAAGGTACAAAGTTTAGCAGACCCGGATTTTTGGGGCGAATACAATATCATTGAACCGGAGAAATCAATTGAAACAGCAATCCGTAAACTTCAAAAGAAAGCACTTGCGGAGGGTTCCATCGAATAACTCGAGTAAAATTATATTAGATCATAAAGCAATTCAACAAATCAGTGAATGTGTATGACCTACAAAACGTGCTAGCGCTTCATGTGTTGAAATAGAGGGAGTTGAATTAGAGAAAAAGCAATTTGGATTTTAATGCAAATTGCTTTTTTGTTATTAAATAAAAGGAACTACCGAGTTTTTCTCGGTAGTTGGACTAATTTGAATTTGTCCACCTAATGCTCTTAACACTTTCATTATCGTTTCAAACTGGGGCTTAGAACCTTCTGATAACGCTTTATACAAACTAGGTCTACTCAATCCCGTTTCGTTAGCAATTTTAGTCATACCTACTGACTTTGCAATATTTCCAATGGCGATAAGCAAATCTGAATCGTTTCCCTCAGCTAATACAACATTTAAATATTCCGTTATCACTTCAGAACTATCTAAATAATCAGCAATGTCAAATTTCGAAGTTTCCATAATTCTCAATTGTTTAAACGCCTTAAAATTTCTTTAGCTTTTTGAATATCATTTTGTTGAGTTGATTTATCTCCACCTAGTAAAAGTAAAATAAATTTACCCTGAATTTCTTTGAAATATACTCTGTAGCCTTTAGCAAAATCAATTTTAATTTCCCTAATTCCATCACCCACAGGTTGACAATCACCAAAGTGACCATCATTTTCAATTTTCTGAAGTCGAAGTAATATAATTGCCTTAGCTCGTAAATCCTTAAGTTTTCGAAACCATTTATCAAATTCCTCTGTTTTTTCAATTAGATACATTTGACATTTGTCTTCGTTTGGATACAAATATAAATAATCTAAATCAATTATAAATACGATAAAATGATAAATGAACTGTTAAATAAAGCAATTGATTCCTGTCCTATTTCGATATAGTCCTGATCGCTCTTGTTATAGGGAAATTATCCAGGTCATACACCTCACTCATTTCTTCCTCTCCCGTACTAAAATCTAAAGAAATGACCGAGGCAGAAAATTTGACAGCATAAATCGTACGACTCCAATAAATTCGCTTCATATCGAATCCTGCCAAATTTTGCCTTACATAGGATTTATAGATAAACTTTAATTCATTAAGGGGAGAGTAGTAGTTTTCTCCTTGTGATCTTATTTTTCCAGCACCTTAAACCCGGCCTTTTCATGTGTCATGTGTTTAGTCGTTTCACCCCAAACCTCTTGTAGACGGGCTTGTTCACTTAAGCTGCTCGTGTAGGTTAAGTGGTTCACATCCTTGTTTTTGATGGCTTCCAGAGCATCACGAACAGGTAAGATTCGGAATCCTTTGTTTGTGCTTACATAAGTGGGAACGAAATTAGTACTACTAATCGTCACTTCGCCTGTCGCTATATTCTTGATTAATTTCATCTTGACGATGATACCACAATCAGTGTATTGTTTTCTTTGAGATGAGACAAAGTTGCCCATGGAGTAAATGGTAAATCCATCCTTATAATCTGGTGATTTCACGTTCGTAGGCTGCAACACGTGTGGATGAGAGCCAAAAACAAGTAGCCCCCCATTTTTGTGGATAAAATTGGCGACTATTTTTTGGTAATCACTTGGATATCTTTGGTACTCATTACCCCAATGAACAAAGACCATTACGACGTCAGCACCGGATTTCTTTGCATTTTGGATATCGGCCTTGATTTTCAAGGTATCAATCAGATTAACACAAAAGTCCTTTCCTTTAGGGATAGGAATCCCATTCGTTCCATAGGTGTAGGCTAAAACGCCGAGTTTGGTATTATTCTTCTTCAGAATTAAGGGAGTATTACGCTCAGCGGCAGTACGAGCCGTTCCTGTGTGTAATAAACCACGTTTGTCCAGTTCGACAATCGTCTTTTCCACTCCTGCAAATCCACGATCTAAGGAGTGATTATTTGAATTAGTCAATACATCAAAACCAGCATTTTTAAGCGCATCAAGGTACTCAACCGGGGTATTAAACATGGGAAAACCGGTGAAGTTTGCAGCCGCGCCAGCCGTTACGGTCTCTAGATTACCTAAGGTAAAATCAGCATCCGCTAAATACTTTTTAACGGGTGCGAAGGTGGGATTGAAGTCGTATCCTGAATCCGTTTTGGCTAACTTATATTGCTGTGAATGGCACATTAAATCTCCCACAACGGCTAAGGAAATCGTATCGTATTGGATAACTTTCTTTTGAGCTATTTTAGGGGAATCACCCGAAGACATTTCTGAACATCTATAGGAAGTGAAGACAAAAAGGGAGAAACAGAAAGCGAATAACTTTAGGATAGTACGGGAGTATTTCATGGTTTACAGGTTCAAGTTTCAGTGAACTAAGCCCCTGAATTTAAGAATTAAATCCATTTAATTAAAACCTATTCAGCACCTTACTCCTTCCATTCAATGGGAATAATTACCTCATTTTTTCTACCCCAAAATTGAAAAGGGGCATTGTAACCTAAAAATGTAGACTCACCGGTGATTTTAATTCCTTTTTCCTGAATTAGCTTCACTAATAAATCCCGATTTTCTCTAATGGTTTCATCATCTGCATATCCCCCAAAACGGATAGCGGCCACATACTGTGGACTTGATTTCACGATATGAACTCCGGAATCTGTGGGCTTTGGCAAATCTGATTCTTGGTATTTCTCAGGCATCACAAAACTCATGGTAGATCCTTGTGTACCCATTTCCATTCGTACTGGGGAAGTCATGGCAATACTTTGGCCTCGATCATTTCCGCCAAAAATATAGCCCGCTAACTTCCTAAATCCACTGCTCGCGACAGACTTATAATCCGTTCCATTACTGTAAATCTTGGCAAAAGTGGCTGCTGGATAAAAGCGAATTTCAAATTGAGATTCCGTGCGAACGAGCCTGTATTTTTGACTCTCCGTGGTAAGACTACTGCTCACTACTTTATAAGATTGCACTAATAAGAATAATAGGGCGATGCCCCCAACGATGTAAAATGCTTTCATGATGGAATAAGTTTAGCACGTATTTCACCTAAACTAGCTAGTCTAGGTAATAGTTCAGAAAGTCAGCAACTTAATTTCATTTTTACCCGTATTTCGCTTACTTTAATGGGTGATTTAATCAAATACCTCTAGATGAAACTATTCTTAACCGTCACACTTTTTAGCTTAGCATTTCTATCCGATGCCAAACCCAAAAAAGAAAAATGGATTCAACTTTTCAATGGTAAAGACCTGAAAAATTGGACCGTCAAAATCCACCACCATGAAGTGGGCGATAACTACGGGAACACCTTTAGAGCTGAAGATGGGATAATCAAAGTGCGCTACGACCAATACGATCAGTTCAATGAACGCTATGGGCACCTGTATTTCAATAAACCTTTTTCTAATTACATACTTCGGTTGCAATACCGTTTTACGGGACTTTGGCGAAAGGACGCTCCTAGTTATACCGAAAGAAACTCAGGGGTGATGTTTCATTCCCAGGACCCACATACCATGCAAAAAGAGCAAGACTGGCCCATTTCAGTGGAAATGCAATTCTTAGGTGTGTTAGCAGATGGCAAACCCAGACCGACCGGAAATATGTGCTCACCAGGAACTGACGTAGTTTATAATGGCAAAATCGATCCTCGCCATTGCATTAATTCCAGCTCGGAAACCTACGAAAATGAACGGTGGATTACGGCAGAATTAATCGTTCGCGGGGACTCCTTAGTTACCCATAAAATCAACGGAAAAACGGTCTTAGAATATACCCAGCCACAAATAGGTGGCGGTGTGGCTAATCGCTACAACCCCGCACTTAAAATCGATGGCAAATTATTAAAAAGTGGATTTATTGCCCTCCAAAGCGAAGGTCAAGAGATTGACTTCCGAAATATTGAGCTACTAGATTTATCGAAAGAATAGACTGATGATTAAAAATAGCATAGGGCTACTTTTTCTTTTTTTCATTACCGACGTTAACGCGGCTTATAAAAAATACACCTACGAAACCCAGCGAATGGGTTCCCCTTTTCGAATCACCATCTCGTGTGCGGATTCTACTGGAATTTCAAAAGCCGTAAAAAAGGCGTTTCAACTAGCCGCAGAGCTAGAAAGTCAACTCAGCGATTATCAAACACAATCTGAACTCAGCCAAGTTAATCGTCTCGTAGGATCAGGCTCCTTCTACCCCATCCACGAACCTTTACGGGCTATTATAAAAGAGTCTTTAAACGCCCAAAAACTAAGCAATGGCGCCTTAAACATATTTGTAGGCAGGCAGGTAGCGTATTGGCGACAAGCCCGCAAACTTCAGCAAATGCCGGATGTACGTGTATTAGCAGATATTGCCAAAAAGATTCAGGGTCAGTGTTTAGCGTTTTCAAGTGATTCTACCCAGATTCGATTAACAGATTCAGCCTGCCAGCTTGATTTAGGCTCTATAGGTAAGGGTTTTGTCGCGCAGCGAGTTTTAGAGGAATTAAAGCTGACGGGCTTTCCTTATGCCCTAGTCGATGCGGGCGGAAAAATAGCGATGACCAGTCAAGGGCCCACTGATTTACCGTGGCAAGTGGCAGTGGAGATGCCTGTTTCTGAGGCTCATTTATCTGAGGTTTTGGCATTAAAAAATGTATCCGTAGCAACGAGTGGGAAAACGTACCAATCCACTCGTTTAGGAGACCTCACCTATTCCCATGTGATTGATCCTAGAACAGGAATGGCCTTAACTCATTCACGATCAGCGACGGCGATTGCAAAAGAGGGAGCATTAGCGGATTGGCTTGCTACCGCCGCAACGATCATGACTGTGCAAGAAATTGAAGAATTATTAGTAAAATTGAAGGATGTTCGCTTGCTCGTATTTGAAAACGAAGCAGGTAGACCTAAAATCCTATTTAACCATAAACTAATTCCACATGAGGCGTCTCGTCTTCAGTAGTCTTCTGTTTTCATACTCGCTTCTAGCGCAGGATTTAAAGTCTTACCAGCAAGTAATTCCTCAAACACGTGTTTCCTTCGATATGGTGGCCATTCCACCCGGAAGTTTTGTTTTTGGCCAAACAAAAAAAGCACAAGTTCCCGCTTTTTGGATGGGTAAAACCGAAGTCACCTATGATGAATACCAATTATTCTTCGAAGAATCGCGCGATCCTGAACCGAAGCCTCCTAAAGAGGGCCCTGATGCTGTGACTAGGCCTAGTCCGCCCTACATCGATTTTACGTTAGGCATGGGGAAAGTAGGTGGATTTCCCGCTAATTCCATGCAACAATACGGTGCGATTATGTATTGCAAGTGGTTGTATGCCAAAACCGGTATTTTCTATCGCCTTCCTACGGAAATAGAATGGGAATATGCCTGCAGGGCAGGCGCTGATATCCCTTCTAAGGATTTAGCCGATTATGCCTGGTTTCAAGGCAATTCAAACGAAAAATACCACCAAGTAGGTCAAAAAAAACCGAACGCCTGGGGCCTACATGATATGCTGGGTAACGTATCAGAATGGGTTTTGGATCATTTTGAATCAGATCCCACTGCTCGAAAGGATAGCCCCGTGTTCATCGATAAATATGCGGATGCCGTAGTCCGCGGCGGAAATTACCAAGATCCTGCAAATCTAGTTCAATCCACTGCTCGAATGGCAGCGGACCCCATATGGAATCGACGAGATCCACAAGTTCCCAAAAGCATCTGGTGGAATGCCGATGCTCCTTTTGTGGGATTTCGAATTATGCGACCGGCTAAACAGCCATCTGCAGCAGAAATTAACTCCTTCTTTGAAAAATATTTAAACTAAACCTCATTCCTACTATGAAAAATACCAGACGAGATTTTGTGAAACAAACGGGCATAACAGCGAGTGGAATAATTTTAGCTCCCTGGGCAGCGAATGCATTTGCAGGCCAAAGTTTAGTGAACGACACCATCAAAGTCGCCTTAATCGGTTGTGGTGGACGCGGAACAGGTGCCATTGCACAAGCTTTGAGTACTAAAGAAAACATCGAGTTAGTGGCCATGGCGGACGTATTCCGCGATCGCTTAGATGATTGCTATGCTAATTTGATGAAGTCAAGAGATAAAGACGCCTCCGCTAAAGCAGTGCCTATCAGCAAAAAGGTAAATGTACCAGAGGATAGAAAATTCACTGGATTTGACGGCTATAAAAAGGCCATGGAATTAGCCGATGTGGTGATTCTAACAACTCCTCCAGGATTCCGCCCCATGCACTTCGAAGAGGCGGTTGCACAAGGAAAGCAGATTTTCATGGAGAAACCGGTAGCCACTGATCCTGCCGGAATCCAACGCGTATTAAATGCCGCAAAAATCGCGAAGCAAAAGAAATTAAACGTCGTGGTGGGTTTACAACGCCATTACCAAAATTCCTACAGAGCGCTATTGAAGCGTATTCAAGATGGGCAGATCGGCGATGTGGTTTCAGCGTCCTGCTGGTGGAACAATGATGGAGTTTGGGTAAAACCGCGAAAAGAGGGCCAAACCGAGATGGATTATCAATTGCGAAATTGGTATTACTTTAACTGGATCTGCGGTGATCATATCACAGAACAACATATTCATAACATTGATGTTATCAACTGGGTGAAAAATAGCTATCCCGTTCGTGCTCGAGGCACCGGTGGACGCGAGGTCCGCAAAGGAAAAGATTATGGTGAAATTTTTGACCACCATATCGTTGAATTCGAATATGCGGATGGAACAATCTTAAACAGTCAGTGCCGACACATTCCGGGCACCTGGGCGAAAGTGGATGAGCTCGTGATAGGGACAAAAGGGAAAGTGCATTTTGACGAAGCAAAGATCTTTGATTCCAAAGGAAATGTGCAATATGCTTTTGACAAAAAGACGAAGGAAAATAATCCCTATCAAACAGAACATGACGAATTATGGGCAACAGTAGCCGCGGGGGAATATAAATATGCGGATGCAGAAAATGGTGCTTATTCTACTATGACATCTATACTAGGACGAATGGCCACCTATTCAGGTCAAGTAATTGAATGGGATAAGGCAATCAACTCGGGCATCAATATCGCTCCATCCCGATTTGCTTGGGATGCCGATATGCCTTCAAAACCAGACGCAAATGGCTTATATGCCGCAGCGGTGCCTGGAAAAACGACTTATTTTTAATTTAATTATTCATTTAAACGAGGCCTCTAAAGCAGAGGCCTCGTTTAAAATAACCTTATCTTAAAGTCAAAATAAGCGTACCTATCGCAACAGCTAAAAAATAGGATCCCTGAACTCCTAATCCCACATAATAATTTCTGAGCATTTTTTTATTTTTAATTTGCTTGGCTTTTTGTCTATAACCGAGTGCATATTGCTCATTCTCCATCAAATTCAAATCCGGATATCCTAAATTTTCATCAAGGGGCACTCTACTATCAGCAATAAATAAAGGAGCCGCTCCGAACAAAATTCCATATCCAGGTATCATGGTAGTAACTAAAACAGCGGTTCCAGCTGTCTTATATCCTTTGTAATGGATTGTTGCATCATTTTGACCCTGCTTAAATAAATCGTTATTCTTTGATTTGCCATCAGTAGAACCCATTTCGATTATCTGAACTGGCTTATTTTCTCGAGATTTTGAAGACAAAGAATCTTGTGCACTCATATTGAATGACAAACTCATCAATAGGGCAACTAGGAATAAATTTTTCATATATAGGTTGTTTAATTGTACATACTAATTAACCAAACTCTTCAACACCCATTTTCTAAAAACAGAGGCAATTGAACGGTTTTCATCTAGTTTCGAATCCCCTTTTGCCTCGAAATGCACAATTTTACACTTCCGGGCAATAAGGGCTAGACTACTTTCATTTTAGATATCCTTTAAATACCAATGTTAATAATAATTTATTGACATATAAAAAATGTTCAATAAAATATTTAAAAATTCTATTTTCAAGAAACGGGAGTATAGTCTTTGTTTTGCGTGTTGAATATGCCGCAGCGGTATCAAAAAAAACAAATATGACGGGAAAGCAAAAAAAAGGGTCCCCTAAAGTTAGGGGACCCTTAAGCAAAAAAAACATTTATAGAAAGTATTACTTAGGCAATACAACTGAGTCAATTACGTGAATAACTCCATTACCCGCTTTCAAATCAGCAGCAACGACAGTAGCCTTAGCTCCTTTTTCGTCCGTTAATACCACTTTACCATTCTCAATTGAAGCTACTAACGTTCCACCGCTAACAGTTTTTACACTTAGAGAACCCTTTGCTGCAGTGATTGCTTTGATAACAGCAGCTGCATCTAAATTACCTGCCACTACGTGGTAAGTTAAAATCTTAGCTAAAGTTGCTTTGTTCTCTGGCTTCAAAAGAGTTTCCACCGTTCCAGCAGGTAACTTAGCAAAAGCAGCATTTGTAGGAGCAAAAACCGTGAATGGCCCTGCACTTTGTAAAACAGACACTAAATCAGCCGCTTTTACTGCTGCTACTAATGTCGTGTGGTCTTTAGAGCTGATAGCAATATCCACAACCGTTGTTTGAGCTGATACCGAGAAGGCAGAGATAAACAAGGTGATAATTCCGGCAATAAATTTCTTTTTCATTCTTCTAATTATTTAAGTTCAAAGATTAAACACTAGAAGCAATGTAATGTTTTGAAAATAAATAAGTTAGACCATATTCCCCTAGTCAAATAAGTCCAAGGCCAGCCTAAATGTATTGCAATGTGCCTCCACGATATCTTTAATATCCGGAGAGTATCCGCCTCCTAGCGCAACAGTGACCGGTATCTGATGTTTATGTACTAAATCAAGCACGAATTTATCCCGCTGTTTACACTCTTCAATACTTAACTTAAATTTTCCCAATTTATCTGTGGCCAGCACATCCACCCCTGCTAAATAGAAGACAAAGTCAGGCTGAACGCTATCGATTAAATCAGGTAAAACGGTGATTAACATGTCCAGGTATTCCACACCAGTCGCCCCATCCTCTAAACCAATATCCAAATCTGATTTTTCCTTTCTAAAGGGATAATTGTTTTTACCATGCACACTAAACGTAAAGACTTGATCCACATTTTCCATGAGCTTAGCCGTGCCATTCCCCTGGTGCACATCTAAGTCGATGATTAGTATTTTTTTTGCCAAATCCCGATGCAACAAATAATTAGACGCAACGGCCATATCATTCAACAAACAAAATCCTTCTCCTCTATCCGCAAAAGCATGGTGTGTACCACCCGCCACATTCATCGCACAGCCATGTTCTAAAGCAAAAAGGGCACAATCGATCGTTCCTTGGGTGATAATCAACTCCCGATTCGTTAACTGTTCTGACTGCGGAAAACCAATGACACGTTGTTCGGATTGAGATAATTGCTGATCCATAAGACGCTGAAAATATCCTATTTCATGAGTTAACAAGATATCAGTGGCGGCACATTTGTTAGGCACAAAAAGATGATTCTCCGTAATACTTCCCTCATACAGCAACTGCTCCGGAATTAACTCGTATTTCAACATAGGAAACCGATGTCCTTCCGGCAAAGGATGTGCATAGATGGCACTGTGAGCTATTTTTAACATTTTTTACTTGGCTGCAGGAAGGGCACTTAAAACTAATTTTAGAAATCCATCCATCGATTTATCATCAATCCACCTCACCACGGCCACTAAATCATTCTCCTGATCCACATAAATGGCATTGGTCCCATTCCCAATGTGCGCATAAGCACTTGCCGGAGCCGATGGATACATTTTACGATCTGTATTTAAAAAGTAATTCATGAAGCCATAACCCGTATTCGCAGGCGTGGGAGTTGTCGCTTTACGAATCCATTCCTCGGATAAAATTTGCTTACCATTCCAATTCCCCTTTCGCAAAGTCAATAATCCAAACCTACCCATATCCATAGCATTCATAAATAATCCTCCACCAAAATGCCCTCCACCACTCACTGACTGCACCATTTTTCCATCCACCACTATCCAGGCATTCTGATAACCCGTCCATGCCCAGGTATTCGAAGCCCCGATCGGGTTCAACACATTTTCACGTAATACTTCCGGCAAAGGTTTTCTAAACACCAAAGTCGCCGCTAATGCAAGCGCATTCACCCGAGTATCATTATACTTATACACCGTTCCCGGCTCGAATCTCTTTCGAGTCGTCCATTCCGCCGGTTTATCCGACGGTCGATCAGCCCAGTCCGGCTTTCCCCAAAGCACCCCTTCCCAATCACTCGTCTGCCTCAACAAATGATCCCAAGTAATCTTACGATTATGCTCCGTTTCAAACGGATAGATAAAAGACTTTTTCGCAATTGGATTTTCATTTGTATTCGTCAACTGCATTGCTATTTCAACAGGCGGCAAATAAGTATATACTTTGTCATCAATCGAACTAATCAACCCTCGATCATATGCTAAACCCACCACTGATGAAACCATACTTTTCGTCACACTATTCGTCATCTCGACCGCAGTTGTATTTCCCCATTCCGCAATGATATAACCCTTATAAATAATAATTCCACCCGCAGGCCCCCTTTCAGCCATAGGCCCCACCGGATCCGAAAACGGCTCCTTCCCAAATTGCATCGCCTGTGAAAGCCACAAATTTCTGGGCTGCGATGTCTCATGCTCCACAGCGAAAGCGATAGCCTGTTTAATTTTATTAGTATCTATCGAGAAAAACGTAGGCGACCTATGTTCCCAATTCTTAGCAGTGGGATAGTATGGATTTTTTTGTGCCATGGCATTGATAACCAATAGCAAACAGAATAGGGTGAGATGTTTTCTCATAATAAGTGGGCAAATGATCAATTTGAGTAATAAAGCGATTAAGGTACTAATTTGTTCAAAATATTACAGTTATTATGTGTAGACTTACTAAACAAAAAATTAAATTGTATAAAACTTTAAAATATTAATCACTATGGGACTTTTTTCCGCCATCTTAGGCAATGCAGGTACAGTAAGTAAAGAGGATTTAGTCAAAGATTTTGGCAAACTACTCATCGAAGGTGAAGAAATCGAATTAGGCTTCAAGCTCATTAGAGATACTTTCATCTTTACCTCTAAGCGCCTAATTTTAGTCGACAAACAGGGTATCACAGGTTCAAAAACAGAATACAAGTCGATCAGCTACAAAAGCATCTCTCGCTTCAGCATTGAAACAGCTGGAACTTTCGAACTGGATGCAGAATTGAAAATTTGGATCTCAGGCGAGGCACTCCCAAGCATCACGAAGCAATTCAATAAATCAGTGAATGTGTATGATGTACAGAACGTGCTAGCGTTCCATGTGTTGAAATAAGAAAGTGTAATTAGAATCAAAAGCAATTTGCATTTCTTGCAAATTGCTTTTTTTTATTAATAATGAATCGCCAAGATTTCCTCGGTAGTTGGATTAACTTGTATTTATCCTTTACTTCTGCATATTATACAACAGCGTTTGGATCTTATACTCCTCCCCTACTTTTACCAAAATAAAGGCATCAACACCTTTATGGGTAAACGTCCCATTTAAGTAAAATTCGTAGGGAACCCAAGCCGTCGCGATTTCATGATCGATGAGAATAGGACCCCAAGAAAGGACGCGCTCATCCATATCTCCCGGCTTTCTGCTCATGACATTCTTGACAAAATTAGCGATAGGCACTTCCCTAACTATTGTCCCCTCAGGTCTAACCTGGCTGATATGTAATAGCGCTTTTTCGGTAAAACAAGACTTCAGCGCCACGGAATCCACTGATTTCATAGCTGAAAAGGTCTTTAGAATGACCGATTTGATCTGATCTTCGTCTTTGTTTAATTTTTGATTTTGGCCAAATAAAAAAACTGGAATGATTAAAAAGAGGATGAATAATTTAATTTTCATGTACGTTAAATAAATAATTTCTTAAAGATATTATAAAATAATTTACATTTGATAATGACCAAAAGTAAAACAAGTTGGTCGTTTTTTGGCACTCAAAAAATAACAACTAAAACTGGCATAATTTATCTAAAAGGGGACATTTACTCCCCTAGAGGTGGCCAGCTAAACAAGAACAAACCCGTATACATACTTTAAAATGAGTGGGATTGTATGGTGGATAAATAAATTTTAAAAATAAATAACATGAAAAAGCTCTTCAGTCTTCTATTAATTTGTTCCATTTCAGTATCTGTTTTTTCACAGGATTTGAAATCAAATGGCGATCTATTAACAAAGTATAATAACCTCGGCACTGACACCAAATTTTATGAATTATTTGATGCTTGTGCTAACAGTAAAAAGACGGAAGGATGTTGGAAACTTGGACTTAATTGGGATTCAGAAGAATCCGATTATTCCTTGGTTGGAAGCTCGAAAATGCACTTCTATTATGTACCGAATGCTTCATTAAAATGCGAAAATATAGCATTTTACGAGTTATCAAGAAATTCAAAAACCGGACTTTGGCAATTTAAAAATCAAAACGTCTCCATTTCAGTTAAAATGATTGCAGTAGAGACAGCAATGGGCTACCAATTGAGTGAAATTCGGATTACAAACTTAGCTGGAGAAACTTGTTTTGGTCCTAAAACATTATTCAAGAAATTTTAAGCTGTAGTAGAATATACCTCATCTAAAATTCTAGATAAATTGTAATCTTTCTCCGTGACTTTATTGCCCGCATCGTGAGTCGTCAGCTTCACCTCTACCCGATTATAGGTATTCGACCAAGTGGGGTGGTGGTCCGTTTCACTAATGAATGGAGCTGCTTTTTGCATGAATTGCATGGCTTCTTCGAAGCTAGCAAAGGTAAAAGTCTTGATTAAGACCTGATTTTCTTCTTTCCAAGTGGACATTTTACTCTGGGTTTAGGAATACAATTTTGTCATCTTTCAACACGACAAGTTTAGAGTTCTTTGCTTTTTTTAGGCCATTACATCAGCTTTGACGAGTTTCATGCCTTCTTCTAATTTATCCAAAGTAGACTTAGATTCTTTTACTTGTACTATTTTAGTACTTTCCATAATGCTAGGTTTATAAGTTGAATCCCTCGCCTGGGATCGTAACGACAAATTTCCATATGAAGAAAATTGGAGTTATCGTACATGATCCACTCATACACTAAAGACAAATATATACGAAACAAATTAGGAATACCTGATTTGTAGCGCCTTTAAAATCTTGCTTAATCGAAATAAAACTGATAATTTCAATAAATTCCTATAAGCTATGAAATCACTCTTGCTACTGCTAATTTCCGTCAGCTGTTTCGCTCAAGACATCCACTTCAAATCCATATTAATCGACACCCACAATGATTGCTTGACGGCATGCATTGAAAAAAAGGTGGCACTTGATACCGATTTGACCGGAATCAATCATTCAGATTTAGCGCGCTTGAAAAAGGGTGGTGTGGATTACCAGCTTTTCTCGGTTTGGTGTGATGGGGAAAAAGCGAAGCCATATGAGTGGGCGATGCGGGAGATGGATAGTTTATATGCGGTGGCAAAAAGAAATCCAGATAAAATCGTGATTGCAAAGACTTGGACGGATGTTCAGAAAGCGTTGAAAGAGCAAAAATTAGTAGCGCAGTTCGGGGTGGAAGGCGGTCACATGATCGAAGGTGATTTGCAAAAATTAGAGACATTTTATAACCGTGGTGTAAGGTATATGACGCTTACTTGGAATAATTCTCCAGGCTGGGCGAGCTCTCATGCAGACGAGAAGAATCCTAATTATAAGGGCCAAAAAGGATTGACGGATTTTGGAAAATCGGTCGTAAAAAAAATGAACCAACTAGGTATGATCGTGGATGTTTCGCATGTGGGTGAGGCGACTTTTTGGGACGTAATAAAGACAACTAAAAAACCCATTATTGCCTCTCATAGTAACGCATACAGCATTTGTCCAGTCTCTAGAAACCTAAAGGATGAACAAATCATTGCGATAGGAAAGAATGGCGGAGTGATTCACTTGAACTTTTTTTCAGGTTTCGTGGATGTTGATTTTTTCAAAAAGGATGCCGCATTTCGTAAAAACCATGCCGCAGAAATTGATTCACTCATTGCGTCTGGCATGCAAACAGAGTATGCGTTCACCGTTATTTCGGATAAATACCCTCTTGAGAGTGATGCCATTAAACCCGACTTAGAGCAATTGATGAAGCATTTTGATCATATTGTAAAATTGATCGGGGTGGATCATGTGGGTTTGGGATCCGATTTTGACGGGATTAATTCTGCTCCTAAACAGTTAAAAACGGTGTTAGATTATCCGCTATTTACACAAGCATTAATCGCACGAGGGTATTCAGATAAAGATATTAGTAAAGTATTAGGGGGCAATTTCTTGCGGGTGTACAAGGCAAATAACTAAATCTATTTATGCCGAAACCAGCAATCGGTACGCTCGTTTTCGTAGGCCTTAAATTCTGTATTCACTGGAAATCCATGGCGTAGTTTTTCGTTAAATCGAGTTCTAGCTAGGTAATTAAAAGCACCCATGTCACCTGTATAAGCCGTTTTGTTGCTGTGATTATAAGTTTCGTGTATATCGCACAACTGTTGTAAAAAATCCATAAATAGTGGATAATGCCCGCCAAAAACTCCACAATTCAACAGAGTTTCAGAGGCAAAATGCTCTTCAAATACAGCATAATCTTGAATCTGCGATCGTAGATGTTCCCCATGTCCTAGCATCCAATCATTCAAAAATGGCTTAGGTTCATCACCACAAAAAAGTGAAGTAGGATTCGACGTGAAAAGAGGGTGAATGAAAGGGTTTTGTGCCAAAGTAACATCCGACACGTCCGTCACAAATACCCCCTTTATGGGGTCAGAGCATTTTACTAAATAATCCCGATACACAAAATACCGAAAAACATTTGGATTGAATTTAGGATTATAGTCGATGTGGACAAAAGAGATGTGTTCATTTTCGAATCGAGAACAGGTTTCCTTCGAAAAATTATTATGAAAAATTATGCCTCTCAGATTTGCCTTTGCAACTGATTCAGCCCATTCCTGTACTAATTCATAGGAATCGTCTGGCAGCGTAGTGCTTCGATTTACATCATAAATACCCGTGATGTGGCAAGCTAATACGAGCTGTAGAGGCGCCATTAATTATCGTTTAAAGCTAATTGCTTTTTCAGAACGGCACAGGTACTGTTCGGATTATTTCTGTAATAGATATAGGATCTTTTAAACACCTTCTTTGTCCTAAATAGAGTCTCAGCTCTTTCAAAAAAGGCCGAATCAGCGGCGAATCCCCCTTTGAAATCAATACTTTTAAACACTTTTTGGTGTCCAAATAAGGTCCCAAAAAGTATCGCATCATCCAAATGAATAGGCTTACTCAGGTCATTTTTATCAGGAACATAATAATCTTCGACTGAATCAACGATCGTTTCCGCTGTCGAACAAATTAGATCTACATTTTCTACTTCCTTTAAACAAGAACTTAAATGGAAGGGCTTGTATTCATCATCACTATCTAAAATAGTGATAAATTCACCAGTACTAATTAGTACGCCCCGGTTAATAGATTCTGCTTGACCCCGATTGCTGTGGCGAATATAGATGATTTTATCTTCATGCATCTCCACATATCCGAGCAGTTTTTTGCGGTCATTTCCTTTACTCCCATCATCAATAATAATCAGCTCAAAATCTTGAAAATCTTGCTGCAATACCGAATCAATCGCTCTTTTAGTTAATTGAAAGTCCGTATTAAAGACGGCCATTAACACGGAAATTTTTACATTTTTAGGCATGAATCCTCACTAAATACTCACCAATATAGGCTAACAGGTGCAAATCTAGTCAATTAAAAACGGAATACGTTTTACTAAATGATTAAGGATTGAATTATTGCTTTTTTTCCTTCAACCGTTTAATAAATAGCCTCTTAAAATTTATTTTCGAATAGATTAAATACCTAATTTGCTTGAAATAATCTTACATGAAAAAGGCGAATAGTAAACATAGGCTCTTTATAAATTACCTACTATTATTAATTTCTCTTTTTGGACTTAATGTCGACACAAAAGCGTCTGATACCTTGCGAATCGCAGCGGTAGGGGATATTATGATGGGATCAGGATTCCCCACGAACTTACTCCCAGCAGATGACGCAAAAGGTAGCTTTAAGGCAGTTTTAACTCCATTAAGAGGGGCTGACCTAACTTTTGGGAATCTAGAAGGAGTTTTATTAGATGAAGGAGATAGTAAAAAATGCAAAGGCGGTTCGTCCTGTTACGCCTTTCGAATGCCTGAACGCTATGTAAATCATTTAGTAGATGCAGGATTTGATGCGGTCAGCACTGCTAATAACCACTCAGGTGATTTTGATGATAAAGGTCGATTGCAAACAGCCGCTACATTAAAAGAAGCCGGCGTGCTTTTTGCGGGTTTCAAGACTCACCCGTACACTTACTTTACAAAAGATGGCATCAAATATGGAATTTGTGCTTTTGCCCCAAACAATGGGACTGTTTCTTTCCATGATTGGGTATTTGCTAGAAAACTAATTTCTGAATTAAAGAAGCAAGTGGACATCGTTGTCGTTTCATTCCATGGAGGTGGAGAAGGAGCAAAATACCAACATATTACTCGGGCAAATGAATTCTTTATTGGAGAAAATAGAGGAAATCCATATGCTTTTGCGCGCATGGCTATCGACGCTGGCGCAGATGTCGTACTAGGAAGTGGTCCTCACGTAACTAGAGCAGTTGATTTATATAAAAATAGATTCATCGCTTACAGCTTAGGCAATTTTTGTACTTATGGGCAATTCAACCTGAATGGGCCTAATGGGGTTGCGCCACTTTTGGAATTAAACATCAATAAAAAGGGTGAATTTATCTCTGCCAAAGTCACCTCCATCAAACAAGAAAAAAATAAACACATGTCTGTGGATCCTACAGGCAGAGCGTTTCAACTCATGAAAGAGCTAACTAATGCGGATATTCCGGAGGCGGAATTAGTCTTTTCGACGGGAGGAATGATTACGAAAAAATAATAAAAGCCGCTCTAGAAAGCGGCTTTTATTGAATAATTAATAAAATTAACACCCGCCTCCCCACTCTACCATTACTCCATCTTTCGTTTCCTTGTACTTCACGTCCACTTCATCCGGACCTAGACAACCACCCATATTTCTACACAAGCGATCAACTAATTTTTTAGCCTGGTTAACAGTTAAATGAGGGATAAAAAGTTCAAAACTCTGACCCTCATATATACGTGTGTCCTTTAATTGGATTCCATTTTTATAGAGCGTGCTAGTATTAACTGCTTGCTCTTCCATACTTTTTGATCCATCTTCGTTGTTATCAATCGAATTGCTTCTAAGTTCCTCAAACTGTTTTAGCCAATCCCAAATATCATTCATTTTTTTATTGGTAGAATTTAACAGAGCTTGTTTCTTCTCTTCCAAAAGTTGTTCAGGACTAGGTGCCGCAACTTGTACGGTATCTTCCGCTTTTTGTAAGGTGTCTGAAAGTTTAGTGGTATCCGTTTTGCTCTCCTTACCACAAGAAAAACTGGCGATTGCAATGATTGCGATTAGACCCGAGGTTTTAATAAGTTTTTTCATAGCTTTAGCAATAAATTTGAATTCCAATATAATTATACTATTTGGTTAATTAATTGCATTATTTATTATATGGTAATAAAATACGATGAACAAACTACTACTCATTGCCCTCAGTATTTTCACCCTAACTGCCTGCACTAAAAGCTCAGAAACGGTGTCTAACTACTACTCCTCTACTGACAGCATTGAAGCTGGCGGTGTAAAAATGATTCCAATTCAAACTTCTGCTGGTACGTTTAAGGTGTGGACGAAACGTTTTGGCAATAACCCTAAAATCAAAATTCTCTTATTACATGGCGGTCCAGCGATGACGCATGAATATATGGAGTGCTTTGAGACTTTTTTCCAAAGAGAGGGCTTTGAATTCTACGAATACGACCAGCTAGGCTCCTATTATAGTGACCAACCGACCGATTCTACCTTATGGAAAACCGAGCGGTTCGTAGAAGAAGTGGAACAAGTCCGCAAGGCAATAGGTGCAAATTCCTCTAATTTTTACGTCGTCGGAAATTCGTGGGGAGGCATTTTAGGAATGGAATATGCACTGAAATACCAAAAGAATTTAAAAGGCCTTGTGGTTTCCAATATGGTGGCAAGCGCACCAGAATATGGAAAATACGCTGAAGAGGTTTTAGCAAAACAAATGGATTCTAAGGTATTAGCGGAAGTAAGGGCCATAGAAGCGAAAAAGGATTTCAATAATCCGCGCTACATGGAACTATTGATTCCTAATTTCTACCACGAACATATTTGTCGTCTAAAAGAATGGCCAGATGCATTAAATCGCACCTTTAAGCACGGAAACAGCTCCATTTATGTCCGAATGCAAGGACCAAGTGAATTTGGGATTAGCGGACTTTTGGAGAAATGGGACATCAAAAATCGTTTAAAAGAAATCTATGTTCCTACCCTTATGATAGGCGCAAAATATGATACGATGGACCCCAAGGCAATGGAAGAACAAAGTAAAATGGTTCAAAATGGATCCTACCTCTACTGCCCTAACGGCAGCCACCTGGCCATGTGGGATGACCAAAAAACCTACATGAATGGCGTTGTTTCGTTCATTAAGAAGGTCGATTCAAAATAGTATAATTTAAACCTGCTTACCTATGAAATTAATAGTCTTATTACTAGGCCTTTCCACCTTTGTGGCCGCACAAGATCCTCATCTAAAAGCTGCCGTAAAATTCCCCATAGGTGCTTCCGTTAATCCGCGAATGCTGATCGAAAATGAGGCTTACCGAAACATTGCTACAAACGAATGGAACAGTCTAACGGCAGAAAATCACATGAAAATGATGCTGATTCATCCAGCAGCGGACCGTTTCGATTTCTCTAAAGGTGATGAAATTCTGAACTTCGGTGCCGCGACAGGCAAAAGAATGCATGGACATACATTGGTTTGGCATAATCAGGTACCCCAATGGATGAAGGACTTTCAAGGGGATCAAAAAGCCTGGGAGTCATTACTTAAAACCCATATTCAAACGGTAGTGAGTCATTATAAGGGCAAAATCGCAGGATGGGATGTGGTGAATGAATCCTTCCTAGATGATGGCAGTTTGCGTCCTACACTTTGGTCAGAACATATTCCTGATTACATCGCAAAAAGTTTTCAATGGGCCCACGAGGCAGATCCTAAAGCCATCCTGTTTTATAACGACTATGGTCAGGATGGAAAACCAAAAAAAATGCAGGCCATACTTGACCTTGTAAAGGAGCTGAAGCGTCGCAATATACCCATTCATGGTTTAGGCTTACAAATGCATATCAATGTGGATTCAAAACGAAATGAGCTGCAAGAGGTGCTGGATAAATCCGTCGAAACGGGCTTAAAAATCCACCTTTCAGAATTAGATATTGCAGTAAATCCGAAGAACAATCCTGACTTTACTTACGAAGAAAAAGTAGCCACAGCACAATCCGAGTTGTTTAATTTTGTCTTTAAATCTTACGCGAAGGTTCCAGCTGCGCAACAATATGGTATTACTTTTTGGAATATCTCTGATAAGGACTCCTGGTTACGAGGCTATTTCAAACGGCCCAAAGAATATCCGCTATTGTTTGACGATAATTATAACAAAAAACCGGCTTTCACTAACCTTATAAACTCTTTACGTACGTCAAACTAAGCGGGACTTGTGCTTTTGAATTCGAATTTTCGTCTTCTAAATAATAGTATTTAATGGCTGATTTTCGCGCTTGCTTTAAGATGGCTTTAACGTTTATCTGGCCGGAACCTAGCGGCACATCGTTTTCAGGCGAGGTCTTCACATCAAGCCCTACCGGCACGCCCTTTTTTAAGTCTTTTACGTGCATGAGTTTAAATCGGGACGGGTATCTCTTCAGATAAGCCATCGGATCTTGCCCAAATTGGTGCACCCACAGAATATCCAACTCATAGGACACATAGTCTGGATTCGTATTTTGGATTAAATAATCATACAAAGTGGACTTCTCGTAAGGCGTGAAATCATATCCATGGTTATGGTAACAAAATTCGAGTCCATTTTCTTTCAACAATTTACCCACCCGATTAAAATCTTTAATGGCTGCATCTGCCTGCTGAACGGTAAATTCTCCTTTGTGAGGAATCATCCCTACTCTAACAAATTCAGCTCCTAGCGTCTTCGCTTCTTGAATAACCTTCTCCGTTTTATTGGTTAAAGCATCATAATAAACGCCATAACTGGTGCAAACCATTCCTCGCGCATCTAATAAAGCACGCATCTCTTCCGCGGATTTCCCAAATAGATTAGAGAACTCGATATTTCGAATGCCCATCTCTTTAATATAGTCCAAAGTACCCGCCACATCCTTACTAAAATCAGCTCGAAAGGTAAATGACACGACTCCCGGAGTTTCTTTTAAGACTTTGCTGAAGGGCTTTTGAGCGAAAATTGTTTGAGAAAGCAATAAAAACGCTAAAAAAGATAACTTTTTCATATTCAAAGGTTTAGAATTTAAGAGACAATTTACCTAATTTGAACAAAAAACAGACGCTATGCAAAATAAAACACGGTGGATTCTTCAAGCCACCTCAGGCCTCATACTTACAGGAAGCGGACTTTCTCTTGCTATAGACGCAGGTATCACAAAAATGCAGGGAGGCGACTGGTTCTACTACGGAACCGGGGCTTTAATTGTTTTCCAAGCAGGGCTTTGCCTTGTGATTGATGCTGCGCGGTTTAAATAAACAAAACAAATTAGCTAGATTGCAGTTTACTAAGTGCAATTTTTTATTTCTAAAATTATATTAATGTCTGCGGTGGTATTTGATTTAGCGATTATTGGTGCAGGCGCGTCCGGGTTACAGCTTCTATACGAAATGATACAAGCTGATACATCAGGAGAAAAGAAAATTTTACTTGTAGATTCTGGTGATCGTTCACAAAAAAGTTGGTGCTTTTGGGAAGATGAAAAAAGAGCTTGCTACCCATTTTTAGTAGAAAAGTCTTGGAATTCGATGACTTACCGGACTAGCGAAGGAGGAGCCATAAAATCAACCATTACCCCGCTCGAATACAATTATATCTCCTCAGAGCGTTTTTTCGCCTACTTTTTCGAAGAATTCATACCGGCTAACCCGAATATTACCTTAGTAAAAAACTGGGCTAAGGAAGTAGAGGAAGGGGACGATGCCCAAACAATCCTCTGTCAAGATGGCTCTACTTTTTTTGCTCGTCGTGTGGCCGATTCTAGACCTATAAAATCCGATGATCCCTCGCTCATCTACCAGCATTTTAGCGGCAAATTCATTGAGTTCGATGAGCCTATATTAGATGATTCAGCTATGACTTTAATGGATTTCAGCTTACCTGTTTCTACAACAGAAATGGCCGTTTTCCATTATATATTGCCTTTTAGCAAAACCAAAGCACTAATTGAAACTACGGTTTTTACAAAATTAGCCTATGACAAGGAAGCCTATGAGCTTATTTGGCACAAATACTTAGCAGTTCATTTCAAGGGTAAAAAATTTAAAGTCCTATCAGATGAAATGGGAACAATTCCCATGGGAATACGATCCTCCCCTACAGAAGGGAAGATTTTTACCATCGGTGCAGCAGGAGGAAATATGAAGGCATCTACCGGATATGCATTTACCCGCATGCATGAAGATGCAAAATACAGAGCCCAAAATCAGTTGAAAGTAACCCCAAACAGATTTAGGTTCTATGATAAAATGCTCTTAAAAATCATGAATAACGACATGGCGAAGATTCCTCAAGTCATGGATCGCTTATTTAGCAGGGTATCCTCGAACCGTATTCTTCAGTTTTTAGACGATAAAAGCTCCTTGCTAGAGGATATACGATTGCTCTCAAAATTAGATATCCCCCTTTTCATTAGCCATTTATTGAGATGAAAAACTACTTTGGAGCCATTTTTACCTTCCTTTATTTACTCAGCTATCTAGTAGCAGGACCTTGGGATAGCATTATTGATTATGGAATAGCTGGAATTTTGCTGTTTACAACCGGAATTCCACATGGCGCCGGAGATCATTTAATTGCACAAAAAATTGCTTCTAGAGAAAAATTAAACTTTCACTTAAAACCCTTTATGCTATTTTATGTGGGAATTATGCTCGCCTATGCCGTGCTTTGGTATATAACACCGCTGATTTCCTTTATTATTTTCATC
>JACCDT010677922.1_pt1 | contig 25257 bp, 19 predicted proteins | sample 7446291 | NCBI WGS metagenome assembly JACCDT01 (sample SAMN15323446, study PRJNA562643) | freshwater metagenome | isolation source: river surface water | place: USA:Blue River Watershed | collected 2017-08-17 | reverse complement strand
TTGGGGAACGTACGTTTCACTACGTTAGATGTTGCGAGTAATTTGAGGTCAGGAGCTACGACTTCGGGAGATCAGAGACAAGAATTCTTGGGGGGTAATTTTGAATATTTGAGTTTGGCTCTTCCGGTTTGGAAATACTTGAAAAGAAAACAGGTAGGATTTGATTCGGCAAGGAATGCAAAACTTTGGAAATACACTCCTTTCGGAGCATCAACTGCAATTACATTGAGACCCGTCACCACAAAGGGTTATTCTTATTTTTTGGACAATCAACAGGTTTTACCCACGCGCACCAGTTATACCGGTTCAGGCGGAGTAAGCCAATTGATGTGGAATACAGGATTCAGGTTTAGTGATCATTTTATGTTGGGTTATGGAACAGGATTTCTTTTTGGAAACACTTCCGAAAAAGCACTGTTTTCTATACCAGATAGTTTGGAATTGGGTTTAGTAGAGGATTCTCGCACCTTGGTTTTCAGAGGTATGCAACAACAAGTGGGCGCTTTAATCCAATTTAAAATTGATACTACCTATCACAAAATTGGTGGCTATTATGAGTGGTATGGCGATGTCAATGCCATTCAGAATAGGTTGACTCGTACCATGGCGTACAATGTGAGTTTTACCTCACCGTTAGATACCATCATCAACGAAGTTGGTGTTAATCGAGGATTGACTTTGCCTCCAGCTTTTGGGGTGGGTTATACCATTCGTTTTCGAGCCGATATTCAATTAAGCGTAGATTATCGGAAGCAACTTTGGTCTAAATATGATGCCTTTTTTGACAACAAAAAAGACTATCAAGACAGAGAGGATTATAATTTTAATTTGATTATCAATCCTTTAGATTATAAACTAGGCAATGTCAAAAAAATGCCAATTCCCATTCGCTTGGGATATGGATTGACACATTCTCATATTTCGTTGAATGGTTCAAGATTGGAAGAGCAGCGGTATTCTGTGGGTGTAGGAATTCCTATGATTCGCAGATACTTTGACAATTCTGTAATCACGAATATGATTCACGTGAATCTACAGTACATGACCCGCGGCGCTGGTTTGGCATATCCTAAAGAACAATTCATCACCTTGGGCATTGGGTTGCAATTGGGTGATATTTGGTTTGCAAAACGCAAATATGATTAAAAGTTTTTCTTTGGTAATGTTGGTCTTCGCTGTGGTTGCTTGCAGCGATTTAGATACTAGTGCATACCGAAGAAAACGCACACAAGATTCCATCGCCACCCGTGAATACGCCGAAAAGGTAACCATTGAATACACAGATTCTGGGTATTTGAGGGCACGAGTGTTTTCACCGGTCTTGGTGGCTGTGAAACAATCGGGAAGTCAATTCATTGAAATGAACAAAGGATTGAAAGTTGATTTTTACGATCCAGATGGTTCCATTGCGAGTTATATGACGGCCGAATATGGTATTAGTTATCCAGACAAAAAAGAGATAATTGTTCGGAGAAATGTTGAAATTCTCAATGTCAAAGGTGAAGTTTTAAATACCGAAGAACTGCGTTGGGATCAACGAACTGGGAAAATCATTACTGATCGATTTGTAAAAATCACCACTAAAGATCAAATCATAACTGGCCAAGGATTGATCAGTGATCAATCATTTACTGACTGGGAAATATTAGAAGTTTCAGCGACATTAAACGTTCCACATGATCAAATACCACGTCCTCGCTCTGTTGTCCCTGGTCGCGGCCGCTATTAGTGCGGTTGAGATTCTGGTAGTTTTTAGTAAGAATCCAACAGGATATTTATCTGATTTTGAATTTTGGTTATTGACGGGTGTCTTTGCTTTGTCAATGGTGATGTATTTCCGTGTGAAGCGGGAGCGCAAGAAAAAAATTGGGTAACTACTTCTTTTTATCTCCAGAAAACCAACTGGCTACAAAGCCTGTAAATACGCCAAAAAGACCTAGTCCGGCGGTCATGAGTATGGCGGCAATGATGCGTCCTTCGGTGGTGACGGGATATTTGTCACCGTATCCAACAGAAGTGATGGTGACATAAGACCACCAGAGTGCGTCTTCGGCGGTTTTGATGTTGCTTTCTGGGGATGTTTCTACCTGAAGAATCATGATGGAGGAAAACAGCACAAGCATGATTGCGAGAATCGATGCGAACATGAAGGTGCCTTTCATGTGGTGGTGGAAGATTCGGTGTAAGATGTGAGAAATGCTTCGGTAGGCTTTGATGACACGGATGATTTGGATTACTCGAGCGATGCGTCCAAATCGACCAATACCGACGGTGGGGAGACTGGCGAGGAGATCAATCCATCCCCATTTCATGTATTTAAGTTTATTGGGTGCTCGAAAAAATCGAACGAGAAAGTCAATGAAAAATATTCCGCAGGCGAAATAGTCAGTAATGATGATGAGTCGGTGAATTTCTTTGGGTAGCTCGATGAGCATATCCACAATCAATATCCCCAGAACATAGAAAGAAAGAACGAGAACCAACATGTTTAAAAAGTTGAGACTTTCGGTTGCAATGAATTGCTCGAGAGATTCTCCGGGGGTTCGGGTTCGACGACGAAACATGCCGCAAATATATGAAATGTGAATTTTTAAAGTTTTCCACATACATATTAACATTTATACATACTTCTTGGTATATTTGCTCCATGAGTAAAAAATCGACCCGAGAAAACATCCTCAGAAAATGTTTTGAAGCTGTTGAAAAACAAGGATTTGAGGCTCTTAGAACGGATAAAGAGATTCAAAATTTAAGTATATCGAAGGGGGCATTTTATCATTATTTTCCGACGAAATTAGACTTGGGATACGCCTTGATTGAGGAAATAATCAAGCCAAAATACGAACAGAAGTGGTCAACCTTGTTGGAAAATGAGTCGGAAATAGCTTGGGCTTTACACAGTTTGCTGGAAAAAGAGAAGGCCACCGCTAGCGAACAATTGATTTCAAGGGGCGATGTTCTGTACAACTTGATGTTGGAAATGAGCGGGGTTGATTCACAATTTCGACTAAAGTTGGATGAGGTTTTAGAGATACAAGTGAAGATCTTGCAGAAAGCTTTATTGGCTGGAAAGAATAACGGACAATTCAAGTCGGGAATGGACTCACGTTCAATGGCTTATTTGTTGATAGGACAGTTGCACGGATGTTATGCAATAGCCAAAACGCGCGCGAGCAAAGAGGTTTTTATTTCAATGGTTAGCGCTTTGCAGCGTCAGTTACAGGAAGTGTTATATGCACAAGACCCCTCGCTGATGAAGCAAAGGGTCCTGGTTTAAGATCGGAAGAAAGTAAGAGTAATATTTATAGATGATGCTCGGATTTAGAAAAGTCCGAGCATTTGTTTTTTAGAGCCATAGTCTTGAATGAGGAATTTGTTTCTCGCCGATTGTCCGGTTTTGCTGATAAGGGTGCCATTTTCTTTGCAGGTTTCGAGCCAATTTTCGGTAGAATACACCCAGTGGGGCGCTTCACTGAATACCACGCCGCTCATTTGGGAACAGATAACGGCAATTTTATCTTTTAGGGTATGAAAAATGATGGAATTATCGGTGGTAATCATGGGCGTAAAAAACAATTTGTAACGCGCTCCCATATATTCATCAACATAAGGATTAAGTTTTCGACCGAGTTCAGCCTGTCTGTAGACCAAGTTGATGAGTTGGTCGTATTCCTTTAGAACATTGAGGAAGGTGCGGTCATCGGCGAACATTCCAGATTCTTTGTAGTGATAAATTTGGTAGAGGGTTGAATATAGGGTTTCATATCCCCAGATTTCATGCGATGCGATTTTGAGGTATTTTTCGGCGAGTTTCATCCATTTGAATTCATTGGGCTTTGCCTGAAATTTCGTTTTATTCAATTCAGGTTGTTTGAGAAATTCCCGGTTCCAAATGAAGTTTTTGAACTGGGCCAGTGCCGGAAACCACATATAGTAGAACATAGGCACCTCTTTGGCACCATACATTATATGTGAGTGATTTTGGTGGATGCAATGATCGAGACGCGATTCAAGTTCCGTATAAAAATCGTCTGAGGTATAAGTTTCAAAATTGAGGGTTTTTAATTGTCCGCTGAGCCAATTATTGTCAGCGTGTGAGAATTTATTGAGATCAATATTGAACTCTTTGGCGAGTATAATCATTTCGTCGGCTCTGAGTGACTGCGGATTTCTGAGTCGGCGGTAGGCCGCATCCTCCGAAATACATAGCAAATCAGCCATGATGGTTGCCGTTCTAAATCCCAATTTGCGGGTTTTTTCAGTAAATTCTTGAGTAAAAGTATGTGCCATAAGCTTTATAAAAGTGTTTGACCCATTAGACACCAATTTTTTGGACATCCCCTAAAAAAAATTTCGATTTGCGAAAAATGCAAATTCTTTTTTCCGGGGGATGTTGAATTTGCGAAAAATGCAAGAGATACGAAATCAATGCGTTGCAACTTTGCATCGAACCTTTATTCAAATCTTATGAAAAACTCGTACACTTTAAAAATCGAGGGCGTGATGCCCGTATCAAAGCGCCTCAAAAGCATGGCAATGGCATTATTATTAGGAATGGGTATTCCGCTGAAGGCCCAGACCTTTCTGGATGATTACATGCAGAAATTTAAAAAAATTCAACCATCTCAAGGATATTTAATGGAGAGTTTGGCTCCGCGATTTGAGGTAAATGATTTTTCCTCTGATCATCAAATTGGCGAGGCAGATTATCTTGTGGGAGGCGAGGCGGTTAGAATGGCGTTGATTCAGAAATACGGACTGGCGGAATATGATTACAGAGACAGTCTTCGGAGGGAATTGGAAGCCAAATATCTGGCTGAAGATGTCATTCCTATTACTATAGTTGATATGATGTTTCAGAAAATCAATCCCATTTTATCAAGTGCAGGTCGATTAGAATACGATGATGACAGCAATTTTGTGTTCAATTTAACCGGATTTACTGGCAATAAATTCAAGGATCAATACATGTTAGTGGGTCACATTCCGGTGGAACAGCTTCGATGGGATCAGACCAAGTTCGTAATAGATAGCAATTTAATTCTGAGTAATTTTTCCGGACAACCTTCAAAACTAGGTTGGACCATGGTTGTAGATGGAAAGGAATTTCCGATACAGTTGAATGTACCCATGGAATTTCCTAAAAATTTGGCAGGATATAAATTTGAAATTAAAGCTGAAGTTGATTCTGGGAATGTGCGGTTAAAGGGAATTGGAACACCGCTGTGGCAATCATCTATGGTAGTAAAATTATGGGCGAAAATGTCACGTAAGGTTAATCCGTATCATAGTGATTTACCTAAGGTAGATGATCAAAATATCAGCATACATTTCTTTGAATTAGATGGAGTGAAAGCGCCTTGGCGAAAGGCCATGTACACTATTCACAAAGGTTTGGACGAATTTGGTAAGCCAAGAATTTGCATGGCCAAGCCACTAATTTTGGTTGAAGGCATTGATTACGGTTACAAGAATTATCCGAAGGGATTGAGAGACAATAAATACGGAGAAAATGGTTATGTAGACCTTCTAAAGGGAAAGACTTGGAATGTTCCGGCCCAATTATGGGAAGACTGGGAGTCCATCAAAGATGCACCGCAGGTAATTGATCGATTGAGGAAAGAGGGATTTGATGTGGTTTACGTTGATTTTTACGACGGTGCGGAAGACATGAATTACAATGCAGAGGTGTTGATTGGAGTGATGCAAGAGTTGCAACGCTTATCCTGTGGAAATGAAATGCATGTAGTGGGTGTCAGCATGGGGGGAACAGTTGCGAAGCGGGCTTTGCGCTTAATGGAGCTTCGCAACATTCCTTCTTGTGTAACTAGTTTTACTTCGTTCGATGCGCCTTACCAGGGTGCCAATTTACCACTCGGACTACAGCACGGGGTGCGTTATTTAAGAAATTCAGTTGGAGAATGCAATGATCTATTTCATCGAGTATTGAGACGTCCGGCAACATTGCAATTATTGTCTAATCACGAGAGTTCCAATTACAGAGGTGCCGAATACCGCAAACTTTGGGTTAGGGAGGATTCGTTGTACGGGGGTTACCCCAAAAAGCCTTGGTTATTTGCCATAACCAACGGCAGCAGCGGAGGAAAAGAAAGCCGTCAGAAATATGATAACACCACCTTATTGGAACCCGGCATGACCATGTCGAGATTGAGTTTCAACTTCATGGTTGCCTTGGGAATGGTGAATAACTACATCTACGATATTTATGCTGAGAACTTTTATGATCGTAATAAAAATGAATATTATTCAGGAAGAATTCATTTTTTGTCAACCTTTAAATCGCACAAAGACAATCATTTATTCGATCATGTTCAGGGTTCTTATGTGAAGAAACTGGGTTTCATGCAAAGTTTGACAAAGATTCCATTTTTTAAAGTTCCCTTTTTAACTGAGCAAATGTGTTTTGTTCCAACCGTCAGTGCTTTGGATATTACCAAGGGCAATTCAGATGTTTCAGAGTTGAGTTTTGGTTTGAAAGACAGTGTTTTTGGACAAATATTGACTCAAGATTTGAAAACACCTTTCCACCAAGTTTACATACCCAATTCAAATCAGCCCCATGTAAAATTGGACAATTCCAAGGGAGGCAATATTGAGTGGTTGATAGGAAAATTGAAGTCAATTTCTCCATCGGAGATGCCTGTAGTGTTGAAGTATGATTATAATGTAAGAAAAACTCACGAGCGTGCTTTTGCCAATGTAACAGTGAGGGGAGAGGCTTCTTTTGAAATAAACGGTGTGGGCAATAATCCTAAAATTAGCACTTCCGAAGAGAAGCAAAACAAAACCTTTGAAGTTAGAGATTTTTATGTTGGACAATGCGGAGGGTCTTGGTGGCAGGCGTTTGACAGTTCTACTTTAGGATTGGGGCAACATATACAAGCTACAGTCTTAAGGGTTGGTTCTGGAAGCAGGGTAGACTTAAACGACCGAAGCAAATTTTTGGTGTCGGCAGGAAATAATAAATTAATTTTAGAAAAAGGCAGTCACCTGCAAATTGATGAAAATGCATCTTTGGTTATTGAAAATGGATCACAAGTAATTGTTGAGGAAGGTGCTGAATTGATTTTTAAGAAAAAGGGTCAATTGATTTTAGATGGTCCGAATGCCATGTTGCACATTAAAGGTGATTTAATCTTAGATTCTGGAGTGGTTTTTGAACCCAAAAAGAAATGGAAGCAAGAGGTTGGATTGGTAAAATTCTCGGCACATGGATACGGTTATGGAAATGCACAGATATTGTCTAGAGATGAAAAAGTTGAATTGATCTTCAACGGAAACGGTAAGAAGGGCTCAAAGAATTTGCAAATCGAGGGAACGGTTGATTTCAGTGGAAAGGCTGGTGGTAAGGAGGTGAGGAGTTTGACAATTGATCGTTCTCAGGTTTGCTTTGCACCGAGTTCTAAGTTATTCACTACTAGCTCATTGATTTTGACGGAATCGAAGTTTGACAAGGTTGAATGGGCGAGTAAGACAGCGGGAATCATTCAACATCATGGATCCTACTTCTATGCAAAGAATGTTGAATTCATGCATATGGATACTGCATTGATTTACGAATCAAAGTCAAATTTAGAGGTTGCAAATTGTGAATTTGAGGAGAATTGGGTGGGTTTGTATTTGAATTATTATAATCCCAACGTAAGAAACTGCAAATTCGAGAAGAATCACAACGCGTTGATTGTGAATATGATTATCAAAGATTTTAGCGTTCAAGAATGTGAATTCAAAAAGAATCAGACGGGATTGAAGATGATGAATGATCGTGTTTGGATGGGTAAGGGTTATGTTGAAAGTAGTTTGTTTCAGGAAAACTGGATTGGAGTTGATGCGCTGAAGGTAGACCTTACGTTAAAGTGCAACAGATTTGATTCAGATGCTTATTCTATTGTTCATTCGGGTGGTTATTTGAGAATGGATCATGACTCAAAATGGCAGAACAACGGGTTATTGAAGTCGGTCATTGGCGGATACAATGTTTTTGTGAATCCAAAGTATACTGGCATCAAATTGGATAACTCTGAGCTATTCGCTGATGGTATGAATTATTTCTTTTACAACAAGAAAAAATATGCTGGAACTTCATTCATTGAAGGAAGGGCATACGTTGATGAAAATGCCGATTATTACAACAATCAGAATGGAGAGGTTTCATTGGGAAGAAACATTTGGAAGCCTATTTCTGATGAATTTGTAGCTGATAGTTTGAACCTTCAATTTGTGCGATTACACAGGAATGCCGATGGAAGTGGTGTTGTAAAAGTAACGGGAAAATTGGAGAAGTCATATCCTTCAGAAGCATGTTACAGTGCGAAAAAGCCTGAGGATTTGGATGGGATGAAGAGCAGCTCGCCGAATGGAGGGTCATTTGTTGGGGATGAGATTGAAGCACCTAAATGGAAGGTAGTAAATGGCTTGGTTGTACTAGAGGTTGAGGAAGAGATGTTAGTGGAAGTGTACAACAGCAACGGTGTAAGGGTTTACCGTGGAAGAATCACACCTGATACTTCTGAAATACCCTTAAGTACGGGAATTTACTTTCTGAGCACTCAAGTAGGTGGAAATATCACCACTCAAAAGATTGCAGTGTTAGGGCAGTAATTCTTGGTAGGTTAGACCGAAGCAACAGAGTGAAATTGATTGGTGGAGAGATGGTTGCTTCGGTTTTTTTAATAAATAAGCGGTTAAAATAACATACAGTTGAAAATGAAGGGGTTATCACTCGGTTGGTTAGTTGTAATTTTGGAGAATGAAATTAACCTTTTGGGGTGCAGCTCAACAAGTAACGGGAAGTATGCATTTGGTAGAGTTGGAAAGCGGCACGAAAATTTTGATAGACTGCGGACTAGATTACGAGAATAGAAAAGAGTTTGAAGATAAAAATGCTTCTTTTCCCTTTAAAGCGGCAGATATTGATTTATTGATATTAACACACGCACATATTGATCATTCTGGAAATGTACCGAACTTAATCAAGCAAGGATTTTCTGGAAGGGTATTTTGTTCGGGTCCAACTTTAGAATTGAGTGGGTATTTGTTGCAAGACAGTTTAAACATCCAGATGATGGAAGTAAGAAAAAAAAGGAAGATTTATTTCCGAAACAAAAAGAAGAAAACTGCCAAGGGTGGAGTTCCAGAAGCCTTATACAATAAATCTCACATTGAAGATTTTGTGGAAATGGCTTATGCAATGGAACCTGGTCAAGTTTATGAATATAATGAAGAATTGAAGTTAGAGTTCTTCCCGTCGGGACATATTTTGGGAGCGATAAGTGTAAAAATCAGCGCTTTTGAGAACGGTGATTGGATTCATTTAGGACTAACGGGCGACTTAGGAAATACCAATTCTAAATTGGTTCCTGATCCACAGTTTATGCACGGCTTAGATTATTTGGTTTCAGAAAGCACTTATGGCGGTAGAAAGCACTTAAACGAGCCCGAAAAGGCGGAAGAGATAATGTTGAGAGAAGTGATGGATACCTGTGTGGAGCGAAAAGGAAAATTGGTAATTCCTGCTTTTTCTGTTGGCAGAACACAGGCTATTTTATTCACTTTGAATCAGTTGTATCAAGATGGAAAATTCCCTAAAGTTAAGGTATTTACTGATAGTCCTTTAGCCATTAAATCTACCCGAATTTATCAAAATTACACTGAGTTTTTGAATGAAGAAGCACAAGAATTCTCCAGAAAGCATGGCAGTTTATTTAGCTTTCCGTTGTTGCATGTGGTAGAAGATGAGCGTGAAAGTGAATATTTGAGTGTTTTACCTGAGCCTTGTGTTATTGTATCGGCGGCTGGTATGGTAGAAGGAGGTCGAATTCAGATGCACGTTCGGAATAACGTTGGACACCCAGAAAACACCATTTTAATTGCTGGATTTTGTGCAGAAAACACGTTAGGAGATCGATTGTTGAAGGGACAGAGCTTTGTTGAAATCAATCAAAAGGAACGTCCGGTGCACGCTGCAATTAGACGTACTGATGTATTTTCAGCACATCCTGATCACGCGCAATTGGTAAACTATTTTGAAGAAACACAAAAAAGGGGCAATCTTAAAAAGCTGTTTTTAGTACATGGAGATAAATATCAGATGCAACTATTGAAAACGGATTTGGATGGAAATGCTGATTTTGTGAATGTAGAAGTTGAGACGCCTTTGCGTGGACAACAGTTTATATTGAATTAAAAAGGTATGGGTACAGCAGGGATTTCATTTATTTTTTTAAGTATAATCTTGCTGTTTTTGCTATTTGGTTATTCGTTAATTAGCGAATTGCGACTTCGCTTTGCGCATGTAGTTGGTACTAGAAAACGAGCAATTTTACCTACTGTGGTAGTTGGGAATTTAACCGTTGGAGGGTCTGGAAAAACCCCTTTTGTTCAATATTTGTCTCATAAACTGACTAAGAATGCTGTTTTATTGAGGGGATATAGAAGAAAAACCAAGGGTTTTATGGAGGTAAATTCAATGCATGATGTTCTTGATGTGGGTGATGAGGCATTGGAACATTTTCAACAAGAATTGAAGGTTTTTGTGGGTGAAAATAGAATTGAGGCGGTAGAAAAGATTCATCAAACAGATAATGATATTGAATTAGTCATTTTAGATGATGGTCTTCAACATGTTGCATTGGAACCCCATTTCGGTTTGCTTTTGACGGATTATCAGCATCCGTTTTGGAATGAGAAATTTTCGATTCCATTCGGAAAATTGAGACAATTTAAAAGTTCGGCACATAGTTATGATGCCTGGGTGGTAACAAAATGTCCGTTGAATATTTCTAAAATAGAAATGGAGGAAATAAGATCTAAAACAGAACTGCCGGTCTTTTTTGCTAATTACAAAACGAGTAAATCAAAGCAATGTTACGGTGCAACTTTTACAGTGGTTGAAGGATTGAATTGGGGATTGATTACTGGAATTGTAAATGGTAGGAGGTTGAGACGAACACTTGAAAGCAGAGATTTGAATGTTGTTAGACATTGGGAATATTCAGATCATTATTTGTTTGGTAAGGAGGATTTATCTCGTTGGATTGCTGAAAGTAAGGATGAAGGAATAGTTGCTTGGATTTGCAGCAGGAAAGATTTCATGAGAATGAAGACATTGTTAAATGAAATTGAAGTTGATGTTCCTATTTTTGAGGTACATACGGAAGTCGAGATTCTTAATTCTGAGGAAGAAATATTGTTAAATTTGATTAGAGCGAAAACACACAAATGAAAAAGAGAATATCCTATTTGTTGACATTGTTGGGTTTGATTTTGGGATCATGTAAGCCATCTGAGAATATAGTTTTTGAGGAGTTTCAAGAGGTAAATGCAAGTGGTTGGAATTGGAAAGACGGCAAGACTTTTGAATTTGAAATCACAGACGATCAGCATTATTATACATTACTTTCTGGATTGAGAGTAACAACTCAATATTCGTACAGCAATATTTGGTTGATTTACAGTATAAAGAGTGGTAAAGAGGAAAGAAAAGAACAGTTTCAAATGGTCTTGAGTGATAATTTGGGAAAATGGTTAGGTGATGGAGTGGGTAATTTGATATCCTTTCAGCAGCCATTTTTGCAAAATGTCAAATTCAAGAAAGGTAAATACCGGATTGAGTTTAATCAAAATATGCGCGACGAGAATTTGGAAGCTGTAAATAATATTGGATTTCAAATTGTAAAAGGACCATTGATATTGTAAAGGAAACGTGAGGAGGAAATATGGTTATAAAAGGATTCGCTTCTGCTTTGATAGGGGTAGAAGCAAAAACAGTTACGGTTGAGGCAAATGCAACAACCACCCCCGATTTTGCAACATTTATTATAGGATTACCGGATGTTTCGGTGCGAGAAAGTTTGTTTAGATGTGATGCGGCTATAAGAAATTCAGGCTTTCAGCCGTTGAGGCAGAAAATTGTCATTAATCTAGCACCTGCGGATATTAAGAAAGAAGGCAGTTCTTATGATTTACCTATAGCACTAAGTATGTTGGCTGCGGCATTTCAGATTGAAGCCGAACCGTTGGAAAAATTTGTTGTTTTGGGTGAGTTAGGTTTAGACGGTAGCGTATTACCTATTCGAGGTGCTTTGCCTATGGCGATTCAAGCTTTGAAAGAGAAATTCAAAGGGGTGATTGTTCCTATTCAGAATGCTTTAGAGGCCGCTATAGTCAAAGACATTGAGGTTTATGGGGTACGCAATTTGAGAGAGGCAGTTGATGTACTTGAAGGTCGGGGGAACATCAAAAGGGCAATTGCTGATCCCCGAGGGGATTATGAAGCAGCTATTGAGGAGGTTGAGTTTGATTTTTCTCAGGTAGTTGGACAGGAGCATGCGAAGCGAGCATTGGAAATTGCCGTTGCCGGCGGACATAATGCGCTGATGTTTGGTCCTCCAGGAACTGGAAAAACCATGATGGCGCGTTGTTTGCCGGGAATTATGCCACCAATGAGTTTGGTGGAGGCTTTAGAGATTACAAAAATTCATTCTATTGCGGGGAAGTTGGGTGAGAATGCTAAATTGATGGCAAAAAGACCATTCCGTTCACCTCACCATTCATTGACAGAGCACGGATTGATTGGTGGTGGGAATCACGCGTTGCCAGGAGAAATTACTTTGGCTCACAATGGGGTGCTTTTTTTGGATGAAATTCCTGAATTCAAGAGACCAGTATTAGAACTTTTACGACAACCTCTGGAGGAACGGAAAATAACGCTGAATAGAACAAAATACTCGATAGATTATCCGGCGTCGTTTATGCTAATTGGAAGTATGAATCCTTGTCCGTGTGGTTATAACGGTCATCCGACCAAGGAGTGCACGTGTGCGCCTGGGAATATTGCGAGGTACATGAGCAAAATTTCTGGACCGTTATTGGACCGAATGGATATTCACGTGGAGGTTTCATCTATTGATGCGGAGAGGGTTGTGAATGGTGAAGATTCAGAAAGTAGTGCGGAGATCAGGAAGAGGGTTGTTCAAGCAAGACAATTCCAGTTGGAAAGGTATAAGAAGGCAGGATTGAGTTTTCGAACGAATGCCGAACTCACGGTTAACCATGTTCGGGAGGTTTGTAAAATACCTCAGACAGCGGAATTATTGTTAAAGGCGGCTATTCAGAAATTGGGATTGAGCGTAAGAGCTCATGATCGAATATTAAAATTGAGCCGAACCATTGCTGATTTGGAGCAATTGGAAGACATTCAATTGGAACACGTGGCCGAAGCCATCCATTTAAGAGGATTAGATAGAGAATCTACCGGGAATTAGCGCCCTTTAAATTCAGGTTTGCGTTTTTCATTGAAGGCAGTTACACCTTCTTTGTAATCTTCAGATCTACCGGCAATTTCTTGGCAATATGCTTCGTATTGGAGCATGGTGTCAAGGTCAGAATGTGCAGCTTTATTGAGCATTTGCTTGATCATACCAATGGATTTAGTGGGAGCCAATGCATAATACTGAGCAATTTGATCAATGGTTTCATCAAAAGTTTCATCGGTACAAACACGGTTGATCAATCCCCATTCGAGGGCTTGTTGAGCTGATATTTTTGGTGCCATGGTTGCCATTTCAAAGGCTCTTGCGGGGCTAATGGCTTTTGGCAAAAAGTAACTGCTTCCGCTGTCTGGAACCAAACCAACATTAATAAATACTTCAATGAGAGAAGCTTTTTCATTTGCAACGATAAAATCACAGGCTAAGGCCAGAGACGCTCCAGCGCCGGCTGCTACTCCATTAAGTCTGCAAATGATGGGCTTGGGGAGTTCTCTCATGGCTTTAATGATGGGATTGTAGCGTTTGTATAGACTATCGGAAAGAGATCTGTTTTTGGATCCTGCTATTGCTTTTAGGTCTTGTCCGCTGCAAAAAGCTTTTCCTGCGCCGGTGAGAACTATAACGCGGACTTCAGAGTCTTTTTTAACTTCCTTTAGAACTGCTTGGAGGTCATAGCTCTGTTCATCGTTGAAGGCATTGAAAACATCGGGTCTGTTTAAGGTAACGTAGGCTACGGAACCCTTTTTTTCGTACAAAACGCAGGTTAAGTCCATGGTTCAAAGTTAAGTCAGGGAATTTAAATGTGCTATTAGAGAATTGGAATATCGAATAATTAAGACTAACGCCATAAACTATAGACCCATTGATTGATGAAAACAATTGCAATGCCCATGGTGAATCCAGCAATTAATTCAATGGGGGAATGTGCTTTTACTTTAAATCTTGAATAAGCTACCAATGAAATTGATATTAAACTGATTAAATGTCCTAAGAAAGAAAAAAACAAATGCTGATCAAAAGTGAAAAAGGCGAAAAATCCAGTGATTGCCATTACGTGAATGGAAATCTTGAATTTAAGGTTGTTGAAGATGAATTGTGTGAGCAGAGATACGAAAATCAGTTGGTTCCAAAATTTAAGGGTTTGATCGGAAATGATGAGAAATTGAAAGATAAGTCCGCATGCGGCTGCTACTGTAACTGTTTTAATACGCGACGATAATTCGGGAAGGTCAATACTTTGGGTTTGTTGGGACTTCAATAAGTATATAACGAAAATTAACGGAATCAAGGAATGGAGGATGAATGAAGCACTCAACACGGGAAGCAGAGATTCTGATGTAGGGTTTAATATCGCAACACCAATGGTGGCCCAGAGAGCAGGATAAGTAATGTAGGAGATGATTTTATAAATACTCATGCGGGGTATAGGTTATTAAAATGCTGCTTCAACACCAATTATAAAGCGGAAATCTACAAATTTCTCGTTGTAATTTACGGTATTCAAGAAAATGGGCAGATCGAATCTAAATCGAACTGTTTTGGGATTATAGGTGTTCCGACGGTTTAAAATCTTGTTGTAATTATTGAAATCAATCCAGGTTCCTATTCCGGCATCGGTTAGAAGGCCGCTGTAATACCATGTTTTTAATTTCTCAAAGGCCATAACCCCGGCATCAGCGAATAAATAGGGCGAAAGCGATATGAATTTATTCTTGAGAAAGGGCGAAAGTACTTTTCCGAAGTGCCATTCCGCATTCCAAGAAAGTCCGGAAGTGCCTCTAAAAAAGGCCATGATACTGTCATTTGAGTGAATGCCAATGGCTCTTCCTTGGTACCCTCGAAGATTTAATCCTCCGCCGAAATGGGTGAATTCAGGTCGAACATTTCCCATGTTTCGGATGAACATATTTTGAAATTGCATTTCGGGATTTGCTGATGAAGCATACAAAACTGATTCGGGTGAGGGGTTGGTTCCATAGCCCAATTGAGCGAAGATTCGGGATTTAAAGGTGGTTGATTTCCAAGGAATTTGGTGCTTCCATTCGCCATTGATCCATCCAAATTGTGTTTCACTCCAGGGGGATATAAGTCGAGTGTCAAGCAGGAAGCTTCCGGATTGATTCCATCCAGAATAGTTGAGGTTCCAATAGACATGGAAATTGGTGTTGGTATTGTCAGACCAAATTTTACTTGTTGGAAGGTATCCATTAAAAAGAATGTTGGGATTCAGAATGGTTTCCGCATTTTTATTGATGGATTGCAAATGCTTTCCATACAAACCAAAGGTCTGATTTCCCACTTTCCATTTCCATCCAAAAAGTGAACTTAGCCTTTGATTTGCCCCAATAATTTCAGCGAAATAAGTTCCACCGCCCCTCAATGTATGTGACCATTTCACAAATCCTAAAACGTTTTGTTGATCATATTTAACGGTTGATAGTGAATAAATTTGGTTGTGAAATGCATAATAAATGCGAGCATCGAAAACATGTTTTCGGTTTGCATATTGCCCAGAAAACTTGGCTCCCGCAATGGATCCAGAAAATTGATTGTAGGCATAGGCTGGTCGGATCAAAATTTCATAAGGCTCTAATATGTTTGTATTTGGACCTTGTCCTTGATCGAGTTTAAAGGAAATTTTCTTTTTCCAACGGTTATTCCTTCGGTCAATGTCGGCCAAAAGGTAGGTGGCATCCAAGAAAATTTCTGTGAGTTCATGTTTGGGTTCAATGCTCACATTGACGGTAAAATCGCGGTTCAAACGTCCCCAAGAATTCCAAACCTTGGTTGAAAGCCTGTTAGGAATGATGTATTGATTTGTGGGGATGGTTAATTGGGTAAATATTAATTTTCCACTTTCGGTTCGTGTCAAAAGGTCTAAGTTCACGGGCATGGTGAGATTTCCGTAGCGACGAACGGTGATTTTATATTGACCATTCTCGAGCTTTTTTACTTTTTTGATGCCGTAATCAATGACCTCTTTTGACTCAAACCATTGATCGAAGAACTTATTCAGATCAATTTGTGCTGATTGAATGACTGAATTTCGAAAATCTTCTATGTACGGGTGCTTGAATTTCCATTGTTCCACGTAGTTTTTCATGGCTATTGAGAAAATGGAATCCCCCAAGAAATAGCGCAAATTGTAGAGCATGGTAGCCGTTTTGTAGTATACATTTCCGTATCCGCCGCCATGTCCTACGGCCTCATGAAATTCGTTACTATGGGTATTGAGACGTTCGTCTTCGCCATCAATTGCATCATCCAAATAGGGGCCAATGGCCCTAGAATATTCTGGAAATGGCTCTACTTTCAACTCTTTCAGTGCTTCGGCCGTTAAAAATTGAGTGAATCCTTCGTCGAGAGCTGCCCGATAGGTTTCGTTGCTACCCACCATACCCATGAACCAATTGTGGGCCACTTCGTGTGCGATGAGTGATCTGTGCGAGGGATAGGAACCGCCGCAGAGCGTGAGCATAGGATATTCCATACCATCAGCGGCGTCTGCCACCACAATTTTTGGGTATGCATACATCCCAAAATTTCGGCTGTAAAAGGCGATTACCTCACTTAAATATTGCGCTGTTTTTGTCCAATTTTTGGCATTATGGGCTTGTGCAATTGCCACGCATTGAATTCCGTTCCATGTGACTTCGCTTATTCTGTAGGTTGGATCAGCTGTCCAAGCAAAATCGTGAACGTTTTGAGCAAGGAAGTGCCAAGTTTTGGTAGGGGGTAGTTGGTCTTTGGTAGGGGGTAGTTGGTAGTTGGGTTTCGGGTTTTGGGTTTCGGGGGACGGGGAGCGGGAGTTGGGTTGGTTGATGTCAATGGCTTTTCGGAGATCATCGGGAAGTGCTTCTTCGCGGTTTATGAGTAATCCGGTGGCTTCAACGATGTACTTTTCTGGGAGATTTAGTTTTACATCAAAGGTGCCAAAGTCGCCATAAAATTCTTTTTCTAAGTGTTGGCTGGTTTCCCAAGTGAACTTTCGGTCATAGACACAAATTCTTGGGTACCAATGAACGCCGTTGAAATGTTTAACTCCATGATGATCAAACACTTTCATTCTCCTGCGAATGGATCCTCGATCAAAATAAGTCTTGAACCAAATTTCAAACACGCAAGAATCACCTGATTGCAGAGGCTCAGGCAAGTCAATTTTCATGATGGTATAATCAATCTGAGGGTCTAAAATGACTTTTTTGTAGGGTTTGGTTGATTTATTACCTTCAATTTGAATCCATGTGATTTGTGTCCCCAAACCTTGTTTTTCGTAGTTGCCGTAGGTGGGTTTAATTTTATTTAGTTCGTAAAGTTTATCTGTTAGAGAACCTGGCTGATTGGAGTTTTGATATAAATGGAAAAAAGCTTCATTCAGGGTATTGGGTGAGTTATTGGTGTAGGTCAACCTTAGTTTACCCGTAATAACTTCCGAACTATCATCAAGACTTGCATCTATTTGATAGTGAACTTTTTGTTGCCAGTAAGTGGTAGATGGTAGGGGGTAGATGGTAGGGGGTAATTGGTAGTTGGTAGATGGTAGGGGGTAGTTGGTGGAGAGAAGTTTTGTGGGGAAGAGCGACCATAAAAAGATGAGCAAAATCAAGCGCATTCTCAAAGTTAATCAAATTTGTTTGACCCAACTTATTTTGGCAACTTTGTGTTGTGAAGCCCTATGTTTACCAAAGCGTTTATGAGCATGAAATTGCCGCTGTATTTGCCATAGCGTATGATGGTTTGATTCATGCCGTTGGTTTGGGAAATTCTGGGGTAGTTTACAGACATTGGGTTATGGAAAAGTCAGACTTTGGACTTATAAAAGACATTCCAAAGCCCATGATGGCCGTCTGGAAAGATTCGGTGACTGTGGTACCCGCTCAATTTATAGGTGTTAAACCGCCCGATGCTGATTTTGACTCTATGGTCACTCTCAACGATGAGGCTTTTCTTTGCTATAAAGGTAAAAACCGACAACATTTGTTTCAATCATACCTTCACAAAGCCCAAATGGTTGCTGCAAAATATCAAAGTTTGGTATTCTTTTGGTGTTTGAATGACTGTGTTTATTTATCGGTATTTGAAGGAGGTAAGTTGTTGTTTTCTAACGTTTTTGAAGTAAATAAAAAAGAAGAAATAGTGTATTTTGTTTTGGCCGTGGCTCGAGATTGTGGGTTTGATTCTAAACCATTTACATTAATGGGTGATGCTGACGACAGCCAAATGAATGAGTTGAATGCTGATTTTGAAACATTGTCTGTTGAGTTGGTTCATTTAAATAGAGAGCCACTGTATACTGGTAGTGATCATGCGCCCGATGCTCATGTAGCCACTCTCTTATCGTTTTTAGGGGGATGTGAATTTCCTCGAGACTATAATTAACCAAGGCATGAGAGTAACAGGCGGACAATTTAAGGGTCACCCTCTTCCCATGAAATTCGCTTCCCACGTTCGGCCGTCTACAGACAAAATGCGTGAAAGTATGTTTAATATGCTCGCCAATCAATTGGATTTTGAAGAATTGAGTGTGTTGGACTTGTTTTCTGGGTCGGGAATTATTGCCCTTGAATTTCTGAGCAGGGGTGCCAAGGAGGTGGTTTCAGTTGATTTGGACGGGAAAAATATCCAACACCAAAAGAAGATCAGGGAAGAAAAACAGTGCCAGCAATGGGAAATAGTGAAGGCAGATGTTTTTAAGTATTTGCAAAATTCACCAAAAAAATATGATTTGATTTTTGCAGATCCTCCATACGCCATGCCAAATCTGCAAAATTTGGTTTCTATGGTTCGACCGCATTTGATTGACGGTGGAATCTTTCTTTTTGAGCACCAACCTCGATTGGTCTTTGATCCGCCACCTGCAAGGGCGAAGGATTACGGAAGCAGTAAATTGAGCATTTTTGAGTAATATTGTTTTGTAAATGAAAAGAATAGCGGTTTTCCCAGGTACTTTCGACCCTGTAACGAAAGGGCATTTAGACATAGTTGTGCGTGGGGCCAAGCTTTTTGATGAGGTAATTGTGGCTATTGGAATCAATACCAAAAAGGCCATGTTGTTCGATTTAGAACAACGCACTAAATGGCTCGAGGAGTCGTTTAAACATGTTCCAAACGTGCGCATTGAGCATTACGAAGGCTTAACCGTTGAATTCTGTAAAAAAGTGGGTGCGCATTTTTTGTTGAGAGGATTGCGAAACGGTACTGATTTTGATTATGAATCGCACATTGCTCAATTGAATAAAAGTCTTAATGAAGATATAGAAACAGTTTTCATTTTAAGTTCACCCGAATTGGGTTACATTTCCAGCACTTTGGTTCGCGATCTGATTATCCATAAGGGAGATTATCAGAAGTTTATACCGTTTGATTTAGTGTAAGGTAGTTAGTAGCAGGTAGTTGGTAGTTGGTAGCAGGTAGTTGGTAGTTGGTAGCAGGTAGCAGGTAGATGGTAGATGGTAGATGGTAGCAGGTAGTTGGTAGATGGTAGCAGGTAGATGGTAGCAGCTAGCTGGGCTCTGGCCCGATACCCGGTACCCGGTACCCGATACCCGATACCCGGTACCCGGTACCCGATACCTAGTACTTAGTACTTAGTACTTAGTACCAACTAAATGCTTCTTAATAATGTCGTGGATGCTGTTGTATGATTGAAACTCAAAAGAGTTGAACCAGTCAAGTGGGGCGAATTTTGCTTCGGTGATGCCTTCTTCTTCTTGGGGTTTTAATGGGGCGGTGCCGCTGCTGTTCATTCTGTACCAGTGGGTTTCTTTGAGTAGAATGGCGTTGTCTTCGTAGTAGGCGTGGTAGGTTTCTCCAATTTTTTCAGAAATATTGAGGTGATTGATGCCGGTTTCTTCCATCACTTCGCGAAGGGCGGCGGCAATTTGATCTTCGTGGCGTTCTATTTTGCCCTTGGGAAGATCCCAAACACCGTTGCGTTTGATGGTTAGTAATTCGTGGTTTTTGTTGAATACTAATCCTCCAGCAGCTTGAATAACGGTGTATTCTTCAATGAATTCTCTCAGTGTTTCTTGCGGTTCAGGGGTCATCAGTCCGAAGGTCATGGGCTTGCCCAAGGCTTCGCTAGAAATTAAAATGTTAAAACTTTTATGGATTTCATCATCACCTATGAAATAAAAGTTTGGAATGCCTTTGAGAGCATCCAGAGAATCTGTGATGATCAACGCACCCTCATTGAAGTAGATTTTGTAAGTTTGCGGCTCCATGTCTCACGAAAGTGCAAAATTAGCAAAATTTCTCCTGGAAATAAAGGCCGTTAAGTTATCTCCAAGGAATCCTTTTACCTGGACCTCAGGAATTAAATCACCCATTTACTGTGACAACCGAACCGTTTTGTCGTATCCGGAAGTAAGAAACTTTGTGGCCGAATCATTGGCTTCTATGGTTAAAGAACATTTTCCGGAAGTTGATAGATTGGCTGGAATTGCAACGGCTGGGATTGCGCACGGTGTTTTAGCCGCTGATAGACTGAATATGTCGTATTGTTATGTGCGTCCTGAGCCAAAAAAACACGGACTAAAAAATCAGGTGGAGGGGCATATGAATGAGGGCGATAAAGTGGTTTTGATTGAAGATTTAGTGTCCACCGGAAAAAGCTCCATGCAAGCGGTTGAAGGGGTGAGAAATGAAGGCGGCGTGGTGATTGGAGTGCTTGCTTTGTTCAGTTACGGATTTGCGGATGCACATAAACGTTTTGCAGACGAAGGGATTCCGTTGTATACAATATCGAATTTGAACGTGCTGAGCGAAGTGGCTGCGAAGGAAGGATTTATTTCTATGGAGGACATTGAAATGGTTCAGCAGTTCGCTAAAGATCCGCATTCTTGGGGAAATGTTTAAGCGCTTCACGCCTAGATAATGGTTTTAACGGGTATTTGTTTACAAAATCGAATACCCAGGCCGAATTGTGTTTAGCGTATTGCCGCAATGCCCACCCGATGGCTTTTTGGTGGAAGAATTCTTTGGAGTTAATGTGCGGCAGAATGGAAAATTCAAGCCAATCGGTTTGAGTGTTTTTGCCGTATTTGAGTTGACAAATGATGGCACTCCGGTTGATCCACATGTTTTCGGATGCCGCGTATTCTGTGATGGTTGATTGGAAAATGGATGGATGGGTTTTCAAAAATGCCCCTAAATGGCTTCCGGCCAGCATATCAACGGTGTCCCACCAGCTTTTTGTGGAGATCAAATGGGTAAAAAAGGGTAGCTCGTCGGAACTAAAGGTTTTTAAAGCTCGGGGAAATAAATCCAGTGCGCAGTATTGAAATTCTCTTTCGGGTTGTTCCCAAAGAAGGTAAAATAAAGCTTTCCATTCGGATGAGGTAAAACCTCTCAATTCTGCTGATTCTAGAGTGAAAGTTTTTAGAACTTCCTTTCGAGCAGGTGAGGTTATGCCCATAAACTGAAAATGATTTTTCATGTAGGCTTCCATTCCAGCCCGTTTTTCGGGAGAAATGGAACCGATTAATTGGGATCTTAGATTTTCAATAAGGTTTTTCATGGGCCCAAAATAATCTTCGAAAGTAGCGATTTATTCTACGATTGTTGTGTAGATGGCAGTGTATTTGAATGACAGCCGTTATATTTGAGGTATGATAAAACTTCAACAATTTGGTTTTGGTGTTGCCGTAATTTCGCTTCTTACCTTAAGCGCTTGCGATACGATTCAGCAAGCGGCGCCCGGTTTGGCTCAAGAGGCTTTTAATCAGGCTCGTAAACCGGTACAACCTCAATTGACGGGAGAACAAGCCGCTGGTGGCTTGAAAGATGCTTTGATTAAAGGGGTGACTTCAGGTACAGACAGATTGGGTGCGGTAGGTGCATTTTCACAAAATGCGGCAATAAAAATTTTACTTCCCCCGGAAATCCAAAAAATTGAACAAAAAATAAGAGACAATAAAATTTTAAATGCTCTCATTGGAAAGGAGTTAGATAAAACCATAGACGCCATGAACGCGGGTGCTGAAAAATCAATGGCCCTAGCGGTTCCTGTATTTAAAAATGCTATCACACAAATGTCATTTGCAGATGCTATGGGAATTTTAACGGGGGGACAAGGTTCTGCAACGAGATATCTGAAAGAAACTAGTGAACTCCCCTTGCAAGAGAAATTCAAACCTGAAGTTAAAAAAGCGTTAGATGAAGTGTCGTTGGCCAAGATCTGGCAGCCTGTGGTTACTCAAATAAATAAAAACAAACGTATTTTGGGTTTAGAGGCCGATGTTCAGACTGATTTGAATCAATATGTAACTGAAAAAGCTACCGCTGCCTTGTTTAGAGAAATTGAGCAAGAAGAGAATTTAATCAGGAAAGACCCAGTTCAAAGAACTACCGAATTACTCAAAAAGGCTTTTGATTACGCAGATAAAAATCAGAAGTAAATTCCCACAAAATGTTTGGGAAGTTTCACATTATAAAACGATTAGCAGGGCTCATGTGGGCCTTGTCGTTTTTTAGTTTGAAGTCTTCTGTAAATTTCACAAGTCAAAACGTCCCCATTGAAAATGGGCTAAAGAAGAAAGTCACTTGGTCTTACAAGGGAAATGATTTCAAAACGGTTTTGAGTTTCTTTGAGAAGGAATCAGGGTATTTTTTTCAATACGACCCAGGGTTAATTCCCTCTAAAAAACAGTTCAACATTGAATATAAACAAGCTGTTTTAGGAGTGGTTTTGAGGGATTTTCTACAACAAAATGCCTTAGATTTTCAATTGGTTGGGAGTAAAAGTTTGGTTTTAAAAGCCTATCGAGAAAAAGTAAATGAGTTGATCATTAGTGGCCGCGTGTCACAAAAGTTTACGGGTGAGAGAATTGTTCAAGCGTCTGTTTTTGTTCAGGGTGAGCCCACGGTTTATTATTCGAATTCGCAGGGTGTTTTTCAAGTGAGGACAAAACAGTCTTCTGCAATATTGGCCGTTACTTATCCAGGCTTTTTGCCCTTTTTTGATACATTAGATGGTTTGGGACGAACCTTTTATTTAGACGTTGTATTAGAGCCCGAAGTTCAGCGCATGTCCGAAGCCAATGTGGCAGTTAAAATACAAACAGAGTTGCCGAGTACCATCAATGGTCAAACCGATAAGATCAATGTTACGGGAAAGCAATTGGGCAATTTTTCACATCTGTTGGGAGAACCCGATATTTTGAGGGTCTTTTCAACCAATCCGGGTGTTGTAGCTGGCAGTGAAGGTGTTTTTGGAATGTATGTTCGGGGTGGCGCATCAGATCAAAATTTGATTTTGTTGGATGATGTTCCCATCTATAATGCCTATCATATGTATGGGGTGTTTGGTGTTTTTAATGGCGATGTTGTGAAGAATGCTTCTTTTTATCGGGGATATTTTCCAGCGAATCAAGGGGGTAGATTAAGTTCAGTGGTGGAGGTTTTTACAAGAGAAGGAAATGAGAAGAAGATAGAGGGTAGTTTAAGTGTGGGTTTACTTTCAAGTAGATTGTATTTTGGAGGGCCCTTATTTTCTAAACGAACCACTTTCTCTTTTGCAGCAAGGAGAAGTTTTTTTGATTTTTTGGTAGATCCTGTGGTTTCTGCTTTTCAATTGGATGGACAAGACTTGGTGAATAGATATAATTTTTGGGATATAAATGCCAAGATTACTCATCGATTCAATAACAAAAGCAGGTTGAGTTTATCAGCATATTCTGGTAAAGATAGAGCAGGATTGGTAGACAATAAGAGTTTTGAATTGGATGAAAACGCTTATTATCAAAGGTCAGAAGACTTTTCGAGATGGGGAAATTCAGCGTATAGTATTCGGTGGGATTTGGTTACATCACCCACATCGAATTTAATGTTCAAAGCGTATTATACCAATTACAACTACAGCCACAACCGGTCTTTTTTAAATGCTTTTTCTAGCGACGATGAACAGAAAATAACCGAAAGATCTCAATATGTGGTTTCAAATGGTATCAACGACTTAGAGACATCGTTGCATTTTCAGAAACAATGGAAGAATAAGATTAAATGGGAAATAGGTTCTGGTTTTATTTATCATCAATTCCAACCCAATAAACGAAGTTTGAGTAGTTTCATTGATAGTGTTCAAACTAAAATTACCTTTGCTGATGATGCCGCTAGAACACCCGAAATCTTTGGATATACCAATGTTCAAATCAATAGAGGGAAATGGGGTATTTATGATTTTGGTTTAAGAGGTGGATATTACAGTCTTGGAGAGGGGCAGTTTTATTTATTGCCTGAACCCAGATTTCAAGCTCGTTGGAATCCTTGGAAGCCTATTTGGATTAAACTTACAGCCGCGAGAAATAGACAGTTTTTTCATCAGTTGAATAACCTAACTATGGGATTACCTTCTGATTTGTGGGTTCCTTCAACGGCTAATTTTAAGCCCGCTCAATCTAGATTATTATCTGCGGGGACCTCAATTACCTTGTCAAAAAGTTGGAAATTAAATTCAGAGGTGTTTTACAGGCAGTTTTTTGACATACTTGAATACAAAGACAATGCGGTTTATGTAACCTCTAATTTGAATTGGGAGAACAGCGTTGTTTCTGGCACTGGCAGAGCAAGAGGAGTTGAAGTTTGGCTAGAAAAATCCAAAGGAAGACTTACCGGCTGGGCATCTTACACCTACATGAATAATGACAGACTTTTCCAAGATTTAAATCAGGGAAAGGAGTTTCCTGCCCGTTACGATAGGCGCCACAGCGTATACATCACGGCCATGTATCAATTGAGTAAACACTGGAATGTTTCGGGAAATTGGGTCTATAATTCAGGATTTGCTTACACCCTGCCGGTGGGATATTATCCATCTCCGTCAGGTTCTGCAGATCCGCGCAGAGACATTTATATTTATGGTGCTAGGAACAACGCCCGAACCAGAGATAATCACCGTTTAGATTTTTCAGTGATGAAAACAGTGATGCATCAAAATAGAGTTTCTTCATGGACCTTCGGGGTTTAT
>JACCDT011216137.1_pt1 | contig 25267 bp, 34 predicted proteins | sample 7446291 | NCBI WGS metagenome assembly JACCDT01 (sample SAMN15323446, study PRJNA562643) | freshwater metagenome | isolation source: river surface water | place: USA:Blue River Watershed | collected 2017-08-17 | reverse complement strand
TTTGACTCTGATTTTATTGCTCCTTCAAGCCCGATAGCAATTTGGAAATACTTTGAGTATTCACCGTGAAATATACCATCTTTATCAATTGTGCAATAATTACTAAGTAGATCAGGTTCTTCTTTTAAGAGATATAGTAAAATACTATCACTACCAGTTTCTTTTTTAAATATAGCAAGCTTATCTGATATTTTATCTCGCGCAGGTATTAATTCTGTTATTTTATTCATTGAAGAAAAATCACAAGCAGAATACACTCTCAAAACGTCTTTAAGAGCATTTTTTCCCTGTAGTGTTGAAAAAGTTACAACGCTACCAACTTTATCGTGACCATACTTATTTCTTATATATTGAATAACTTCATCTCTTCTTGATGCCGGAAAGTCACTGTCAATATCTGGAAGAACTTTGGCGGCAGCGCGGTCTTCACTGTAAAATCTAGAAAACAAGAGTCCGTATTCGATTGGATCTATGGTAATGATGTTCAATAAGTATGAAATTAGGCAACCACCAGCAGATCCTCTACCGGGTCCGCATAAGATATTTTGCTCCTTTGCCCAATTCATATAATCTGCAACAATAAGGAAGTAATCATACAAATTACCCAATTCCAGTATTCTTAATTCCTCATTTAATCTATCAATATATACGTCAGTATATTTATTCATTTCTTTTAGTTTTTGTAAGCAAAAGTTATGAATATATTCACGTGGATTTTCTATATCAAACTTAGGAATTTTTGATTCCGATAAAATATTGTATTCTTCAACTTTATTGGCTACTTTTTCTGTTGCATCAATTAATTCTTGTGGATAACAATTTTTTGCTATTTCCTGAGTTACAACACAGTATGTTCCAGCGGTAAAGTACCGAATATCTGGCATATCTACAATTTTTGTATTTTGTTTTACGGCGCAGTAGGCTTTATGAAATTCCGCATCTTTAGGCGAAATGTAATGGACATCTCCAGTTCCAACAAAATTAAAATCATGTTTTTTAGCTAATTCAAGTAAGAAGCAACTTCCTGCTTGTTGCCATAATTCATCTTTATCAAAGAGTTGACACTCTACATAAAAATCATCACCAAACACAGCTTTGTATCTATTTGCAACATCTAAAAAGCGTTTTTCATAATCTGGATACAGATATTGCCGACAGCATTCTATTGTTTCACATGTTGCTAATGCATCAAAGTTAAAAAATAATGTATCAAATAAGCTAGATTGAATATGACCATTAATAACAATTAACCCCTCAGAGTGAGCAAATAAAGTTTTCTCATCAATGCGGGGTCGGTAATAATAATGTTGATTACTAATTTTATGCATTTTTAGCAAATTGTCATAGCCAGTTTTATTTTTAGCAAGAACAACCAGATGATTCAATCCTTTATTTTGTGGACTTAAATCATCTATTGCACCATTATTCATAGTAATATACATCTCGATTCCGAGAATTGGCTTTATTCCAGCTTTTTTGCATTCTTTATAAAACTCAACACAGCCGCTCATATTTCCATGATCAGTAATAGCTAATGCTGACCCGCCATCATCTTTTATGTATTTTACTAACTCAGGTATTCTAGTTATACAGTCATGAGAATAATTTGTATGAACGTGTAAATTAATAAACATTTTTGAATAATTCTTCTATTTCTTTTAGTTTTTCTACGTGATTAACTGTATACATATTATGAACTGTTTCATGTAGTCTGTTTTGATAAGCTGGAAAGAGATAAAAAGAATCAACTTTATTATGCTCTTTAAATTGCTCTTCTTGCAGATAAGAATCATCAATAAGCAAACCATCACTTCCAACAGACGCATATTTTTTATGGCACAATATTAATCTATTTTTATATCTTGGAAGATGTTTATTTACAAATAATTGTTTTCCAGCGGAGCATATACCATTGGGAATGGGGCTTGACAAGAAAAAGATTTCTTTAAAATATTTTTCACCAAGATTTATTAAGTCTCTTCCCCATGGAGCAAACGGTACTGTTTCCCAAAATTTTTGGGGCAACTGGTTCCAGCATTCATCCCATGTCATACCTAAGTGTTCATGAATATTTCTATTTGCCCGCTTAGAAACGTCTTCAAATATGTTTTTTTTATTATGCCAAGATAAAACATATTTTGAAGTATCTAAAATAACATCATCTAAATCAAAGTATAAGATTTTTTTAACCATTTTCTACGTTTGTCCTTCCTCCGCCAGTTCCATATTTGCCAAAAGCACTTAGATCAATTTTATTTGCCACAGTTTTAGTAAATCCATTTTTTGATATTTCATTTTTCATATGATTACATATTGAAATACGTGGATTTTCTGAGCTAGGCTTACTAAGTGGACATAAATATTTACATCTAAAATCTTTGTGTGATGGATCAAGTTGAACAGGGTTATAATTTTTTGTTATATTTTTAAATTCTTTTTCAAGCATTTCCCATGCTGCATTATACATTTCATCATCGGCAACTACGCTAAATATGCCGCCAGCATTAACATAAAATAAAGTCATTACAAATTCTTTATCTGGATATATATGCTTTAATGCAAGTAAGTATAATAAAAGTTGGACATCTTTTTTTAAGTATTCTAAATCTTTAACTTTACCTGTTGCAAAATCTGTTCTATACTGGCCAGTATTATGTGTAGGTATAAATTTTTCTGTACATAAGTATGTGCTATCTGGGCTATTTACTGTTATGCATTGTGTTAATTTGGTTTCAATTTTTTCTATTGATACAATTTTTCTTTTATTTGACTTTCCATATCCCCAGTTTTTATCAACCTTTTTAGCCTTTTTCTTTAGGAGAAATGGATTAATATCTACTGGTTTAAATGAAACTGGATAAGCAACACCTGTGTAATTTTGTTTTTTACAAACAGTTTTTACTTTACTTATTAATGGTCGCTGACCAAGTGTCAATAACAATTGAGCTGTATCTTTAGATAATTGTTCATTACAATTAGTGAAAATACACTGCTTTCTAAAGCAATTTACGTTTCCATCACTATCCATCAGCCCGCGCAATAAATCTAATCTTTGTTCATAAGATGCTCGTAGATAAATTTCTGGAATATGTTTATTATAAAGTAAATTATTTTTTCTTAATAAATAAGTTAATCCCGCTACTGTTTTTTGTTTACATATTTTAGATTTATCAAATGCTATATTTTTACCTATTTTAAATCCACGTCTTCTAATTTCTTGAAAAACAAATGGATCAGCAGATGATATCTCACCAGATCTACGTCGACCGTCACCTAGCCAAATTCCTAAAACATATGGATCGATTGGTAAGTCTACATTTTCACAATCTATTGGTTTTGCTACATTAATTTTATGACCAAGTCTTAAGTTTTCTACCTGAATAACAGATTCATCATCAAGTTTCCAGTAATGCTCATTATCACATATTACTGTAGATGTGTCATCAAAAGTAAGCTTATAACATGGCTTAAATATTTGGTTTGATTTATTTGTAACTAAACATTTTTTCCCATATTGGTCAAAGACTGTATCACCAACAGATAAGCTTCCCATTGTCTTAAAGCCGTCTGGTGTTGGTATTAATGTTTCAACTGGTAATCCTTTATAATCAAACATCTCATACATATTTGATCCAAGATCAAGAACAGTATCCATCGTTCCTTTAATTCTTAGATTACCCTCAATGGTTTCGCCCTGAATTACAGTTGAGTACTTCGCCCACGGTTTATCAATCTCTATATCAAAATAGAGTTCTGCGGCAATTACATTGAGATTAAAAGGATCATATTCACTGTATTTTTCTAATGTGGTATTAATCCATTTTTTTACAGTTTTTCTATCGGCTTCATCAAATTGTAAGTGTGGCTCTAATTTAACATAGTGATCAAAGGATAAATCTGTAATTTTATCAATATCTTTAGCTTCTTCAATGGTTAGAAGACCAAATTGGTCATCTTCATAAGACAGCTCACCCTTTAAATTTGCAATTTGTGCAAGAGATCTTACTTCCATTACTTTATGAAACATTGATCCAAGACAAGCCTTTTTGCCAGTTGGTGATTTTTTATTTAAAACGTATTCAAATAAATAACGCATTTGACAAAGTTTGTGTTGATTTATACTACTAGCACGTAAGTATGTGCAGATCATTAATTTACCTTTGTTATATTAATTTTATCTAATACATTGTTTTTAATCAAATAATCTATAATTATCTGATTTTTTTCTGCAAGAGTTTTATCTTCTGGAATTACTAAATGGTATCTATCTAAAGAAATATTTTTTAATCCAACTTCTGAGGCCACGGTAGAATTATATGGATTTCTTAATAGACGAATTAATATTGCATTATCAATATTTTCAAAAAATGTAAACTCATTTTCAAATCTACAATCCGTTATAAGTCCAATATCAGGATTAAGTTTTTGTAAATTTTTATATGCCGCACTTACATGACAATTATTCATAATTGTTCGACATATATCCGTTCCGAAAACTTCTAGAAATTCACGGTTTGTCATAAATTCGTTAGAAGTTTTTTGCTTCTTTTTTGGAAGAAGCTTATTCATATCGGCCCATTTAATGTGGGTTACTTCATTTTTTTCATCATTTGTTCCAATAAGTTTATTGTAATCTAAACCAAATAGATTAGCAGCTGTATACTTGAGTTCATCGGCAAATCCTACATGGTTTATATATTTATCAACATATACAGATTTATATTCTAAAAAATCTAAATCATTAGAATCTATATCAAAATAAATTCCTTCTTGTTTTTCTTTATTAAAGACAATTGACATTCTTCCATTTGCGTCAAAGTTTGCATTTGGAATTACACCTTGCTGTACAAGATGATAGCCATAAATAGCGGTTGCCGCAGTTGTTTTTCCTGAACATTTAGACCCGCATAAAACTATTACGTTTTTCATTATTTTATCCACCCTTTATTATTAATTATCCTACTTATTTGGCTTTCTGCCACATTGTATTTTTTGGATATTTCTTTTCTTGATAAATCTGATGATCTAATTTCTTCAGCTAATTTAGATGTTAATTTGGGGCCACGTTTATTTTTTGATTGAATCTTTTTCGTGGCCCATCTAATGTTACCCGGTTCATAATTACCATCATTATTTATTCTATCAATTGAATCATTTTTACTTGATTTATCGCCTAAGTTGTTTTTTATCCAATTATAATAATTGTCAAAATTTTGCCAAGATTCACAAACTGATATTCCCCGCCCACCATAGTATTTATATCGCCAATTACTTTTATCATAACAGCGACTAATCATTGCGCGCCAGACTGCATACATTTTTTTATCACTGGTTTTCCATTTTCTATTTTCTTTATTTCTTTTTATCAAAACAGATTTACTTAAACATCCACAACTTTTGGTATTTTTATTTTTAATACGTGATATAGGCGCTTGAAATTTTTTACCGCAATAACATTCACAGTTCCATATTCTTACTTTATTTTGAATATGAGAAAAATTAATAAATTTTATATTATTAATAGTTTTCCCTTCTAAATTTAGTTTTGCTGGCATTAAATTTTTTCCCATTTACTAACAACGTATTTTTTAATATCTTCTTTACTCATCTCAGATATATCTTTTTCATTTAATTTTGGAAAAAATATTCCAAAATTTTTATAATATTTATCAACAAACCTGTCTCTAAATTCTTGGCCAGCTTCATCGTTGTCTGGGGCAAAAAGTATTTTTTCAATACCAAAATCTTTTAAAATATTTACACGCTCGTTATTAAAATCTTTACCTAAACAAGCTATTGCTGGAATGTTATGTTCGGCCAATTTCCAAACGCAACCGGGGCCTTCTACTAGTGCTATTTTTTTAGTGCCAGCAGGTATTTTATTCATACCATACAAAATTCTACTTTTTTGTAAACCTTTACTATGATACCATTTTTTGTGCATAAAATTAAATTCATAATTATCACTAATACATGTTTCATATCTAGAATGATGATATCCACATGTTTTACATTTTGGCCAATGTATTCTTGCGGAGAATCCTAAATATTCACCAGCTATATATCTAATTGGAACAATTGCTCGATTTGCAAATAGTCCGCGAACACAGTCTCCAACTTCATATTCTATTAATATTTTTTCATCATACCCTCTATTTAGAAAATACTTTGAAGGTATTATGGTTTCTAATTTTTCACTTTCTGGACGAATGTTTATTGGTTTTATTTCTGTTTGAATAGTAACAGTATTAACGATATGATTTTTATCATTAATTATATTCAAAATATCTTTCCAGCCACACGGTTTATTGTTGGCTTCAAGTGTTCCCTTTATGAGTCCAATTATATTTTTAGTATATTTATCATGACAGCCACCGCTAAAACATAACCAAATACCGGTATTCTTATAAATGACACTATGCCCCATATCATCACTACCATGAACGGGGCATTTTAATTGAATTATGTCATCATTTCTTATTTCATATTCTACGTCAAGCGCTTTTAATATTGATTCAATTTTATTAATTGCATCTTGATTATAATCTTTATATGATTTCGTTCTTCCCATTGGTTTTACCAACTACTTCTTTTAAGGTACAGGTCGCCCCATGATAATGCATAGAAATATGCTCTCCGGGAGAATGTTCGCCGCCATATCTTGATTTAAGAGTTATTAGTTTTCTATTCCCATTTTCATAGCTTTCAGCATCTAGCTCATCTTTTGATTTAGATTTAAAAATAGAAAAAGAATTACATAGCCACAACAATCTATCAGACTGAGCAATTACATCTGTTCCTTCTTTTGCAGCGCCATCTCTGTTTAACTGAACAAAGCTTAAACATGGTAAGTCGAACTTTTTACAAAAATCAGTAAGTTTAGAAATTTGAAATCCCATAGCTTGGTATTCTTGCATATCACTAATTTCTGCTGAATCCATGATTTTAAAATAATCATAAATAATCAAACATTGATTAGCTTTTCCAGTTACTGTTGTTCCAACCTCTGTATAAATCCACTTACGAATAATTGATAAGATTTCATCAAATGGTTTTCCGGCTATTGTTTTATAATAGAATTTAGAATTTTCTAAAAGCTTAACAGCGTCATTTACAAGACGTTTATTAAAATCACTACTAGCAAAGACACCGGTTTCTATATCTCTAATTGAGATATCGGATAAATTTGCCAAAACTCTCGGAATAATATCTTTATATTCCATTTCAGTATCTAGTAAAAGAACTGGAATATTAAGAGTTGCTAAAAAGTTTGCCACCATAACTGCTATAGATGTTTTACCAACGCCAGATCTTGCACCAATTAAAGTTACACCAGTACGCATTCCTCCGCCAATTGATTCATTGAACTTTGGCCACGGTGTTGGAAGACCAACGTTTTCACTTGGATTACTTGCCCAATACTCCACCAAAGAAGCGGTGACATCTTTTAAATTAATGATATCACTTGATATACCACTAAGTTTTGATATTACTGAGCTATGAATAGATTCAACAGAAGAAAGTAATTTTGTACCGATTTCTGTTGCGGACAATTGATCGATATCATCAATCAATTTTCTATATTCAAGAATTGTATTCTTTTTTAGAAATGCATTTTGTACACGAATACCAAGATCTTTAATTTGATTTAAATCAAGCGTTGGTGTGTTTATAATATGATCAACAGAAATATTTGATTCTGCACACATTGACAACACGCTGGCCGGATTTATCTGTTTTGATTCTCCATGTAAAGCTTTGCAAATATTAAATATTTTTCTATTAGTATAATTATTAAATATACTTTCGTGAAGAATATCAATTATTTCATTATAATATTCACTTCCGCCAGTAATAATACTACTAAGTAAAATACTTTCATCAGTTTCCGCAGGCGTGACATATGCATACTCTTTGTCCATTATCATTTATTCCTGTTACTAATACGGGGATTACGGATACTGTTTTTTTACATTTTCTACATGTAGCTAGAACTAGATCATTTTTTCTTGTTCTCTGTACTTTTGATGCACCTTCATCATCATATGTATCAAAATCAGTTAGTCGTGGAACTATTTTTACTTTATCACCATTTAAAGGTCGCGCGTTTGGTGGAACATATGCCCAATCATTTTCGACCGTAGATCTAACTGCAATTGGCTCGTTAACCTCTTCATCAGAAGGAGAGTACATTTTGTACATCACTAAAAGATCTTCTAATGAAAAACTTTTCGCGGGCCCGATATCTGGGTTGAATTCTTTTATTTTTTTGTATAGTTGAGTTTTAGTAGCTTTACTTGGATCAAATTCAACTATTGCTGGCTTTATTACAGGTGGATCAATTTTCTTTCCTGTCATTTTAAAAAACACGTCACATATACTAGACCAATCTCCAGCCTTTATGGCTGACTCGAATGAATTTATTAATTTTGACAAAATGATAGATCCCTAAAAATTTGTGAAAGTTTTTCAGCTTTTACAGAAATTGTATCATATTCTTGAATTAAGCACTCAAGTTTTGCTATTTCTGTATCCATTTTATTCAAGTGTTCGTGTTCAGTTGTAGCTAATCCATGAATTATTTCATAACCATTATATGAATTATAACTATTGTATACAGCTGAGAACGCCCTATTGAACTCTTTTTTATTAGCTATTAATTTTGATTTTATATTGTTAATTTTTTTTGTAATACTTAATGAATATTGTAAAATCATGTATTGAGCCATTACACAATCTTGTTTGGACATTTCTGATAATTCATCTATTGATAAATTAAAATAATATCCTATGTCATTTTGTACATGTTCTACAGTTACTGTTCCAAAGGAGTCTTTAACTTCATTAACTGAAGTCATAATTTCTTCAGCAAGATTTGGCATAAATTATATCTTCCCAAGATTTTACTTTATTGTATGGTAATTCTATATAAATAATAGAATTTAAATTTGCCCATTCTTCTTTTAGTCTGTCATTGTTTTTGTAGACAGCAAAACCCTGTTCGCTTTGATGAAAATGCGCTATAAACTTATAATGCTGCTCACCATGAACTTCTATTAAAATTTTTAGCTCAGGTATTAAAAAGTCGGCTATTAAATTTCCGCCATATCCTTTACATCCCATAAGCATTACTTCCTCATATACGGTTGCTAGCGGAAAACATTTATGAATTATATCGCGGGCTTCTAAGTGTAATTTACTTTTATTATTTTCATAATCTTTGTTATCTTTAGATGGATGAATAATGTATTCTTTTCCATCAAGTCCCGTTGTTTTCATACAACAAATCCAGTCTTATCTTTCTTAGCTTTACCTTTTGCTACTAGTCCAGCGATACTTTGTTTTGGATCTAAGAAGCGCAAATCAGTTTCATCTGCATCGAATACGTTATATCCTAAATAACTTTTTGGTAAATTGTCTTTAAATACGACAGCAACATTTCCACCGTTCTTTAGAACTTCTTTACACGCATCTGTATTATCTTCGCTTTTACTAAAAAGTAAATAATAATTGGGCGGAAGTTTATTATTTAAGTAATCCGCCATATACTTGGTTACCTTAGTGTAATTATAATGCTGAATATCTTCATATTCAGAATCTGAAAATAATTCTGGCAAAAACTTTGGCCAGAGAAGATCACTTGTGCCGTTTAATCTAAGGGCAACTTTTAAGTTTTTATTATCAGCGTAAGTTTTTAACTTTTTGATATCACTTAAAAGTTGCGACTTAAATGTGGAAAAATCTTCAAAGAGTAATTTAGTTTTTCTTACTCGTGCGCTCTGAACATTACGAAACGCGCCGCGTCCAGCGGTATTAAGACAAGACGCTACACATCCTTTTGATGCTGCTGGGCAGACATTTTTGTGTCCTCCAGAAGTAAACGGAGCCAGATATAAGATGCCAGTAATATATTCGCCACCATTATCCGACTTTTTTGTTTTTGCATTTTGCCCTACATTTAACAGGTTTAACTTCATTATTTTGAACCTCTGAAATCGTTTTTAAATCTGAAATCTTTATATTGTAACAATCAGCTTTTACACTGAAGCCATCATCCGTTTTCGTGCCTTTTTTTAAGAATATTGATTTTTTTACAAATTCTTCTTTTGAAATAATTCCCAAAAACCAAGCTGTATCTAAGTTATTGTGAACTCTATAAAAAGCATAGAACTCACAATCATTTTTATCAACTTGATAAGCGGCAACATTGCATTGATAATGATCCAACGGTGGACCATTACATCGCTTTACTTTTACATCTATTTTTCCAATATTTTTATGCTTGATGTCATAATCTTTACAGTCTATTAGCTCGCCCCCAAAATTATTTAAGAATAATTCTTCACCAAGTATCCCATAAATAGCACCGCCTGATGCGATTTGATACTTATTAGCTTTAATTTTAGAGGCTCGCTTTTTGGCGGCCAAAAGTATTTCATCTTTAATTTTAATTTTTAACACTAGATTAGATTCATTCCTCTGTTTGGATTGGTGTAAAGTCATAAGTAATCTTATATTTTTCCATAAAATATTTTTGAATTACTGGCTCAAAGATTGCTCTATTTTCACCAATAAGTTCTGCCGCGCGATCAGCGCCCTGCACCTTTTTCTCAGTGCCATCTGGCATACAGATTGTATACCAAGATCCACCTTTTATTACGGTGCCCATTTCTTCTTCAAATAAATCTAAAGCTTCACGGGCCCACCAAATGCCTTCACCAAATTTTAAATAAGACATGATTGGCTCATCTTTATTAACGTAAGGTGATAATAATTTATTGTAAGTCATTTGATATTTAACCAATCTTCCAAGTGAATCTTTTTCACTGTTACCAATTGGGTCACCATCCCAGTTTAATGGAGAGTGCTTTGAAATTAAAGTGTAATCAGATAAGTATTCAAATTTTGTTCCACCGTCCGGTTTTAGCGCGCCATAATTATTCATATCTGGCATCAAGTGTTGTACACCCAATATAATTGATTTACTTGTGCGCATAACATTGGATGTCTTTTTTAGAAAATCGGCATTAAGCTTTGGTGTAGTATCTCTACGCGTTGCCTTAATTTCGTTATCTTCAAAAGTGTCACGTGGAACAATTGTAGAAAAAGAATCTATGATATAGACTGCCCCAAAATATTTTGGCATATGCATCATCTTATAAATTTGTTCATAGATTTCATCACCAATCAATGGGGGCTCATTTACCTTTGATCTAATAAAGTTTAGCTTTCCATCTTTATGGTAATTTTCTAGCAATTCATGATTGAAGTATTTTTTACCAAGCAATCTTCTTTCTGAATCAACATAAGTTACATAGCGACCTTGATTTAGAGCATTTAATGCAAACTGCATGCATGAGACCGTATTATGTGTAACTATAAAATTATCAGTTAAATATAGATGCTCATTATTATCTATTTCAATGCATTGACAAAAATCCTGACGTACTAATTCCACCTTTCTTATGGTTTTAGTTAAAGCAGTTTTTTTTCGTATAGAGCTTACCTGCTTTCTCTTTAGGGAGAATAATTTATTTATATTATTTCCAGAAATAGATAATCTATATGATTTAAACTTTTTATTATTGCATGTAGTGTATCTACTAGATAATCTTGCTAAAAATCCCAGAGATTGTAAAACTTCTTGTGTATCTTTTATTAACTTTTCTGAAACACTTGTATATTCTGCATATGTTTTATTATTATTTCCATCTGTGTCCATTAAGCCTTTAATCAGGTTCCATCGCTGGTCTATTGATCCGTATTTATATATATCTGGAATAAATTTATTGTGAGAATTTAGTCCTGATAATTTTAAATTTCTTAAATCATTTAATAATTTATTTTTTTTACCTTTTTTAGAAATACGATAATCATATTTACCTCCATAGGATAAATACATATCATTATTTTCTGCGTATTCTTTAAATTTATTTATAATTTCTTCATCAGCAGATGTAATAATAGTATTTGGCTTTGTTAAGCCTCCATCTCCCAATAAGCATCCTAATATATAAGCTGGAATAACTTGTTCTGATTCATTAAAATGAACAGGCTCTGTTAATGGAATTCGCCACATTGGTCTATCTGGTAAATTTAATCCGCGTTTAATTATTTCTTTTAGTGATAATATTTCCCATTTATATTTACCTTTTTTATTATTTTTAGCAACTTTCCATAAGTGATCACCTTCACACTCAGTATATGTGTTGTCATTAAATGTTATTTTGTAAACATTTTTAATTCCTTGTGGAAATATTTTTGCAACTTTAGCAACCTTACCATCTGGTGTGGATAGTGTATCACCAATTGAGACATCACCCATTAAGACTGGTCCATTTGGAGTATAAATTTTTGAAGTTAAAGGCTGTGCTTTTCCAGCCTTAGCTCTTGTCTGTAGTAAAACTAAAGATCCCTCAAGAATTCCACCGCCAGTTTTTCTATCAACAGCTGGTCCCCAAGGTACCGCCCGCAGAATTTCTTCTTCTCCTACAATTTCTTCCATTGTGGAAAAAAACTTTGGATTTAATAAACTGGCCTTATCTTTTTTCTTAGACATTTGGTTGCTTTCTAAATAACGGTAAATCTACCGGCTTTGATTCTTGTGGTTCTTTTAACTCTTGTATTTTTTTCTCTATATCTAGAGAAGATTGTTCTTTTTCAATTAAATCTGGCAAGCGTTTTGCATGAAGAGACCAACACCATGACTCTTTTTCTAAGACATTAAGAATAGCTTTTGCCGAATAAACACGCAATAATTTTGCGGCAACCATAGCTTGTTTTTTATACTCATCTTTATATTTTGGTAATCTCCAAAAATTATCCGGGAGAGTAATGCCCTGCTTATTGTATTTTCTTGTTATTATAAGCTGAACAATTATATCTCTTTCAGATCTCATTCTTCTGGCCTGTAGATTCCTCTCTCAATATCTCGTGAACGATCATTAGATGGAGTTGGAGCATACACATCAATATCTGAAGACATTTGATATACTGACGTTCCATCTTTTAATGTTACTTTAGATTGACCAAGTCTTTTCTTTCTTTTTTCAGCATCTGTTACAATTGGTACATGTTTCTTTATAGTTGCAACAGCCAAATCAAGATCTTGTGAAATTTCTTCAAGTGGTTTAAGTGTATGATATTTTTCAATATACATAATATCAGCGGGATTTGCTTTTCTTCTCATATAATTCCAGAATTTCTTAAAGAGTAAGTGACGCTTTGATACAAGCCTTCACGTTTTGTTATTAGGTATTCAGCGTATTGTTTAAATAGATCGGCAGACAACTTAACAAAAGTTGGATTAATAACTGCTGATTTTTTAAATGTTTCATGATGAGCTGGCTTTCCGCCTTCTGTGCGGATATAATAAGAGTTGCCGTTGGTTGTATCTACAACTTCTTTTGCAACAATTAGTGAATCATCCTTTGACTCATTTCCGTTAATATCATAAAAATATGAAAAAACTGAATTGGTTTTCTTAAACGTAAATTCTGACATATTATACTTTCTTATATTTTATACGTGGTTTACACAAAATTTTATCTTCATCAACAAATTCAAAATAAAAATCATCATTTCCAGCTAGCTTTGGATAGCCAATAAACTGGTGAACGTTTTCTGTTCCGCAGACACATTCATATCTAAAATTTACTATTTCTTCTTTAATGCCGTTATCAGCATAAAATAATTCACGTGAGCACTTCTCACATTTAATTATTTGCATTTTTTATATCCTGTATCTTATCTAATTTTGATATTAAATCTTTAGTAACGGTTTCTAGATCTCCAGTTTTGCTTTTTATTATTGAGTTACTAAGACCGGGTATATTAAAAGGATTTATTTGCTGACCCAATTCGCCAGCTTGATCTAGTTCGTGTATAAAAATTGCTACATGTATTAATCCGGCGTAAGTCTTAATGCTCATACAGTTTTTCTTTCGATTAATTCATATTCTACGATTTCTATTTTTGAAGCTTTTATTTCCATACGATTTTTATAAAAACTTCTACTTTTTTTTGCGTCTCCTAAGGATGAATAAATTTTTGCATTATTAATATTTTCTACCCAAATTCCCCTTTTAGATGAAAGATACAAATTGTTAGTTTTTTCCCTAAGAGCATATACGTTCATTAAAGTTGACCTGTTTCGATGTATTTGTTTTTTTGCTCAGTACTCATATTTTGAAGCTTTTCCATTTTCTCCCGTTGCTTCATTTTCTTTTCGGCATCTGGGCCAAAAATCTTTTCACGAGTTAACGGATTTCGCTTATTATTGAGTTCAATCTGAGATCCTATTGTTCGGGGGCCACCATCTTTTGCGACTATTGGTTTAGAAATAAGTCGCTCAATTTCCGCTGAATCACATTTAGGACAACGAGTATGCATTTTGTTGTGCTGTTGTAAATCTTCAAAATCACCACAGTTTTCACAAAAGTATTCTTTAATTACTAAGGACATTACTTTAAGCTTTCTATAGGAATAAGAAATTTCTTCCCACAATTATCACAATGCGCCGTAGCTTGTTTTTTGTTACTATCATAAGCAATAGAAGATACTGTTTTTTTACAAAATTTACATTTCATTGTTTAATTCTTTTGGCAGTATTAAAGATTTACGATTTAATAAAACAGTTTGCTCTTTTTCACATAAGTAGCATGTTCCAGTTATTGATACTGTTTTTATTGTTTTATCTAACATTTTTTTCATTTCAACATCATCAAAAAACAACATTGTTTCCTTTTTACAGGATTCACATTCCATTACCTAACTCCATGATTTCAGCAATTTGGGCAGGTTTATAAGATGGTCCTTTAATCCATTTTCCTGTGTCTGAGCATTTGTGTCCATCAATAAATTTGGACAAATTTGATTCGCCAACTTCATTTAGGCATTCTTCTAATTTGTCGGAAATACCTAAGGCTACCGCTGGACCACCAACGCCTACCCAGAATATATCGCAACAAGCATCCATAACTTCTGTGAAGTTTAACTCATGAGTTACAACAGTATTAATCTGAGTCATGTTCAATAACTTTGTTGCAAACTCGCCAGTTGTATCATAAACGCTAACTGTTACCCCGAGTGCGTCAACTAACTCTAGAGCTTCTTCAAGAATCAATCTTGCCAATAGCTTCTTTTCATCTTGAGTTGGCTCAGTCGGAGTAGCCGGTGAACTTTGTCCAGCTTTTTGTTTAAATGTTTTAATTTGATCTATATACTTTTGGGCCGTCATAAGGTATTCCTAATTTTAAGTAAGATTGCATATATTCTACAAATTGACTTCCAAACAATGTATTAATATGCATACTTGGAACTTGCTGTAGCGCACTTACAAAGGTATCAAATTGATCACCTGTTAATTTTGTAAGAACAATTTTATTCATTTCTTCATGAAGTGCCAGCTTTAATTCATTTGTTTTTGTCTTAATTGTCTCTGACATTATACTTTGTACCATCTAAAATAAGAGATTTAATTGTTCTGTGATCCACTTGTCTAATAGCGGAGTTTTCTCCACTTTCAAGAATTTTATCCAGATCTAGAACGTGACTTCTTCCCATCGAGCATTCTTCATTTATTAATTTTCCACGAAGTGTACGCTCTGTGTCATCTGCTTTTGTAAATACCACAGTGAATGGTCTTACGCCTGCTTCTAGCAATTTTTGAACAGCTTCCGTTCTACACACGGTTTTTGTTTCTTTTACTTCATCAGCTGACCATGCCGCTGAAAGCGCAATATCTACTTGAGAAGCTGGCAATGCCCAGTCTCTCTGGTTTGTAATATCTGAAAAAATAACGTAGTCATCAGTTTTCTTTTTGACTATAAAATAATTAAGGTCTGCTAAAATATGACCTTCTTCCATATTATTCTCCTAAAACTTATAAATTTTCTTTGAATCCAAATTTTCTATATCTATTATAACTTCCTCAAGGTCTTCTTTTGCCAACTTATTTATAAAATAGTCACCTTTCCCAATAGTGGCAAAATGGGACGCCCCATCTATTACTGTTTGGGCAGCAATTTGCGGGGCGTCTGCATTATATTGTTTTCCATAATTATTTTGCTTGACTGTTCCACAAGATAGATCGTTCCAATCTATATTGTATAATGTTATGATGTTAGAATTTTTTTTATTAAATTGTTGCAATAAGTTATTTGTTATTGCCCTAAATTCTTTAACGTCATAATTTTGTTTTATGGAACTTATACATTTTTTAAGAAAGTCATAATTTGAAAAATCTCTATCTATCGAAATCACTATAATCATAACACGCACCCTTATAATCTAATTTGGCCAAAATTTTGCCAATTAGTGGATGGCGCAAAATATCTTGTTCTGTTAATGAAACCATTCCACATAAATTGGGATATTTTCTTAATCTACTTCGTAGATAGCTTAATCCGTCGTAATCTTCAATATCCTTTTGATCCGTATCGCCCTCTATGATCATTTTACAATTTTCACCAAGTCTGGTTATAGCCATAACTGATTGGGGAACTGTCATATTTTGAGATTCTGTAATTAATACAAAACAATTTTTAAATGTCATTCCGCGAGCTAACTCAATAGCCTGCATAACAATTGTTTCTTCTTGAATCATTTTCTCAAGTTCTTGAGAAGAGCCTAATAAGTCTCGCAAATTTGCAAGAATTGGCGCAAAATAAGGTTCCAATTTTTCTATAAGGGTTCCTTTTAGGTGAGGAAATTCCCGTTGAGAAGTGGCTACCATTGGTCTAGTAATATAAATTTGTTTTTGAGGCTTGTCTTCTCGTTTAATGTGTTCGAGAGCAATTCCTAAAGCCACTAGACTTTTACCTGTTCCACTCGGACCACTGCAAATTGTTATATCATTTTCTACAATAGATTGAATATAATCTTTTTGATTTTCAGTTTTTGCAGTAATAAAGCTTGTTTTAGCTCTTGGTGGAGCAGATTTAGCTTTAAAGTGTTTTTTTTGCATTTTTTACTTTCATGAGAACTGGATTTTACATTTAACAGAGTTTGGTAAAGTTATTTCTTGAAATTTATTCATTATAGATAAAGTTGTCTCCGGGGTTGTTAATATATAATTACAAAGGTATTCTGTGAACATCAGTGGGGCAGAAGTAAGTTTTATTTCAAGTATATCATAATTAACCATAAACGCTTTTTGCCCAATAGCAGATATAAATAAATCTCTCATACTACTATAGAATTCACATTTTTTGTGACCTATAACAAATTCTATAAAATATTGTATATCTTTATACTTTGTAGGATCACTAGAAAAGATTAAATCGGTACCAAGTTTTTTAGCCCCCAAATCTTTGCCAAAAAACATAGATATCGCCTCCACGATATCTTCTTCAGCCAGTTCAATACTAGTTGGTAAAACTTCCCACGCGTCATCATAAAAGTATCTACTTTTAGGTCTGTGTTCTTCATACATATATCCGCGTGGTCCAAAAACGTAAATAGCAGCTTCTGCTGGCCCGTGCGTATGTCCGCGAATTTTTGCTATTTTATGAATAGCTTTAATTTGCTTAGTATATAAACCGCTGTCCATTATATGATAAGTGCTCATATTTTAAATACTTCAATAGTTTTATCTGGAGAAGAAGCCTTTTTGGGCGCCAAAGAGATATTAATTTCAAATAAAGATTCAATATTTTTAGATTGCCGCAACAAGTATTTTTTAAGAACCTTAGGATTATTAAATATTTTACTTATTATGTTGAAAACATTATCATTTTTAATATTAGAAATTAAATCTTCATAAATTTCATATACATTATAATTATGACAATATCTTGAATCTATTGTTTTGGCGCGACTAAATAACATTTTAACTTTTTCAGGATATTGTCTTCTGCCTGAAGAGGCACCTAAAATACAAAACATAATCTTTATAGGATCATATTCTGTGGGATATGTCATAATTGTATCTATTGCCAATTTTATTTGAACGCTATCACCAGACATAGATTGTTCTACAAGTTGATTCAATATATGATCTGTTAATTCTTCACAATCAATATCATGTTGTTTTTTATTTAGAAAATCATCTACAAAAATCAGTTTATTAATATAAGATTTTAGATTATCTTCATTAAAATTAAAGTAAAATTTACTTGGATCATTAAAGCTTACTGATATGCTTTCTAAACTTAAAACAGGATTAACACTGTAGTTTACCAAATACTCTTCTGAAGAATATCTATTGTTCCAGTAAGAAGGGGTATTGGGCGATTTTTTCGCACGTTCATGTTTTAATAATGTAGCAATAGCTTCTTTATTTTTAAAATAATAATGACTTGTTGAATTATCAGCGCAGGGATAGCCCTGCTGGCGACTATCAGGTTTATAAATAATATTTTCAGAAAATTTGTATGATTCTAAAGGTATTTTTTCAAACAATAAGTTTCCTATGGTTGTTTCATCACACAAAATAATATCAGCATTATCTGGATTCTTTTTTAATTGAAGATTTTTATAACTTTTTCTTATAAAATTTCTATCAACAGAAGTTTCCGGTATAATATAATACGTTTTTACAGAATCTAAATCTCCAGTAAAAAAATGTTCTTTCTTTAAAAAAGATTTTGGATCAATATGTTTAGCTTTATCAAACCCAGAATAATTATATATTTTTCTATAAACTTTTTCATGCTTAAGTGTAAAATTTAAGTTTTCATCTATTTCATACAGATCGTATGTTTTTTTATTGTAATTATAACTAGATTTCATATTGCAAACTTTGTGGTAAAAGATGTAACATTAACAGGCTCTTGTGTTTGTGTTGCCAAGTTACCTGATGTGAAATTAATAAAAGGATATATTAATTCTAATCCGCTATTGTCAATAATTTTAAATTTATTTACAACTTCTTTTGAGAGAATAAAATTTCTTAATAATTTAAAATCAGTATCTTTTGTAAATTTACATGAATTAAAATTAGATAAAAACTTTAAATACACATCAGTTGACATTCCACCGGGAATAGCGCCTAAAAAAGATATATATGAAGAAAATGAATTAATAAATAAATCCAATTTTTTAGACTTAGATTGCCATCCCCAGCCAACAGAATTTCTTTTACATAAATATGCAAACAATTTTATTGGCAAATATTTATCATTATCATACAATAGTAATGTTTCTATACCGGTTTTTGATGATTCTTCATCAGACGACATAACTTGATTAAACAAAGTTATCGCTTCAGGGCACGTTAATTCTTTTAATTCATTTGGCTGCTTAAAGCATCGCAGAATATCTGAAGTATGTATAAAAGGCTTTTTTGAAGCGATTAAGCTTTCTAAATATTCTGATTTGGTATGAATTATGACCCCAGATGAAGCGTTGAATAAAATATCGTAAACTACAGAATTTTTATCAAAAGTCAAATTTGGCGCACTAAGTCTTGCAGAATACAAAAAACTTCTATACGCTTCATCTGAATCAAAATAATTTCCACCAACAGAGGTTTTATAAAACGTTTTTGGTGGACTATCGTTTTTGAAGATACTTTTTTCATCAAATAAAATAGCATCAGCTTTTTCGGCGGTTAATCTAATGTTGATATTTGGAAATGTCCTTCTAAAATAATCTCTATCAAATAGAGTATCTTTTATAAAGTGAACATCTTTTATCTTATCAAAATCAGGCTTTTCGGCCCTTTTAATATTGAATCTTTTGCCCCGATTATAGGTGCTATTAAATTCTGCTGCACCTTCTAATTCTTCTTTAATAAGAATATCATCAGGAACAGAGGTATAAATTGTTCTATACCCTGTATCATATTTTGGATTTATTTTATATATCGTAATATTCATATTAATTATCTCGTAATAATTTTAACAATCTCTTTTTGTTCAACAAGTGATGCAAACTGCTTTCTTGTATTTAGATTTTTTACAAGATTAAAGTTAATATCACCAGAAAATGTTCCAGACTTTATAATTTCAGCAACTCGCGGAACAATCTTTTTCTTATCAAATGTCTTGTCTTCGATAATTTTATCGCAGTAGTTGATAATTCTAGTTGAGAGAACACTTGCAATGTTTTGCTTGTATTCCTGTGTATCAACTTTACCTACAACTGACTTAATTTTAGCGATTGCCGTTTCATCATCTTTTGCTTCAAATAGATCTTTTGGTGATGGAACCTTGTCAAGCTTGTTATTAACGAACAAAGCAAAACATGCGGAAAATTCTGCACCAACGCTTCCTTCACCCAATAAATTAATAAGCTGTAGAGCTTCAGCTGACCCGAATTCATTTAAAGATGAAATAGAATTGAAGTAGTCAGTCGCAAGTCGAGCATTTGTATTACCCTTAATCATTTCTGGATTAAGCATCAAGAAGTTAATACAACGAGAGTCAACTCCAACTTTTTCTGCCCAAGATGCCCACTCATCAACATTGAATTTCATTTCAAGTCTAATGAATCGTGTTTTCTGCGCTCCGTCTAGTTCCGTAACAATGTAATCACCGTTTGACGGATTTGATGTTAGCATAACGTGACAGTCCTGAGGTAGTGCCCAGCTAACATATTCACCCTTATCTACGATTTCCATTACGGCCTGCATAATATGCGTAGGAGCTCGTGTGAAGTCATCTAATAGCAAGATGATGCCTGAGCCGTCTTTTGGAACCCAAGCGGGTGGGGAATAGGAAGTCCTACTATAACCAGTGAGATTAAACTTTTCTCCAGAGTGTTCTAACTGCTTAGTAGATATCCATCCCTTAGAATTATCATCTTTAGAATATTCTAATTCAATATATGGAAATCCAGTCAAATCACCTGCCTGTTCAATGTTTGAAAGATTTATTTTTACAAATCCCAGTCCACTTTCTTCTGCTACTTGCTGAACAATGCTGGTCTTACCAATGCCAGCCTCACTCTCAATAAGTATACTATTTTTCTTTTTACCACGCTCCTCTAAGTAGCGATTATTTTTGATAATGTGATGGAGAACATACTTAATTTCACTAGCTTTTAATGACATAAAAAATCCTTAATTATTAATAGTTTTTAAAAAATCTTCAATTTCCTGAGTAATTTGTACTCTATGTTGCTTATCTAAGTTTCCAATATAGTTTTTATCTTCACCATAACTCATGGCTATTTCTGTGGTGGCCCACAAGGGTTGCAGGTTTTCTAAAGACCAACAAGCTTTAAATGCAGGATGATTAGGTGAGTCGTATTTAAAGTAATGTTTAGGAATAACATGATCTAAATGCCAGCCATTTTTACCATAGTTTTCCCAAGACATACCTTTTGTAAATTTTTTCTCACAATGTTGAAGTAAATCGTTTATCGAGTAGCCCACTAATTCTACCCAGCTTTTCTTTCCTTTTCCATTTTTAAAAGATAATGCCGTGTATATCCCTTTAGATATTGATTCGTTTAATTTAAACTTTGGGTCAGCTCGCATTTTTTGCTTATATCTTGCTTTTATTATATTAACTTTTTGCTTATTGCTTTTAGCCCACTTTTTACATCTTTCTAAGTGATCTTTTTTATTTTTTTCATATAAATCCTTATTCTTTTTTGCCAGTTTTTCTTTATTATTTTTTCGGTAAAGCTTTTTACGTTCTTTTATAACGTCTGGATATTTTTTCCTAAAATTATTTGTTGAAGATTTTCTTTTTTCTGGATTTTCTTTATATCTTTCTCTATCTTTTGCCCTAACACATTCTTTGCACTGTGGACAGTATCCAGAAGAATTAATTTTACTTTTATGAAAATCCTCAACATCTTTAATAACTTTACACTTAATACATTCTTTATTCATTTTAACCTCAGTATATTTAGGGAATCCCACTATATACTTATATTCTCAAGAATGCGTTAGGTTACTAAATTATTTAGGAATAACAATTTTTTTGCCGGGCCAATCTGGCAAATTACCATTGCCACCCTGAGTAATAACCCACAGAATTGGCTTACTTCTATTTTTCCATGAACCAGCAATAAAGCCGTCTGTAAACATAATCATGGCATTGTGATTACGGCTTTTATTTAAGTATTCAACTACATCATACGGATTAGTTCCTCCGCCACCTTTAACTTCACCATTTTGCCATTTCTTTTTATCGGAAAATGGATAAATTCGCTGAATACCACAGTCCCATTCGCACACATCTATTTCCACGCCTGTTTTACTCATATGATGAATTTGAGCAAAAAACATTTGCAGCATATCATTTGAAATGGAGCCCGATGTATCTACACCAACAAGCATTCTTCTTTGCTGTTGTAAAGTAATTGCATCAGAGTCTGGGTATCTTTTATTGGGCTTATTTCTAGTGAATTTAATTTTTTGCTTATCACAAAATGATTTAAACTGACGAATTACGCCCTTCCAGTCTAATACTGGTGGTATGTTTTTGTACATACCTAAAACTAAATCACGCAGATATCCCGGAACATTACCCGGATTTTTACCTAAATTATTTTCGAACACTTCTTTAATTTGATGTTCAATCTGTTTTTTAATTAAGTCTCTTACACCAGAAGGAACATTTTTACCTTTTCCTTCACCGTCTTTATCACCTTCTCCATCTGAATCATCCCATTCATCCCATAAGTCATGAGAAGACACAGTCTTTCCACCAGACTTCATATAGCCTACCAAGCCGCTCAAGTTGGGAGAGGTGCCATTTTTATTAGCCTGCATTAACAAATCATAATATGTTTGGCTATCTTTAAATGCTGGCAACTTTAATTCTGGAAACGAAGTTGGTAAAATAGCATTTGGCGGCAAATATTCTGCATCAATATATTGATTAATACACATATCTGTAGCAATATTATATATTTCTTTTTCACTAAATAGATCCCAATGTGCTAAGTGAAATAAGCAAACGTGACCAAGTTCATGTTGCATCAATCCAATTTTTTGTTTATCAGTTAGCTTATTGAAGAATTCTTCATTAAAATAAAGATTAATATTCATGCCAACAACTTGTGCACACGCCGTAGGAATTTTAGTTGAAAATTCTTTCTGTAGACCCAATGCAACGTGTCCATAAAATGGATCTTTGTAAATCAGGTGTTTTGAGCATTGTACGAGATCCATTTTAAACTCCCTTAATTTCTAATTGAATATTTATCCAATGATCATATTTACGTGTAAACAATTTTTTAATTACTTCATCATTAAGTATTGATAATATATTTTTATCAGCTTTTGCCGCACGAATTGTGTTTACAAGTAGATCTACAGATAATTCTTCAGCTACACCTTGAAAATGTAAAGGCAAAAGAATTCTATTTAAATAATCTAAGTCTTGCACAAACTCTGGATAAGAATTTTTTATATTTGTGTTATTTTTAAATTTATTTAAAAGCATTAAAATTACTTTAACTAATTCGCTTTCAGATATTAAAGTATTTTTTATTAATCTAAAAGATAAATTTGCTGTGGCAAAATCCGCTGATGCTGCCATCAAAAATATTTCGCGCCATTCTTGAAGTGTTAATGGCTCATTTTTATTGTCTTTTTGTATTTCTTTATACACTTCTTGTGGACTTATTGTCCACCAACCGTTGGCACCACCTGAGAATAAATTGTATATTATACCATTTTTATCTATGTAATAAGTTTTTGAATTGTCATACTTTAAATTAGCAGGTCTATCTTCAACAAAAACCACATTATAATCTCTTTCTATTAATATTTCCATAATATATTTTGATAGAGATGATTTGTGCTTTTTAATTACTTCATTTATGTATATAATCATATTTAAATCCAAATAATAAAACAGTTCTAAAGTTTAGAGGAGCAAGCAGGCATCCCGGCGTGCTTATTAAGCTGTAAAGTTTTGGATAATTAAAAGAAATTCGTGTAAACAATTGGTAGCTCAACATGCGCGTCTGCTGATCTTGACTTGATAGCATTGATATTACATGTTTAGTTTCTTCAATTGAGAGGGTGTCTCTTTTTAAATCTTGAAAAAGAAATTGCATTAATTCTTTTTCTGTAGTGAAAATTTGCGTAGCAACTTGTCTACAATTTGCTGATTCTACATAATAATGAAAAAAATTCATAATATCATAATATGATACATCGGATAAAGTTTTTGAGTATCTGCTATATCTTCTTGTACTAATTTTTCTATTAGAATCTTCATTTACTAAATAATAAATCTTTTCTTTCATTCTTTTCTATCCAAATCATATATCACTGGAAAGCGTGGAACCTTTGAGGCGCTTGTTGTATATTCAAAGAACCTTACAGTAGCCTTTTTACCTATGTAAGATTTGGCGTCTTTAAGATATTGTTCACGCTGCTCTTGTGTTCCAACGGGAACACCTTCAAATTCAGTTCCTTCAGCAGTTTTCATAATAAATGTAGGAACGCTGGCAAATTTACCTTTACCTGTTTTCCAACCGGTAATTTCAAATTCTTCATCTATGAAATCTTTAAGTTTTAAGAGATCAGAAGATCTGCCATTTATTTTATATTTCCCACTTAATGTACGAACAATTGATCCTTCGTAACCATCTTTTATAAATTTTTTATGTTTTATAAAAACCTGATCTTCACTTTTGGCCATTTGGGTTGGCGTTTCGCGGACATATGATAACCCCTGAACCATATGGGAATAATCACCGTATCTTTCATGAAAAGTTTTTGTTTCATCAACAATATCATAAACCCAATATTCTATTTTTTGGGACTCTTCTGATAGATTTTTTGATTTTCTTATCAGACTCATTATCTCTTGAAACGAAATAGACTTACTAAATAATTCTCCATCAAGTATAATATCTCCATACTTTTTATGTAAAGTATGTAAAGATTTTTCAATATGCTCTAATCCAAGAAATTTAGTTCCCTGTCTACTAATTAATTCTACGCCCGCTTTTGTTATTTTAGCTAGACATCTTCCGCCGTCTAGTTTTGCTTGAACTATGGCTGGGTATTCTATTTTATGACATTCATCTTTAAACGATTTTGCCAACATAGGCTTTAACGGTGCCGCATCTGGAATATCTTCTGAGTAACCTTTTCGATCCATTTGCTTTTTATGTAGAGCTTCAGCCTCAAGTAAACATTGTTCTTCCGCAGTTGTGGCATTTGCTCGCCCAATATTTTTACCACTTGTTACGTGAGTTTTAGATGACTGAATTGCCCCGTCTACTTCTCCGAATGAAATCTCATAATAATGGCCCGCGGAATCTTTACCAGTAACAATATTCCACTGGCGAATTTTACCTTTTGTATCTTTTTTATATAGAGTTTTCATTATTTAAATCTTTCATTTAG
>JACCDT010978477.1_pt1 | contig 25287 bp, 25 predicted proteins | sample 7446291 | NCBI WGS metagenome assembly JACCDT01 (sample SAMN15323446, study PRJNA562643) | freshwater metagenome | isolation source: river surface water | place: USA:Blue River Watershed | collected 2017-08-17 | reverse complement strand
CATTGTTCAAATGAAAATAAGATTTATTTCTATATTTCTGGGCATCAAATCAGAATCTCTAATATCATTCCTTATACTGACGAACAAGCTAGACAACTTAGATATAATTGATATGAGAAAACTTCTATTAGTTTTGAAAATGGGATTATAATAACTGAAACATTGAGTGAAAGAACTGTTAGTAAAAACAAAAAAACTGGGGTTACTAATATATCAGAGTCCTTACAAGCAGATCAAGATGAAATCATGCGGAGCAGTGAACAAGGAATAACGCTTATTCACTGAGTCGCTGGTAGTGGAAAAACTAATATCCTACTTCATCGCATTGATTATTTAATACACGAGAAAAAAATATCTCCAAATGATATCATGTTATTGTGCTATAATAAACCACTAAAACAATATTTAACACACGCATTGGGAGAGATAGTTTTCGAAAAAATGCCAGTAATTGATAACATCGATCATTGGCTATTTAGCACTATCAAGGATTCGAATTTTGTTTATGATCAAAAACTAAAACAAGGCTACTCTCGAAAGACTGGGTACTCATTTGATTTCAAAATTAAGAAAGAAATCGAAGAAGAGCTTTATAAAATAAATATAGATGATTTAGATGATTTTGTATTGAAAAATAAAGATTTCTTTTCCTTAAACTTAAAACTGATTAAAGTTGAATGAAATAAAATACTTATATGTTTTAATGATTATTGGACGCATCATTTATTCCCTTTTATAAAAGAAAAATATAAGCTGTCTTATTCTAGTGATTGAACTTACAGAGCAAAACTGTCTTGAATATTCATGATATATACAATACAAAAACTATTACTACAAGAATATAAAAGCCCACAAATTTTTTCATTAGGTAATAGTTTTAAACATATATTGATAGATGAATTTCAGGATTTATCTAGTATATATTTACTTCTTGCAAAGCTTTTTGTAACAGAATGAATAACTCTTGCTGGAGATATTACGCAAAGTATTTTTCTTAATCCTTACTCATGAGACATTAGAGAGAAATACAGACCTGATAGAATGTTTAGCCTTAATTTAACACACAGATCAACCGAAGAAAGTATAAAATTTGCAAATGCATTTTTGCAAAAAAATAAAAATTACCTCAAATCAGAACTGTCGACCAAAAAAGGAGAGAAACCATTAATTGCACTGTGCAAAAATAATGGCTCCTTTATTAAATTGCTAGAAAATGCAATGAGAAAATATTCTGACTCTAACTTTGCCATATGTGCACCTAGCAATAAATATCTACAAGCTGCGGGGGAGCTAATTAAAAATAATGAATATTTAGCAGAACACATTGATGTCCATTTAGATAAGGATTGGGATTTTAATAAACGTCTACACGTGGCACCATTTCAATCAATTAAGTGATTAGAGTTTGACTATGTCTTTGTTAAATGAATAGATACTTTTCTCACTTCTGGTTTATTCTGAAACAAAGAAAATCAACTTTATACAGTCTTAACAAGAGCAAGAAAAAGAGTCATTATGCCTATATTTGAAATGAAAACTTTAGAACAAATAAAAGATAAAGTGGGCTCAGAATTGTACGATTTTGTAGAATATCAATAAAATCTGGTAATTAAAAAAATCCTAATAGAATCATCGCTATGAACAAATTCGATATTATGATAGTCACAGTGCCTAATTCGGCACTGTTCCCAGACGGGATTCATCCAGAGGGTTTTATCCCTCATGCTGAGCGAGATATGCGTAGCATTATTCTCTCCAATTTTGGCTATACACGCCGTGGTGATGCTGAGGTAGATTTTACCATGAAACAGCCTATCTCGTATGCTATCATCCGCAATACTGAAGGAAAAATATTTGCCTATCAAAGAGGCCAGAAGCGAACGGAAGCACACGAAACCCGCCTCGCTGGAAAATGGGCGTGTGGTATCGGTGGGCATATCGAAAAAGAAGATGAAACAGGTGATATCCTCGCTGACTCCCTCATCCGTGAACTCGAAGAAGAAATAACACTCCACGGAAAAATCCTCTCCGTTGATCCTATCGGCTACATTAATAGTGAAAAAGATGAGGTCAGCAAAGTCCATATCGGCGTTCTCTACGTCATCACCACAGACTCTCTCACAGCGACAGGCAGCGAAGAAGTCGTGAATGAAGGATTTTATACACCCGAAGAACTCCACGAAATGATGAAAAACCCTGATACTATCTGGGAGGAGTGGACGAAGATAGCTCTGAAAGCGGTTATTGGATAACTTTGAAGAACGGAAAAAGGGTTTTTAGGGGACAAACTGTTTAAGGTCCATGAATACAGAACTGATAGATGATAAAACTGACCGAGTTTTTGTCCCCTAAATGCTTTTGTTACTTTTTGCACAAAAAGTAAAAGAAGGGGAACTCACAGGCCTGGATTTACTCGAAGTGCAGAGTTGCACTTCTCCCCTTCGCGGGAATGACGCAAAGGTATGAATTTGCATTCTCCCGTTTTCTTTTACTATACCTCTATGCTCGAAATCAAGAATTTACATGCATCTGTCGCTGATACTGAGATACTTCACGGTATCGATGTCACTTTCGAGAAAGGAAAAAACACCTGTATTCTCGGGAAAAATGGCTCTGGGAAGTCTTCTCTTGCCAGTATCATCATGGGCAATCCTGCTTATGGAGTCACAGAATGAACTATTACTCTCGATGATGAAAATCTCCTCACTATGGCTCCAGAAGAACGCTCTCTGAAGGGGATTTTTCTCTCATTTCAGAATGTGACAGAAATAAAAGGAATCAAAGTCAGTGAATACCTCAGAACTATCTACAATCTCCACCTCCCCCGTATCGCACCCTGAACAAATGCTCTCTCTCCGATGCTCTTTTCTCGCTTCTTAAAGGCTATTCTCGCGAGTTGTGACATTCCTGAATCATTTATGGAGCGTGATCTGAATGTGTGATTTTCTGGTGGAGAGAAGCGAAAACTCGAAGTACTGCAATTAAAACTCCTCAAACCGACGTATATTATCCTCGATGAGATAGACTCAGGTCTCGATCTCGATGCCTTTAAGCTCGTTGCCAAGATGCTCTCTGAATGTAGTGGGCCAGATACGAGTATCATTATTATCACTCATTACTTTGAGATACTGGAGAGCTTTCAAGTAAACCAGGTCGTTGTTATGGATAAAGGACTTATTGCACGCCGTGGTGGTGTTGAACTCGCAGCAGAAATACGACAAAAATGATTCAAAGAATGAGAATAGTCTAAAAATGGGCTCAAACAGTCCTTCTGTCAAGCGTATAGACCCCTCCAATATTTTGCATCAAGAAAAAATGCATGGTAGGATGTACCTATATGCCATCCAACAATTACTCTGCTGATCGCAATGAACGTGTCATTGCCCGCAAAAACAACGCAAAAAAAGAACTCCTCGGGAAATATAAACTCCCAAAGACTACACGCTATGTTTCCTGTATTGATCTCCATGATAGCAAAACTCGTGATTTTGTGATTCAGGGGCTCGCCGATCTCGGTGTAGCAGTCTTTATCACTGGAAAAACAGCAAGCAAAAGTTCTCTTATTAAGAGCGTATCTGATTTTGATGAAGAATTCCTCGAAGGATGTGATTTTCTCGTTTCTGATAGCCACACAAGTCCAGCTCGCATCACGGCTTGTATCCTCGCTGGTATCATCCCTGTCGTTCCAAAAAACACCCCATTCAAAGGGATGTTTTCACAATTTGACCCTATGAAATTCACAGGAAATAGTTTTGTCTATGAAGGTGGCCAATACCAGATTTTCGCTTCAGTAGTGGCGCTTCTCGAGAATATGAAGTTCCCTGCTGATCGCGAGATTCTCCTCAAAAATGTCGTCAAAACTCTGTAATTAAATATATATTTTATTTTGGCCTCAAACCTTTGCGTTATGAGGCCTTTTTTATATCATGTCGGGCATATGCGTAGTTCTCGATTAATAATTTTTGGCGTTCTCATCCTCGATGTCATCAGTATCGGGATTATGATACCGGCTTTTGATGCCATGCGTACATTTTATAATCTCTCTGATTGGACAGGTACTATACTCGGGCACACGATAACCATGACGCCTGGTACACTGATTAGTCTGGGTATTGCTATCTACTCACTCTGTGCTTTCTTTAGTGCACCAATCCTCGGAAGGCTCTCGGATAAATATGGACGGAAATATCCGCTCATCATCTGTGTCATTGGAACCTGTCTTTCCTATCTCCTCCTCCTCGTCACGCAGAACTATTGGTGGTATATGATTTCTCGTGTCCTCAATGGCCTTACTGGCGGGAATATCAGCATCATCCAAGCAATACTTGCGGATATTTCACCTACTGCTGAAGAACGCAACAAAAACTTTGGTCTTTTGGGTGCTATTTTTGGTATAGGATTCATCATTGGGCCACTTCTTGGGACGGTTTTTATGAAACTCGCAAATATCGAAACTATATTTATCTTCGGAGCTGTTTTTTCTCTCGTAGAAATAATTGCTATTGCTATCCAATACAGAGAAACACACACGCCCGATAAAACAGTGAAGATTTCTCTCAATCTCGCAGTGCCATTTATCCGATATTTTAGCATGAAGCCTATCTCTCGCTATCTCTGGTCATATTTGATTCTCAATACTGGTATATTTCTCTTTCAGGCGGTTATGACGCTCGCTATCAGTCAGTACTTTGGCGTTCCTGGTGAAGATATCGGATATTATCTCGCTATTCAATGAGTTCTTATCGCCTTTAATCAAGGGTATCTCTTCTCCCGTTTCTGGACAAAAAAATTCACACCTTATGCAAGTATTATCGGACTCCATATCATCGGTATGATAGTATTTATGTTGATGGGGACTGTTCAAAATTGGACTTTCTTCGTCATCCTCTGGCTCGGTATATCACCTCTTTCATCACTTATAGGGGCTTTTTATACTACTGAAATTATCGCTCATACTGATAAAAAAGAAGCAGGTGGAGTCAATGGAGTTCTCAGTTCTATCGGATCTATCACGATGATTGTAGGACCAATTATCGGGGGCTTTCTTCTCTCGACGAGTATTAGAACTTTTTGGTGAACCGCCTTTTTTGTATTGATAAGCCTACTCATTATGCTCTCTCAAAGAAAAAAAATATAGCCTATGCGTCTCTGGAAGAAAAAAATACCCAACGAAAAAGATCCTCTCTGGAAAATATCGCCACGAGTCATAGATAGAAGTACCATCACATACACAAAAGTTCGAAAGAATACCACACCGACGATAGACCATATCCGTGCTGCTCTGGCCTGGATAAAGAATTATTTGCGGACAGTGGGCTGGATTTTTATCGGTGGACTTTTGGTGGTTTTTATAGTTGTGATGAACACGACGCCTATGTTTTCTCTGAAGCCAGATCGTATCGAGCTTGAGCTCAATCCAGAGCCAGTTTTTGATAGAGTCGGCATCAGCTCAATACTTCGAGACTTCGCTGGGAGAAACATCCTCACGCTGTCAACAAAGGAAATATTTAAAAACCTCTCCCAGAGTATCCGACATATCCAGTCCGTCGAAAAGACGCTCCTCTTCCCTGATGGCATCCGTATAAAAGTTTCTTCTTTTCCTCCTCTCTATAGAGCCTACATTGGTGAAGAGATATTTCTCCTGACAGAAAATGGCCAACTCATCACCGATATACCAGCCGTAGAAGTCCAGGGCCTCAATATACACACACTCGCCCAAGATCCGCAACTTCAACGAAATACCCCTATACATCAAGACGATATGTATCTCCTAGGACTCATACTCTCTACTTGGAAAAGAGAAATGCCAGACAGGCCTATCGGACAGATAGATTTCTACGACCAAGAAAAAGAAGTCCATCTCACGAGTCAAAATACTCGTTTTATCCTCACTCTCTATGATGGTAGTGTGCAAATATCTACTCTCGCTCAACTCATCAAACGAGAACTCATCAACGTCTCCCGACAATACTATATCGATTTACGTATACCTGGTAGACTCTATTCGTGCGATCGCGATAAAACTGAATGTGCTCAGAATATCGTGAATATCTACCAATAATTACACGCCACGAAATATCTGAAATATGCCAACAAAGATATCATCCAGTTGGTTTGTTTTGAGGACTATTTTGGTGACGTCCCAAAATGTCTTTGGGATAGTGCTTTTCTCATAAGAAGTACCGAGAAACAAATCACCGAAAACATACTGCTGGAGAAAATCGTATTTTTCCTTTAACGCTGGCTCAGACTGAGCTCTTCGCTGAAAATCTTTGTTATGAAAAACATAAAATGCAAAAGCTTCTGCGAAATCTTCGTATTGGTTGGTAGCGGCATATCCAGATATAAATGATGATCCTGACATATCCGAACGCATCACAGTAGGCTCCGTCCATGATATATCATAAAAAAGAGATGATGGGTCGCTATGACCACTCCTGCTTTTGAGGAAGTAAATATCAATCATGTGCCCGAACTCATGGACTAATACTTTTGATGCTTCGGTGATGGATGTCATCGTCGCAGAGAGGGTAACTGTTTCATTGTACACCTGGCCTCTTGGGCTCACTCTCTTTGTATCAATAATAACAGGAAAATCCCAGAGTGTGTCACGGAAATAGGGTCACTCCGTGACAGTATGAATCATACTGGTATAGCCCGCTGGCGCTGCAGTATTTTTGGGGTTTATCTGTATAAGAACTGGGGAGGTGAAAACTGCTGGCTCCCCTGGAGCTGGTGTCTCTTCTGGAACAGGATTATTTTGGACTACTGAGGTCTGAGTCTCCGTTATTTGCCGTATTGTTTCGATTTTTTTAACCGTTTCTTCGGCTTTCTGGGTCGACATAGTTTTGAGCGCATTCTGGATTATGTCGCGATTATCTGAGAAATATTTGAGGACATTTTTCTCTTTTTGACCATTTGTTGTCGAAGAAAAATAGGAAATACCTTTCTCATCTGGAGCCAAAGAATAGGTACTTTTTGGAGCAAGAGATTCAAATTTTTCTTCGGTCGGATTGAAGAATCTGGGTGTCCCTGCCGTTATTGTCTGGATGATAATCAGGACGACAAGCGTCATCAAAAAAAATAAAACAAAAATAACAGGATATGATGTTTTATTTAAATACTTCATAGGTGAGATTTATAAGTCCTGTGATGATGATACTCGCGGCGAGCATGACAAAAAAACCAATGAGAACAGAACCAACTTTCGATTTATACTGTTCTTTGGCCTCTGCACTCAGTGGCAAGACTAGTATCAAGCCTATCCATACGATGATACCAATGGCCAATATACTCGCTATGATCTGTATACGATTAATCATCAATGCTGTGAAAGTACGAAAATCAGAACCTGATTCCGTAACGGCATAGTTTGGATCAGCTGTTGGGTCAATTCCAGAGTTTGGATTACAATTTTTGAAATCAGAACGTATATCGCCTGCACTAAATGAACACTCGGCAGTAGCAATATGAAAGGTGCCGAAGCCCAGAAACACAAAAAGTATGAGAGAGAGTACGTATTTCATATTTATATGCGGATATTAACGATAAATTGGACTATAAACAATGCGAAAGGTATCAGTGCAAGGCCTACAACAACATATAAGAGGGATTTGAGAGAGCTAGTAATCTCTTCGGTGCTTCCTGGTGCCCAGAGGAGCTTGGCACCTATGTAAATAATATAGGCAACAGCTATGATTCCTATGAAGGCAAAAAGCCAGAATTTTATTTCTTGGGCTATGCTTACATAGTTGATATTAGTGGTATCAACTGTGACATTTGGTATCACTTCTTTGGGCCCTTCGACGAGTGCTCATTGCAAGTCACTTGCTGCATAGACGGCAGTAAACAAAAAAACAGAGATGGCGAGGAGTATCGTTTTCATAGAATTAGAATTGGAGACTATTAGGAATCACATCTATAAGGGCTATCATCCCCCAGGCTGCAACACTCAAAATGACACCTATCAGGATAGCTATGATGTATTTTTTGGCTGACTCCGTCTTTTCTTCATCTCCATGAGACATAATATACATGATTCCTACGAGACATATACCGAGAACAGCCGCTATGGCTGTGATATCTTGGAGCATAGTTACCGCAAATTCTAGAAAATTCGTCACACTATCATCGTCACTCCCAATACTCGGACCTGGTAAACCAGTATCCGCTTCCAGAGCAGCTCACCAAACAGTTGTTGCCAAAAAGGCTACAATTATACTCCCAATATATTTCATAATGTCATAATTATAACGTAAGCGAGGAGTCCTATGAGCAATCCTATGACTGCATCTTTGAGGATTCCTTTTCATTTTTCAGTTTGTTCAGAGCTCGCTCCTCCGAGAACCATATGAAAACCTCCGAGAACAACCATAACAGTTGCTCCTATGGCCATCAGTGTGGTCAAAAGCGGTATCATAGCAATGATATAATCGGAGATATTTTCGATACCATTATCAGTGGTGAGGCGACTCGGCGTCGGAAATATCTCAGAAAGTTCCATAGTATATGATGTCGTACCAAGCAAGGAATTTGAAATAGCAAAAATACTACTATAAAGCGCATACGTGAGGTATCAGGCAAGGTATTTGGTCTTCATATGTGTAATATTGCCACATTATCCTTCCAAATGCAAAAAAAATTGCAAAAAAAACACTTTTTGATACACTCCGGTGGTCCTAAGAAAAATTATGCAAATTATTACTCTCACTTCAGCAGTTATTTTGATAGTTCTCATCCTCCTCCAGGTACGCGACGGTGGGCTCAATGTAGCGGTATCTAGCACACTCCAAGCCCCTATCGAACGTCGTGGCCCAGCCAAGACTCTTCATATTGGCACAATTCTTACTTCACTTGTATTCATTGGTAGTTGCCTCGTGACATTCTTTTCATAAAAATAACATACCCTCGTATGAGTATTTATTCTGAGATAAAAAAATACTTGCTCTATTTAGTGGGTGCCTTTTGTGTGCTCATAATAGCACACATTGGCGTCCTGTATCTCTACCATGACGCAAAACATTATCCTCTTCCTGGTGGCACCCTTAATATATGAATCGTGGGGAAAATGCCTACGCTCGATCTCACTCTCGTCGATACAAAAATAGAGAATAATTCGAACGATACAGTCCTCAAGTTCTTGTTTCGTGGACTTTTACACTATTCTATCGATGATAAAAAACTCGTGGGAGATATCGCAAGTTGTGGTATTGATGGCTTCCCGACAGTACGCTGTACACTGAACAAAAATATCCTCTGGAATGATTGATCGCCACTGACTATCGAGGATATCATTGCAACATATGATTACTTCCGTGAAAACGCCAAAAATGATGGAACGAAAGCACGTCTTTCGGTTGTTTCTGCTACCGAAGATAAAGGAGATATCGTCTTCCAATTCAAAACACGAGATGCTACTACTATGGATGTCCTCATGCTCCCTATTCTCAGAAAAAGTGATATAGGAGAAACCAAAAATATCAAGGATTATTCTTTTAGTGGTCCCTACACCTATTACAGCTCAGAAGAAGAAAAAGAATCCCTCCTGTTTCGAAGAAATAGATACTATTCGTCCGAATGACTCATTCAATACTTTGACCAAATACGTTTTGCCTTTGGAGAAACTCTTGCTCTTGTTCAGAAACATATCGATGCCGATATTATTTTGAGCGACAAAGCGCTTGAGAAAAAGTGATTTGAGGTCAATAAGTATACACGTCCAGTATTTTATGGAGCATTTTTGAATGCAGTATCTCTGCCAAAAACCCTCCGTCATGCACTCTTAGTAGATATCTTGAGCCCTCTCGATAAACAAAGTACTGATTTTGCCTCCCAAGAGAATATATTTTTCTGAGAAGTCCCAAATACAATAAAAGTTGGTGGTGAGAGTATATTTTTCCAAACAGTCTTTTCTCTGTGATACAGTTTCGGTGGTACAACACCTCCGCCAGAGCCCGAATCAACCGTAGAGCCAGTTCTCGTCAAGAAACTTCAATTCATCAATCGTCCTGGTAACATGACTCCTCTCTTTATGACTGAATCAGAGATGGAAATCACTGGTAAAACCCCAGACGGAACTACGCGTGTTACAGTCAATAATTATGCATTAAAAGGATTCAATCCTCGAACAAAACAATTCTCTTATCGTGTAAAAAAAGAATTCGGTAATCTCATCCTCGGTGAGAACGTATATCGAGTTGTATTTTTTGCTGGCAATAAACAAATTGGTGAAGAAACTCTCACAATATATCATCATACAGTAGCTGATGAGTTGGCAAAAATAAAGGCTGAATGGAAAGAAAAAAATACACCAAAAGTTATTCCAAAACCAGTCGTCATAGATCCGACACTCGATCCGAAGAAGCTCTATGCTCGAAATGGCACACCAATGAAGCTCAAAATCGTCGTTCAGTCGGACATTCCTTATCTCACAGAAATGGGCGAAAAAATATCGACAAAACTCATGGATCTCGGAGTAACAACTGAAACACAGGTTCTCTCTATGGGCGATATACAGAAAAATATTCAGGATCCAAAATTCACTTATGATATCATACTCACTGGAGTTAATTTGGGGGTATTTCACTATAACATAGGACCATTTTTTCATTCTGGACAAGTGCGAGAAGGGTATAATCTATCTCGTGTACGTGATGCACGACTCGATAGCCTCCTAGAAAAACTCACCGACAGACTCTACGATACAGCACCAGACAAACTCAGAGCTCTGCAAGTAAATATAAACAAAAGTCTCGAGCAAGAATCTCTAGTTTATGCTCTTGGATCACCTTTTGAATACATGTTAGCAAAACCGAGTCTGCTCGGGCGAGATAACGTCGAGTTTATACCAGGCAGAGAGTTGCTCATTGAGCTCATAGCAAATACTTATTTCAAAGAGGGTTATAAAAGAGAAACCGCTTGAAAGAGTCTAACAGGATTTATCGAATGGTTATACAATGAACTCTTCCCCTCTACATAAACACCTAGAAAGTGCATGGAAACTCACCAGTACTGCAAAAAAAATAAGGCATTTTAATTTTTTTGGGTCGCTCATAGAAACCATCATTCTCTCAGTTACACTCATATATCAAATAGGGTATGTATGGCTCGATGTCATGCACAAAAAATCTGATTTTTTTGTTTGGCTCAGGGAGTTTGCTACCAATCTCCTCTGAAATCATAGACTATGATTTATAGGGAGCGTTATATGAGTGGGCGTATTTTATTTTCTGGTCAATTTTCTCCTCAAAAATGTTTTTAATGCTGGCTTAGTGTATCTCATACGTGCCTACATGAATCGGAACGAACGAGAGTATCGAGTTATGCCGGCTTTTACCTTTTGATGGAGAAAATCTGTGAAACTCGCCGAATATCAGTCATTTCTTTTTTGGTCAAAACCAGTCTACATCTTCTATATATTTTTCTGGGGTTATCGTCTCTTGAGTGAAGAATGGTGGCTCATTTTTTTGATGGCAGGTATTTTTATCGTTGCGTTGGTTATAACTCGTTTTTTGTTTGAATACGCCCGTCTCTTTATTATATTACAAGATAGATGAGTCTTTGAATCTCTCGGCCTCTCTATGACCATGGCGATAGAAAATATTGGTGTTACTTTCAGACTCTTCTTCTCTCTTATACTCGTCTATTTACGTGAAATAATACTGCTTATTGGTATTTTCATGCTCCCTTTTCTCCTGAGTTGGCTCGTTACTCTCGGACTAGCAGATGTATTTTTACAAGGTGTTTTTATCGTCATAGGACTAGTATATCTGACATTTTTAATTATAGTGTCGGCGATGAATTCCGTTATAGAGATTTTTATCGAATCTCTCTGGTATTCTGTTTTTCTCGAAAATGGCTGACATGCTGCTCATACCTCGTCTCATCATGGAGAGTGACATGGTCACGGTCATGGACACAATCAGCATACTGCACATCATAATCATCACTAATATTTTTTTATGACACATATCGACACCATTCGGACTCTTGCTCAAGGATTCTTTGAGTCTCTCGGAATAGAGTTTTCGGGATTAGAGGTCACCGAACAAGACGCAGACGGACATATCTATTCAGTCAAAATTACTTCTCCTGATTCGCCTCTTTTGATCGGCCCACACGGTCGTACGCTCGAAGAAACTCAGAGCCTCTTGATTCAAATGTGTGAGAAATCACTCGCTACTCATTGTCTCATACACCTCGAGATCAATGACTACCTCGCAGAGAAACAAAAGCGACTCTTCGCTATCGTTGATAGAAAGATTGAGCTCGCTAAGAAGAATGGTATAGACCAAGTCATCTACGAACTCACTGGATACGAAAGAAAACAAGTGCATGCCTACATTAGCGAACAACACACTGATGTCGTCACAAAAAGTCTCGATGGGGAACGTGGTCGAGAGCTCCATATCATGCTTAGAGAAGGTGTCCTCCCTACTGGACCTGAAGAAGAAAAACCAGTCGCTCCATCAATTGCACGAAAATCAGACGCATCGGCAGATCTAGCGAAACTCGATCTCGAAGGCACTAACATATAATTTACCTCTCCCCTTGCTATGAAAAAAATAATTCTTTTCGCTGTTGTTTTAGTTTCCTTTTGGGTTGCTATACCTTGGACATCTCTCGGACTCCCAGCACTTGATCGCAAAGTCGGTGATTACAAACTCGGCCTGGATCTCCACGGAGGTGTCGAGCTCGACTATCTCGTCGATTTCCCTGCTGATATGGATGCGACTCGTCGCACTCAAGTCATAGAAGACATGAAAACAATTCTCGATGGTCGCGTACGTCGTATCGGTACGACAGAGCCAACACTCAATACGGCTCAATATGGTGACGAGACTCATATCATAGTGCAGATACCCACACCGAGTGAGTTCGATAAGCTCTCACCTTCTGAACGAACCAAGAGAGATGCTACCTTTATCCAAGAAGCAAAAGCAGTTATCGGACAGGTCATCAAAATACAATTCAAAGAGCCTCGTCCCGACGCAGAATTTCAAACACTCTTGAAAGAACGTGGTAGTATAGTCAGCACTATAGAAAAGGAATTCAACAAGAAAGAAAATCCTTTTGATGCATTTTCTCAGAAAATGGCAGATACGTATGAAAATGTCTTTTATTTCAAAAATCAAGATATAAAATCACTCCTTGGAACTCAGTCTATCACACTTGAAGCATTGAAAAATACCATAAAAACTGAAATTCCTCTCACTCATTCTACTTTTCAGTGAAAGATTTGAGAAATAACACTTGGCAATCAAACTGGAGAGGCTTTTGCGCTCATTAGTACGCTCGATCAATCACCTATCGCTCCAAATAAAGAACTCGAAGTTCGTATCCTTTTTGTACACAAAGAACCGCTCAGATTCAAACCAGCAGTAGGTAAAAATGGTGAGGTTCTCAATGAAAAACACCTCGTCAATACCATACCAAATCTCGATCCAACTACTGGTCACTATATCGTCAATCTCATATTCGATACAGAGGGGCAAAAAATGTTTGGAGATATAACAGAACGTAATGCGGGTGGTGTTATTGCTATTTTTCTCGGCAATCAACTCCTCACTGCTCCAAACGTTTCATCACGGATTGATGGAAATGCTATCATCACTTCTGGCGGTGAAACAGACTCCAAAAAATGGGCTACTCAACTCAGCAAAAACATCAACGAAGGCATCGTCCCTGTAGGCATCTACGAACATAGTGAACAAACTATTGGTCCCAACCTCGGTAAAGCATCTCTCATGGAACTCATCATCAGTTGAGTGATTGGTCTCATTGTTATGTATGGGTTTTTGCTCTGGAGATACGGTCTCTCTGGTATAGTAGCAGGAGTGTCTCTCGTGATCTATGTATTTGTCCTCTTGGCACTCGTGAGACTCATGGGTATCACCCTCACCCTCTCGGGTGTTGCTGGTATAGTACTCTCCCTCGGTCTCGCTATCGATTCAAATGTCCTTTTGCTCGAACGTGTCCGTGACTTCCTCGACTCTGGGAAAGATATGAAAACATCTCTCAAACTCGGTTTCCGTGAAGCGTGGTCAGCAGTATGGGATAGTCATATCACTGGTCTCCTCGTCGGTCTCGTCCTCTGGTGGATGGGCGTCAGTCTCGTGAAGGGATTCGGACAAATGACCGTCCTCGGTATCATCGTGAGCCTTATCGTCGTTCGCTACATCTGTAATCCTCTCACCATCTGGCTGAGAAATAAGATGAGTTAATTCTCTCATATTCTGCCACAAATAAAACAGCTCCATATGTGGAGCTGTTTTATAAATCAATCTCTAATATACTAATTTTTGATAACACTCCTCACACACAATTTTTCATCAAATTCACGCAGAATACGTGGTAATCATAGCTTTTTGGCACTGTGAACATTCCATTTCATTGAGCACTCTAGGATTCCTGAGCATCATGCGTTTCATATGACGCTGGTCAGGATGTTCGGTAGGAATCGGGAGACTATTTTCAATATAAAAAGCTAACTCCTGTCTCACAATTCTAAAAGGTTTATGGGTTATAGAACAAATGAGCGTATTTTTCAGCAAATTATCAATATTTTCCTGCGCTAAAGCATATCAGACTTTTCTCTCATCATATTGATCGATGCTCAGAACTCAATAATCACTACCAACATTATTTGATATCAGCTTTTCTTCTCTCCATAACCATCATTGCCCTAGCGCGTCTTCTCGTGAAAGTGGGAAATACTCCTGAGCGAGCGATTCGTTGTATTCTATACCTGAAAGATGTCTCGGAAAAAATCGTCACCACTCTCCAGTAGATACCATGTGATCTGCGAGTTTTTCTGATAATACTTCGTATTCTTGATGAGAATACGCAGTATTGAGTATACAATGATGTTCATGATTATGCAGACCTATACAACCAAAAGCATGATGAATACCATTAAATAAAAAAGCACCATAGAGTACATCTGAAAGGTTTCTCGTAGAGTTCACGCAAAAAAGAATGTTGGCAGAATCGATACCTACTATGAGAGAGGCGTAAGCATTATTGAGATTCTTCATACCATTCATGACATAACGACAATCCTTTTGTTCTTTCCCATTATCACAATATGCACACTCCTCAGCGTTCATCATATAATAACAATCAAAACAATTTTTCGACGACTGAAACTCATTTCAAACACAATTCTCTGACTGAACAGTGGCTGCATATTTATGAACACCCTGGGAAATAACTTTTTTCATCGAATCGTATGATAGGACTGTATTTTTATTTTTCTCAATATGTTCACGTATTTTTTCTGGGGTAGACGGTTGATTGTAGAGATAATTTTTCTTATTCCTGAGATTATAACACCCCACACAATTCGTACATCCTATACAGTCATAACTGATATAGCATTGACTACAATTGGTCAATTCATGAGAATAAAAGCACGCATAACACTTTCTCGATAAGCTCAGCATATAGCTGTTCTCACATTCATAAATACATTCACAGTCAACGCAGTTCTTGGAATAATCCCATATCTGACAATAATAGCATGATTCATTAAATAGCCCATTGAAACAAAGATAGCAGTCTTTTACGAATCCGCAGTTATTAGAATAGTCAGAATTTTCATCATCCACTCTACTATTTGACGGCCTCGGAACAGATGAATTTAATTTTCAATATTGATCAAAAAATGGTGTTTCAAAATCAATTTTTATCCCATATTTTCCAGGATTCCATTTATCTCAAAACCATAAAGGCTTGTCATATACTGGAAAGGGTACTTCGGGTGAAAACATAGAAATAATCTCTTTCCCCGACATATCACATTTCCTTTTATAGAGCTTGTTCTGATTACGAAAACCTAGAAGTGTCCGACGCATCTCAAGAGGAGAAATATCAAGAGTTGGAAATATGAATTTTTTTCAGTGAAAAATAGGCGACACTTTCTCAAGAAATTCTATATCCCGATTGGTCACAAAAAACTCCTGCCCACTAATATGACATTTTTTTGTTTCGATAATGCGCTCTCCGGGCGGGAGAAATGTCATACTATTTAACAGTGATACTCTGGACTACCCGTGCCACGATAGGATTTTGAAGGTCATTGGCTTCGATTTTGACTGAGCTTTTTCCGCCTACCAATAGTGCTATGAATTTCCCTTCTGGGTCTCGGTAAAGTGTACTCGTATTATTTTGTAATTCTGGGAGTATCTGATTACTGTAAAAATAAACTCTGACGCTTGCATCTGTAAATGTTTCAGGCATGCTAGCCTTATCAATACCAACTGTATGAGAAGCTCCTCATTGAGCTCAAAAACCTGAATAATATACTTTTTTAGATATATCAAAACTATACTTAAATCGTGCATTTTCATAACGAATAACTTCTTCGTTTGGGAGAGTTTTGGTTAATACGGATTCTACCGGCTGAGCATCTACTGGCTTTGTATTATCAACAACAACTGGCTCGGGTACAGTAGGTCGAGGGGGTTCAGGAACAACAACATCGACCACTGTCGGCTGTGGCACTATTACTTTTCTTTCTGGCTTCTTTGACGCCATTCACCATTGCATACCTATCCAAAAACCACCAAATACCAAGAGAGCAAATATAACCACATTGGTAAAAGCTTTCATAATTATTTTTTATGAGGTAAATGATCAGTAACTTTGCGAACTATATCTGTCGGTATACGATCAATAACAGAAAAAATATCCTGAAAACGCTCAATAGTTTTTGCAAAACGGTCAGCGACGCGAGACATGTGAAAGACGCGGTGGAGTATAAGTGTCAAATAGAGTCATACGCAAGCGATAACAATAGTTGAAACGATAATGAGAATATCGAGGGTTGTGAGAGTGGTGAGAGTATCCATACGTCATATATTACAAAAAAAAAGAAAGATAAAAAATGAAAAGAGTAGATTTCTACCACAAATATTTATACTGCATAAATCATGCCTACACACAAGGAGCAAACAATTGATCCAACACCTTCCCTACAATCGGTCCTAGAAAAATATTGACCTTTATCGCTCGCAAAATATGCAAAAGAGAAATATCATGGGATAGTCTCAGGTGACTCTATATTTCTGGAAAGGAAAGAAGAATTTCTCTCCATTTTAGAGAAGTTCCTCGAAAAATTTGATATAGAAATGCGTCAAATGACGCTCACAAGTCTCAAAAATAATTATTCTGTCTCGACATGAGATCATCATGGACCTCTTGGACATCCATTTTTTTTTCAGTCTGCAATATTACGAAGTCTTGCTGATTCCAACAATACAGTGGTAAATTTCCCAACGAGTCATGTCAGTCTTGGTAACTCTTCATATCCACGTGGCATTGTATTTCATTGAGACATAGGTGACACAAATCAATATCTCTATCTCCCATTTTTTGGAGCAAAGGATAGAATGTGCCCAGTATACCTCCTCCCATCTTATACAGAGTCAAATATTCAAAATTACACTTTCCCCAAACTCAACAGTCTCCTCAAGACAGGGAGAATAAGTGAGGATTTGTCGAAAAAAATAAGAAACTTTTTAGAAAAGACAATATTGTCAGAAGAATTATTAGGTCAACAATATTTTTCTGAACAATGTAGCATGCTCAATTACACATGGTGGAAAACTATTGTTAATGAAGAGTTACCGCATTTTGTCAGCATAGATCTTGAAGAACTTGTTCGATTTTTATTGTTCTGGCAAATAACAAATAATCACGAATATTCCCAGATATTCTTAACGTCAGAGTATCAGGAAACCATCGAGCGAGAATTCGATGGTATTGGATGATGTTTTAATAGAGCAGAAAAACGTGGTACCTATCTCTTTTGGCATCTTGACAGTCAGCACAGACGACATGCACTCTGGCGCAAATGAAAAATGCTCATCTCAGAAAGTAATAACTTTCAAATAGATATAAAGCCCGAAACAATATTTGAACATTTGAGTGATGGAGCTCTCATACCATCATGACTACTGACCTATACGCTCTTATCTTGCTACTATAAGCTAACATGTTTTGGTGGTATATTTCAAGCGGAATATCTCACAGAAATGCATCGAGCATATATGAAATTGCCAGTACTTGGAAGGAAAAATGAGATATACCCACAAACTGACATAATCAATGCAGATCTCTATTTTCTCTATTCCAAAAACTCCCCACTAACAGCTATGGACATGTATAATAACGGAATAAATACTCCTCTCTTTCTTACTACCGCAAGAGAAACATCTCTCAAGAGAGCTCTCGAAAATAGTCTCACTGATATCTGTAGTGTGGGGTTTCACTTACTCTACCCTTCTTGAAATCTCACAGCACTCGTAGAAGTAAAGCCCACTAATCAAGCATATAAAGAAAGTATTGAGAAGCAGGTATATGAAAAATTCCCTGACGTAGAACAGGTTTGATTTATTTACACAGAAAATAACTATCCAACGCTCGAAATGGTTGGAAGTGAGATGTGTGTCAATGCGGCTTTATGCTATTTTCATCTCGGTACTCTCCGGGATAAAACACTCCATCAGATATTTATAAAGTGACCGAATTGCATAGTGGAATGATGAAAAAATGATGACGGCTCGACATACATTGATTTTCCCCAGTTTCATCAAAACATCATAACACAAATACCGGCAAATGATACTCAGGTCGTAAAACTCCCTGGTATAACCCATATATTCACGAAAAATCCAGACCATACACCCATGGAACTCGCTCAATCCTATATGTATGAAGGTAATGCTATAGGAGTTTCTCATATTCACAAAAATAACGAGATAGCTCATCTAAAAACTCATATTTTTCTCCCACACATCTGAGTTTTCCGTAAAGAGACTGCATGCGGTAGTGGTGCAATAGCCTATGGAGCTCTCCTAGCAGAAAAACATTGAACCATCTCCCAGAAAATTGTACATCTCTCTGGAGCTTACAATGACATAGTCTGACACCTTCATCATAATGGCCAAATGCAAATTAAGCTCATTAATCAGGTTGAATATAGAGGTTCGTATATCCTATAAAATTGACATATCATTAATTAATATTATATTATATAATAATTTTACGATATCATGGATGTTCCTACACCTTGAAATATAGATAACTACCGGCCAATCATTCGCAGTCCACTGTATCATTCTACGAATATTCTTTCTGGAGATGATACAGGCTATCGCTCAGTTCAGAGTCATGAAGGTGGTGAGCCAATAGTTGAGCTTCAAACCTCGAATAATCTTATTTTAAGGCCAGTTTATGCGTGATTTTCTATTGTTGATTGATCCAAAAACAACTGAGCATTACCTGGATCCAATGAGATTATGTATGCACGCAGAGCTGTCGCGGAATGACTAAAGCTTGCCGGAGAACTAGTAGCACAAAAGAGTGACTATAAAATAATTATTGTCGACGGTTTCCGAGATTTTCGAACACAAGCAAGTGGATTTGCAAGATTGTTTCAAGAATCATTGAAAAAATGATGAAATCCTGAAAGCATAGCGACACAATATGACGCTACTTTGTTAGCAGATGCTATTTTTAGTTTTGTAGATGTTAACACAAGATTATTGGATGATGCTCCTTTTCTGGAAAGCAGTTTTCGCCAACTCAGTCATGATTTGCAATCTGATGTGACCCCAGAACAACTCCGAAAAGAAATACTCACAGCACAGGCTAATAATGCTTTATATGAGCATTTGAGGGGAGGGAAAGTAACATGAAAAGATGGAGATTATTGGGAAATGAAAATAAGCGAACATGGTGCAAGTCTATTTCAATTTAACAATAATGCTCACACGGGTGGTGGTGCGGTAGATATATTTTTAGGAGAAAGTCGTATGATAAGTGGTATCCAGAAAATTGTCCCGGTAAATCATGTCCCTTTTGATCACATGTGACCTGAGTCTGCTATTGATTTTCTCGAAAAAGAATCGCATTGGGAGAAATACAGAGCTACAGCAAAGAAGGCCTGACCAATTAGGAACCATCTTCTCGCTCTAGAAATTGATCCTGATAACATACCAAATATTCAATTTGTGAAATGGAGAGACACTATTCGCTTTCTCACTCACACAATGACATCCTTAGGCGCAACCTATTATGCTGCTGAAAACTGGCATTTTAATATACCTAATCTTATCTTACACCCCAGCTCATGAGAAATAGCCTACAGATGAGCGTGTTTTGATATTCAAACAAACACTGGTAATTCTTGCCATGCAATTTTGATTCATGGTACTAAATGAATACAAACCTTTACCGGGGAATGAGCACATAATATGCTCAAAAAATAGTCCCCTGCTATTATTTTAACAAATAACAAAATTTTCTAGTTTTTTAACTAAGACATATCCTCGGTTTCGTCAAGTATAATTGTATGTATTTATAGCGTAAAATTGGTAGTCTACAGGCATTAAATATCTACGAAATGAAGCGTTTTTTCTCACTCTGTTTTCTCATTGTTTTCGCTCTTGTCCAGCTGGTGATACCCACGGTATTGGCAGTTGATGCTCCGAAACTCAAAGATCTCAAAATAGAGGCACCGACAGAGGTTAATGTCAATGAGGCGTTTAATGTGACGATCACTGCTATTGGCGAAGATGACAAACCACTCACAAAATATGAAGGGAATGTCGTATTCGAAACAGTGACAAATGAAGCTAACTTCACATTTCCAAAATCTACTAATCCAGATGATGGTGACTGGGGCTATCAATTCCAACTCTCAGACCAGGGTGTACATACGATTGAAAAAGGATTCACTCTGAAAAAAGCTGGAGACTATGAGATAGACTTTATTGACCTGGATTCACCACCAAAATACGTCATAAAAACAATTAAAATAAAAGCCGTTGATAAAAAACCAGTCGAGACTGTCAAAGCAACAATTACTATCACAGAACCATCTACCAACGATACCGTCTCTACGAGCACTGTCACTGTCAGTGGTACATCTATTGCCACAAGTAAGGTAAATATTCTCTTGAATGGGAAACAGGCTGCCTCAACACAAACAGATGCAACGGGAGCATTTAGTACACCTCTCGCAGGTCTCACGATTGGTGATAATGTCATCATCGCAGAAGTACTCGGCCCAACAGGCACCAATGCTGGGTCTTCAGCTCCAGTCAAACTCAAATACAGTACTGAAGCTCCTAAGCTTACCAAACTCACCATAAAAGAAGGTGATAATTTCTTTGCTGGTTCGACGGTCAATCTCACGGCAGAGGGCGATATCGGGCTCAAATTCGTCCAAATAAAAGTTGGTGATAAAAGTGCAATTTTGGAAGAAGATAAAACAAAGCCTGGAACATACACTGGAAAACTCAAAACTTCTGATTTTGAATGAGAATTCACCGCAAGCGCGTCCATCGAGTCTCAACTCGGAACCAAGGCAGAAGTACCAAATCTCGCTAAATTCAGAACTATTACGGCAAAAATAGAAAATGTAAAAGTAGAAACAACAAAAGAAAAAAAAGTACGCTTTACCTTTGATCTCAAGCCTGATGTCGATCAGGTACAATATTTCAAGATAAAATATGGCAATAAGAGTAAGGACTATCCAAATTCAGTTATTACAAAACAAAAGGGTCTTATCAAGGAAAACAATCAGAATACATGGTATATCCCTGATCTCAAACCTGGCGAATATTTCTCTACGATTATTGCGCTCGACAAAGATCAGAATGAAACTCCCGTTACTTCTGGTGAGCAGTCATTTCTTATCTCTCTCGATGCCGCCCCAACATGTTATATCGACAAAGTGAGCGGTATACAGGTAAAGAAATTTGATACCTATTCGATTATCAGTTGGTCAAAACTCAAAGAAGCAGCAAGTTATCAAATATTCAAGCGTGATGCTTCTGGAGAATTCGCCATGATTGATGAAATCCCAGGGACACAACTCCGTGTCAACATAAATACCAGTGCCAAAAAGGAAATATTTGAAGACTTCAAAGTACGTGCTATCTGTAAAAATGGAAACTTCACTGGTGAAGGAGCCTACTCAGAGAGCGTCTCAGTGCAGACATGACCAGAGATGATACTCCTCTTCGCTCTTGTATTAGCATCAGGTATATCGTTTATCTTGATGAGAAGAGGATATATCTAGAAAGGTGGAATTTAATCCATCATCCGATTCAACACCTCTAGACACTGAGGTAGTTCGAAACATCCAGCTGAACCATTAAGATGGCCTCCGCCTTTTACAATTACCAACTCTCCTCCTCAGAGCTTCTCTGACAAAAATTGTGCATTTTCTCGTGGGACAAGTGGGTCATTATCTCCGTGAATTACGGAGAATCTTTTACACTTTGAACGTATCTCTTCAAAATCAAAACTTCATTCCAAGAAGCTGTCTAATTTACTGTTCTTATTCTTTGTGGAAGGAGAAGAAACAAGTATCACTCCAGCTGTATTATTCATTTTAGTTTTTTCCAGATAACGGAGAATTGCTGGGCCTCAAAGTGAGTGACCAATAAGATATATTTGATCATCTTTATTATATTCTGTATGTCTCTGAATTTCATCCACCCACTCTGAACAAACAGGATTTTCTGAATTCGGCAGCGATAATGCACATGTATAGATATCCTGTTTTTCTAATTCAGCCATAAGCCACGGTCTCCATCATCCATTTGGGCTTCCTTCAAAGCCATGGATTATAAAAACTTTTTTCATTGTATATTTTCTAACTAAATGGTGCCCAAGGAGGGACTCGAACCCTCACACCTTGCGGAATAGGCTTCTGAAACCTACGTGTCTACCATTTCACCACCTGGGCAGATTTTTCGATGTAATGGTGTCCGCGGATGGGATCGAACCATCGACCTTTAGCTTAGAAGGCTACTGCTCTTCCACTGAGCTACGCGGACATATAAATCAGCCAAGAGATTATAAGAGTATTTATATTCAATCAAGAAAAAACGCCCCTTTCGGAGCGTTTCTTTTGAGATATTTTCTAGAGACCAAAGTCCTGAAGAAATGCTACAACGCCTTTTTTACGCATAGTTCGAATCGCAGCTGCTGAGAGTCTCAAGCGGTAAATCATACCATCACGTGGATCACGGATTTTCTTATAAAAAAGATTCACCATGAAATTACGCTTTGTACGACGTACAGAGTGAGAAACTTTATTACCTGAGCCGGTAATTTTTCATGTATAAACACAAACGCGTGACATAATAAGAGAGGTAATATGAATTAGGCAGCATTAACGATAGCAATATCAACACCGACTCCTGACGGGAGATTGAGCTTCTGAAGTGTCTCAAGTGTCTCAGCTGTTGGCTCATTGATGAGGAGGAGACGTCGATGACGACGAATCTCAAACTGCTCACGAGCATTTTTATTAACAAATGTTGATCGGTTGAGTGTAAACTTTTCAATCTTTGTTGGGAGAGGAATAGGCCCAACAGTTTGTGAACCTGTATCCTTTGCAGCACTGATGATTTTCTTTACAGCTTCGTCGACAACACGATGTTCAAAAGCTTTGACAGAAATCTTGAGAGTCTCCTTTTTAGAAGAGGCAGAAACTTTTGTCTCTTTGAGAGGAGCTTTTTTAGTAGTGGTCTTTTTTGCTTTTACTTTTGGAGTTGTTTCCTTGGCAGCAGCTTTGGCTTTAGCAGTCATAATTAATCAAGAATTTTTGTAATAATACCAGAACCAACAGTTTTACCACCTTCACGGATAGCAAATCGGAGTTGATTTTCCATAGCGATACCACAACCGAGTTCTACGAGGAACTTGACGTTGTCACCAGGCATAACCATCTCTACACCAGCTGGGAGCTCGATAGAACCAGTTACATCTGTAGTTCGGAAGTAGAATTGAGGTTTGTAACCCTTGAAGAAAGGAGTGTGTCGTCCACCTTCTTCTTTCTTGAGGACGTATACTTCAGCTTCGAATTTCTTGTGTGGTTTGATAGAACCAGGCTTCGCCATGACTTGTCCACGTTCAATCTGCTCACGCTCGATACCTCGGAGGAGGATACCTGCATTATCACCAGCTTGACCTTGATTGAGTGATTTTTTGAACATTTCAACACCAGTAACAACTGATTTTTGAGTGTCACGGATACCGATGATTTCTACTTCATCATTGACCTTGACAATACCTTGTTCGATACGACCAGTTGCAACAGTACCACGACCCTTGATAGAGAATACATCTTCAATAGACATGAGGAATGGTTTGTCGAGTTCACGAACTGGCTCAGGGATATAACTATCGAGAGCGTCGAGGAGGTCTCGAACGCCTTTTGAAGCAGCTGCATCAGTAGGATTTTGGAGTGCTGTGAAAGCAGAACCACGAACTACTGGAGCGTTATCACCATCGAAACCATATTTAGAGAGAAGTTCACGAACTTCCATTTCAACGAGATCAACGAGCTCAGGATCAGCGATATCACACTTATTGAGGAATACAACGATACGAGCAACGCCGACTTGAGAAGCGAGGAGAACGTGCTCACGAGTCTGAGGCATGACACCATCAACAGCAGAAACTACGAGAATAGCACCATCCATTTGAGCAGCACCAGTAATCATGTTCTTGACGTAGTCAGCATGTCCTGGACAGTCAACGTGTGCGTAGTGACGCATAGGAGACTCGTACTCTACGTGAGAAGTTGAGATTGTAATAATTTTATCAGATCCAGCACGAGCTGTACCACCTTTAGCGATATCAGCATATGAAACACCAGCACCACCTACAGCAGTGAGAGCGGCAGTAAGAGTTGTCTTACCGTGGTCGATGTGACCGATAGTACCAACGTTAACGTGTGGCTTTGTTCTTTGAAAATCAGCCATAAGAGAAAAATAAAGGAATTAAAAAGTAGGGGTATTATAGAGAAAAGAAGTATATTTCAAATGATTTTTTGATTACTTCTTCTTTTTTGCTTTTCGGACTTTCTTTTCGATGCGCACGAGTGCTGCACGGAGTTTCCGATGTCGTGATCCTGAGAGGCGTACCATACAATCAATTAGGAATTAAAAATTATGCTTTTTTTATAAGATTGTTTAATCCCATTTTTTTGAGACGTGCTACAGCTTTTTTCATAGCATCAGCGAGCCATGCAGTTTTACCTTCATGTTTTTCACGACGTACGAGTTTTTCATATGTCTTTTTCGCGTTAGAAATCTTATCACCAGTAACCGAACGTCGTTTACTAACGATATAAATTTGATTTCGTGGACGTTTTCCGCAGCCTACCATACTACAAAGAATGAAGAATTAAGAATGAAGAATTAGGAATGAATGTTTGAAAAGAGAACTATAGTTCAATTTTTCATTTTTCATTTTTCATTT
>JACCDT010308747.1_pt1 | contig 25334 bp, 20 predicted proteins | sample 7446291 | NCBI WGS metagenome assembly JACCDT01 (sample SAMN15323446, study PRJNA562643) | freshwater metagenome | isolation source: river surface water | place: USA:Blue River Watershed | collected 2017-08-17 | reverse complement strand
GTATTCAAAAGTTCGATTCATCAGGAAACTTTGTAACAAAATGGGGAAGTAGTGGTTCTGGAGATAATCAATTTACTTTCGCTGTTGGTGTCTCTGTTGATTCATCTGATAATATTTATACAACAGATATATCAATTAATCGCATCCAAAAATTTAATTCATCTGGAACATATATTTCCCAGTTTGGTAGTACTGGTACATCTGATGGACTTCTAAATTCTCCTTATGGAGTTGTTGTAAATTCATCAGGAGATATCTTTGTGGCAGATTTTACTAATGATCGTCGTATTCAAAAATTCGACTCCTCAGGAAACTTTATTTTAAAATTTGGAAATGTACCAGCAGATAATGGAAAATTTTTTAATCCTGTTGGTATAAAAATAGACCCAACAGATAATGTTTTTATTACTGATCAAGGCAATAACCGTATCCAAAAATTCGACTCCTCAGGAAACTTTATTTTAAAATTTGGAACTAGTGGATCAGGTGATGGGGAACTTTCTCAACCATATGATATTGCTGTAGATTCTTTTGGAAATATCTATGTTGCTGATAAAGTGAATGACCGTATCCAAAAATTCGACTCCTCAGGAAGTTATCTTTCTCAGTGGAATATGGGTGTTGATGGTTTTCAACTTCTTATGTTCGATGATCCTACCAATCTTGTAATTGACTCATCTGACAATATATATGTAACAGATTTTTTAAATAATAGAATACAGAAATTTGATTCAAGTGGAAGTTTTATTTTGACATTTGGAACTGGTGGATCAGGAGATGGGGAATTTATGAATCCAGCAGCTATGGTAATAGATTCTTTTGGAAATATATATGTAGTTGATTCTAGTAATCATCGCGTTCAAAAGTTCGACTCTTCAGGAGTATATATTTCACAATTTGGAACAGAGGGCAGTGGTGACGGGCAGTTTGAATATCCATTAGGAATTGCAATAGATTCTTACGGTTATATATATGTAGCTGATACTGGAAATAATAGAATTCAAAAACTTGATTCATCAGGAAATTATTTAGCTAAATGGGGAAGTAATGGATCTAATGATAGTGAATTTGATTATCCTTCTAATATATCTATTGATTCCTCAAATAATATTTATGTAACAGATTCTTCAAACCACCGCATCCAAAAATTCTCCATCACCACAACTCCAGAAATTGTAACTCTCACCCCTTCCACAATAGTCTCTGGTACCACTGACACAGTAGTAAGTATCACAGGTATAGATTTCATGTCAGATTCAATAGTAAGGTTTAATGGTTCACCTAGAGCTACAACATATGTTGATGCTACACATTTAACTGCAACATTTACAACAGCAGACCTTTCGAACGTTGACACATACCCAATCACAGTCTACAACCCTACTCCTTCCGGCACAGAATCATCTTCAAGTGATTTCATTGTAACTCCTGGAAACACCGGAGGTTCTGGTTGTTCTGGTCCTTTGTGTTCAACTATTCTTCCACCTCCTGTAATCATTCCTCCTCCCGTAGTTATCACTCCACCACCAATTACCATAGTTCCTCCACCAACTCCAATCCTCCCTCCACCAAGCAATCCAGTTACTCCATCGACACCAGTTAGTTCAACTTCATCGTCTGTTGTTCCTGTACCTACACCATCAGTGGTCATCCCAATCATTGAAACACCTGCTCCTGTAGTCATTCCAAAACCAATTGTTCCAGAAACTAAAACATTAGCACTAATATCAACACTTGCAGCTCTTTCAACATTACCATTTTCAAATTGGCGCTCTCTTTTTTCAATATTTGCAATTAAGAAAAGAAAATCATGGGGTACTGTATATGACAGTATTACAAAACAACCGCTAGATCCTGCATATGTAGTATTACAAGATTTACAAGGTAATGAAGTCGCCACATCTATTACAGATCTCGATGGAAGATTTGGTTTTCTTGTTAAACCAGGTACATACAAAATTATTGCAAACAAAACAAATTACACATTTCCATCTACAAAACTTGGAGGAAGTATTCAGGATGAACTTTACACTGACCTATATTTTGGAGGAGAAATTACAATTCAAAAGAAGGGTGATGTTATCATTAAAAACATTCCAATGGATCCAACAAATTTTGACTGGAATGAATTTGCAAAGAAACAACAAAACCTTCTTAAATTCTCTTCAAAGAAAGACCTTATAGTAAAAAGAATTACAGATGTCATATTTTGGTCTGGTTTCTCTGTATCTATTCTTGCATCATATCTTGTTCCTAAAGTATTAAATCTCTCAATTGTAGCTTTGTATGTTATTTTGTTCGCACTTAGAAATACAATATTAAAACCCACACCACAAGGTACTGTTACAGAAAAAGAAACTGGAAAACCATTATCATTTGCAATTATTCGTGTATTTTCTTCTGCAACTAATACAGAAATTACTCACAAAGTTACAGATGAGAATGGAATATATTTCTGTCTCATTCCTAATGGTAGTTATTATGTGAAAGTAGAGAAGAAGGGATTAGATGAAAAATATTCTTTAATTTATAAGTCGGAAAGTTTTGAAGTGAAGAGAGGGGTAGTTAAAATTGATTTTAAAGTTTAGATTTAGTAATTTATATATATGAATATTATTTTAATTTCTGTTTTTGCATTTTTAGCAACATTACTTGGTGGACTTTTTGCGCTTCGTTTTAGAGATAAATTACACCTTATCTTAGGGTTTTCTGCAGGAGCTATTATTGGTGTTGCCTTTTTTGATTTGTTACCAGAAGCAATAGAGCTTGGTAGTAGTAAGTATAATATTTCATTTTTGACTATGATTACTGCTATTGGTTTTATTTCTTATATGATCTTAGATCGTTTTGTTTTTTTTCATTCACATGGACACGAAGAAAATGAAAATAACAATAAGGGAATACTTGGAGCCGGAAGTTTGTCTATTCATAGTTTTTTAGATGGCGTTGCTATAGGTCTCGCTTTTCAAGTATCAACCGCTATAGGAATGATAGTTGCTATAGCTGTATTGGTACATGATTTTTCTGATGGAATAAATACAGTAAATATGATTTTAAAAAATGGAGGTGACAGAAAAAGTGCTTTTAAATGGCTTGTTATTGATGCTATCGCTCCAGTACTTGGTATTTTTTCAACATTATTCTTTACCCTTCCTTCTTCTGTATTAGGAATTATTCTATCGGTATTTACAGGTTTCTTCCTTTACATAGGTGCTTCTGATTTATTACCAGAAAGTCATCATAGTCACCCTACTTATTGGACTACATTTGCTACTGTTATTGGTATCTCTGTTATTTTTTTTGCAATAAAATTAGCAGGAATATAAAAATTCTTTTTTAAAAATAGAATTTATGCGATAATTACTTTATGAAAGATCGTATTTTAAAATATTGGAAGAATTTAGGACCAGGGCTTGTTTCTGGTGCTGCCGATGATGATCCTTCTGGTATTGCGACTTATTCTCAAACTGGTGCAAAATATGGTTTAAATTTTCTTTGGCTATCTTTATTTTCTTTACCTTTTATGATAGTGATACAAGAAATGTGTGCACGTATCGGTCTTGTAACAGGCAAAGGACTTACCTCAAATATAAAAGAAAATTACTCAAAAAAAATACTCTATTTTTGTGGTTTGCTTTTACTGTTTGCTAATACATTTAATATTGGTGCTGACCTTGGGGCTATGGCTCAAGGAGTACAATTGATTTTCCCAAATTTTGATTTCACTACATTAGTTATTTTCTTTGCAGTTTTCTCTCTTTGTTTCCAAATATTTGTATCATATAAAACATATGCAAAATTTTTAAAATATTTAACTTTCGCACTTTTTTCTTATATTATTTCTTCTTTACTTATACATATAAATTGGCATGAAGCATTAAAACATACTATTGTCCCATCTTTTTCTTTAACAAAAGATTCTGTTTTACTTGTTTGTGCTATTTTAGGAACAACGATTTCCCCTTATTTATTTTTCTGGCAAACTTCACAAGAGATAGAAGAACATATTACACCTAGTGGTGTCGTCAGTCATGATAAGGAAAAAACAATTAAAAAACATATTCGAAGAATGAGAACAGATGTTTTCTCTGGGATGTTTTTTTCAAATCTTGTAATGTTTTTTATTATTCTTGCTTGTGCTGGTACACTTTTTAAAAATGGAATAACAGATATTACTTCTGCGGCAGAAGCTGCTCAAGCATTGCGACCTTTCGCTGGTGACTTATCATATTTTCTTTTTGCTGTAGGAATAATAGGTACAGGTCTTTTAGCTATTCCTGTGCTCGCTGGTTCTGCTTCATATGTTATAGCTGAAACCTTCGATTTCGAAGAAGGACTTTTTAGAAAATGGTATGAAGCAAAAGTTTTTTATGGTGTGATGATTATCGCTGTTGGGCTTGGTATACTTTTTAATTTTATTGGTTTTGATCCTATGAAGGCTTTGTTTTATTCTGCATTATTAAACGGACTTACAGCCCCTGTAGTTTTGTATTTTATTGTTCGCCTTAGTTCAAATAGTAAAGTTATGGGAAACTTTAAAAATAAAATTATATATAAAATAATTGGTTGGAGTACTTTTATATTGATGAGTATTGTAGCAATACTCGCAATATTTTATTTATGGATATAAAAAATAATTTTAGTTTAAAACAATTTAATACTTTTGGTGTAGATGTAAAAGCTAAATTTTTAACTTTTCTTGAGAAAGAAGTAGATATAAAAGAAGTTTTTGATTCAGAGGAATTTAAAAATAATCCTCATATTTTTTTGGGTGAAGGAAGTAATGTTTTATTTGTAAATGACTTCGAAGGTATTGTTGTTGTAAATAAATTAAAAGGAATTGAAATTTTAAGAGAAGACGAAGAAAATGTTTGGTTAAAGATTGCCTCAGGAGAGAGTTGGCATGACATTGTTCTTTTTACTGTAGAGAAAAAATATTGGGGAATAGAGAATATGGCTCTTATACCAGGTACTGTCGGTGCTGCACCAATACAAAATATAGGAGCATATGGTATGGAAATAAAAGATGTTATTGAAGATGTTTTTACTTTCAACATAGAAACTTCAGAGAAGAAAATATTTTCTAAAGATGAATGCAAATTTGGCTACAGAGAAAGTGTTTTTAAAAATGAATTAAAAGATAAATATTTTATTTCCGAAATTGTCATGAAGCTCAGCAAAAATCCAAAGCCTAATGTTTCGTATAAAGTTTTGCGCGACCACATAGATAAGAATAGTATTGATGCAAGCGATATAAAAAAAATCAGCGATGCAGTTATTGCGATACGCCAAAGCAAACTTCCAGACCCAAAAATCCTCGGCAGTGCGGGGAGCTTTTTCAAGAACGTTTTCATAGAAAAAGACGTCTTGAAAAAGCTCATAGAGAAATATCCTGACATGCCGAATTTTGAAGAAGGTGATGGAACATACAAGATTCCTGCTGGGTGGCTAATCGAAATGTGCGATTGGAAAGGGAAGATTGTCGGTAGAGCAGGTGTTTATGAAAAGCAGGCACTTGTTGTTGTGAACCACGGCGGAGCCACAGGCATGGAAATAAAAATCCTTGTGGATGACATCATCGATTCTGTACAGCAAAAATTCGGCTTAACTCTCGTGCCTGAGGTGAATATTATTTAATTTTGCTTAAAAATTTTAGAGCTAGTATAATGAATGTATTAGTAGATAATTTTTAGAAAAATATGGAAAATAAAATGAAAATGGGTATTGCTATAGTTATTGTTTTGGCAGTTGTAGCAGTATTGGCTTATATTACAATTAATAAAAAAGAAAATAATATGGAAGAAAATACACAAACAAATAATCAAGTAAATAATGATCAAGTAGCAAAAGCAGGTGATACCGTTGCTATGAATTACACAGGAACACTCGCAGATGGAACAGTTTTCGATTCAAATGTTGATCCAAAGTTTAATCACGTTACTCCTTTTATATTTACTCTTGGTGCAGGACAAGTTATACAAGGATGGGATAAAGGAATTGTTGGCATGAAAGTTGGAGAAAAGAAACATTTAGTTTTAGCTCCAGAAGATGCGTACGGAGCAACTGGTGCTGGAAATGTAATACCTCCAAATGCGACACTTACATTTGATGTTGAATTATTAGCAATTAAATAAATAAAATATATGGAAACACTATTTACAAATAAGAGATTTATAAGAGTAGCGACAGTATTTATAGCATTGCTTTCTTTACTTGTACTTTCTGCAATATTCGGAAGTATGCGTGGTATGGGTCATGGAGGATTTAAAGATAATCAAAATGTAATAACAGTCACAGGGCATGGAGAAGTTAAAGCTGTTCCAGATATCGCTACTTTTTCTTTGACTATTAGGCAAGAAGCAAAAACAGTAAAAGAAGCTGATGCCAAAGTTGCTGTTATAGAGAAAAAAGTTTTAGATTTCTTGAAAACAAACAACGTTTCAGATAAAGATATCAAAACAGAAAGTGTATCTTTTAATCCAAAATATGAAAGTAATAATATTATGCCTTGTACACAATTTGGTTGCCCAACAAGTAACCCTGTAATTACTGGTTATGAGTCTTATGAAAACATAACAGTTAAAGTAAGAAATACTGATGATGCAGGAACAATAAAACAAGGACTCGGAGCGATGGGAGTTGAAAATCTTTATGGACCAAATTTTGCTATCGATGATGAAGATACCTTGAAAGCTGACGCGAGAAAAAAAGCTATTGTGGATGCAAAAGAAAAAGCAAAAATCCTTTCTCGTGATCTTGGTGTAAGACTTGGAAAAATAACTAGTTTTAATGAATCAGGAAATTATCCAATGCCTATGATGTATGCGAAGACTATGGATTCAGTCGCTGGCGCAGTATCTGCTCCTGCAGAATTACCAAAAGGGGAGAATACAATCTCTTCTGATGTCACTATTACATACGAAATAAGATAAATAAAAATTAAAAACCCCGAAAGGGGTTTTTAATTTTACCTATTGACATTATGTAGTTATCTATGATATTATGTAACTAAATAAAAGGTAATTTCCTTGAAAACAAACAAATACATAAACTCTTAAAATAAGAAAAATGAAAAAAATGAACAAAAATGTATGGCTCGCTTTAATGCTGATGCTTGCACTTTGTGTTTCAAAAACACAAGCCCAACAAAAATTTGATCAATATGGTTACGCTATTGAACTAGATGAAGAAGAAGCTATTGTTGTTGATAATAATAAAAGCACACCTAAAATTGTGAATCAAAATTATTCTCAACCTGTTGCTGATCAAAACACTAATTATCAAAATTCTGGTATTACTAGTACTACTTATTCTACTTCTACTAAAGGCTGTTGTAGTCATAGCACTACTACTATAGTGAATGTTACAGTTAAAATTGTTGGAGGAGGTGCAAATAATACTTATGAGCAATATCCTCCAAGAATTATTAATGGCACAAGATATGTGTATGTTAATAATGGTAATTCTTGTGGTTATTCTTCAGGGAGACAATTTATTCCTATTTCTCAATTTCCTCAATTTTGTGATAACCGTCAATGGAGACCTAGAAGAAGAGAAGAATCTCATCAAACACCAATAAATAATAATTGGTCACAATCAACTCAAACAACACAAACGCATGGTGGAACTTTTCAAAATGAAGTTCATGGTGGGCAGTTTAATAATGGTGTTCAAGGAGGTTCATTTAATAATGGTTCTAGTGGTGGAACTTTAAATCCGACTGCTACTACTGGAGGTGGAGGAAATGGTAATGTTCATCATGGTAAGCCTTAAGAGTAATTATTTATTCAAGCCCTTTTTACGAAATTCGTAAAAAGGGCTTTTTTCTTGCCTTTTTTATAAATTATGCTACACTGTCTCTATGTTAAAAATAAGACTACAAAGAATAGGCAGAAAGAACGACCCAGTTTTTCGTACAGTTTTGACTGATTCTAAGAATGCTACAAAGAGTGGTAAGTTTTTAGAAATACTTGGTTCATACAATGCAAAAGGTGGTGTATTTAAAATCGACGCAGATCGCGTTAAAGTTTTGATCTCACAAGGAGCACAAGTATCTGACACAGTACACAATTTCTTAGTTAAAGAAAAAATTCTTGACGCAAAAAAGAAAAACGTTCTTCCAAAGAAGAAACCTACAGTTTCTAGAAAAGAAGCTAAAACTAAAAAATAATCTAAAATAGTTTGCAATAAAAACTACGTACGATATAATTGTTATGTTAGTTTCTTTTAGTCGAGGAAACTATTGATTAAAAATTTCATTAATAAGAAAGAAAAATATGCAAGACGGAGATAAGGTATTTCTAGAATATGTTGTAAAAGCTCTCGTTGATAATCCGAACGATGTAAAAATCGATCGTAACGTAGACGAAATGGGTGTATTAATAACTTTGACAGTGAACCCTGCTGACATGGGTAAAATCATCGGACGCATGGGTAACACTGCAAAAGCTATCCGCACACTCTTACGAGTTATCGGTATGAAAAATAATGCTCGCGTAAATTTGAAAATCAATGAACCAGAAGGTTCTACAAGACCAGCTATGTCTTCAACTCCTACTATGAAAACAGTTGATGAAGCTATGGAAGATTTGAAAGGAATATAAATAAATTTTTTCACAAAAAACCGCTTATGGCGGTTTTTTGCAATTAAACTTAAGGTAGATTATAGTGTTGTTATGCGTTTCCATATAATTACAATTTTCCCAGAAACTTTTGATTCTTATTTAAAAGAGTCTATTATTGGGCGGGCGATAGAGTCTAAGACGATAAAGGTCTCTTTTTATAATCCGATTACTTTCTGTAAACCAAAGGAAAGGGTAGATGGTAGGCCTTATGGTGGCGGGCCTGGCATGGTACTTCGCCCGGAGGTATTTATTAAGTCTATAGAGAAAGCATTAAAAACTATTTCAAAAAACGAAAAAGCTAAAATAAAAATAATTAATTTTTCTCCAAGTGGTAAAAAATTTGATACAAATTATGCAAAAACTTCTGCGAAAAAATACACAGACATAATTTTAATATCTGGAAGATATGAAGGCATCGATGCGCGGGTAAATAAAATCTTTAAAGCAGAATATATTTCAATAGGGGATTATGTGCTCACTGGTGGCGAGCTTCCTGCTATGGTTTTGCTTGATTCTATATCTCGACAGATTCCTGGCGTGCTCGGCAAATATGAATCACTCGAAGAAGAGCGTGTTTCAAGTAGTGAGGTTTATACTCGTCCAGAAATATTAAAATATAAGAACAAAAACTATAAAGTACCAAAAGTACTTCTTTCTGGAAATCATAAAGATATAGAAGATTGGAAACAAAATAGTAAATAACTCTAAGTTTGACAAAAATCCCATAAAGCGTAGTATTTATATGAAATATTAAATCTAGTTATTCACAATTTAAAACTTCTTCCCATGGCAACAAAAATTAGGAAAATTAAAATCACCATTGACGGTATCCGTTCTTGGAACGAAGACAATTTCCAGGAAAACCTTAAATTTTTTAAATTGCTCCGCGTTGAGATTGAGGAATATCTTCAGTCGCTTAAACCTTCAAAACCAATTAAAATAAAATTCTGTCTGCATGTTTCTGGAGACACTGATGATGAAATTGTTTTTGAATGTCATGATGAAGAAGAGTTTGAATCTCCTGGTTCTATTTTTGATGATGATGTTATTAAAACGCTGATTGAAAAAAATGTGAGAGAAGAATTCAAACTTCCAAAAGAGCGAAAAGTTCGCTTTCAAGAAGGAGGGCTATTGCGTTTCAAAAAATACAAGCCGATCTTGGAAGAAATTATTCCTACCTCTGATGGACAAGCTAATCATGTAGCTAAAAATTAAATCAAAGCCCCCGATCTATGATGGTTGGGGGCTTTAAATTTGACTTTTTTTTAAATCTCTATATACTGTATTTGATTGTCTTGATTGAGTTTCGGATGCAATCTATCTTTATTAATATAGCTTATAAGCGTTAATTAATCATCGTCCGAATTAAATACTTATTGAAATAAGAAATAGCTTTTTAGCTTTTCTTTTTGCGTCACTATTTATTTATCTTGGATTTTTATAAAAAATGTCCACTCAAAGCAAGCTCCCTAAGAAGTATTTCACAAGGTATAAAAAACCTTTGATAGAGTTCCCAAACTTGATAGAAACTCAAGTTAAATCTTTTAAATGGTTAGTCGAGACTGGTATAGGAGAAGTGTTTAAAGAATTTTCTCCGATCAATGATTATTCAGGAAAAAAATTTCAATTAGAATTCACTTCTTTCTCTCTTGGAGAAGCAAAGTGTGACGAACATACAGCAAAAATAAACAAGCTTTCATACGAAGGTCTTTTAAAGGCGCGTGTAAAGCTAACAAATAAAATCTTAGGCACTGTAAAAGAACAAGAAATCTTCATGTCTGAAATGCCTTTAATGACAGATCATGGTACTTTCATAATAAACGGAGTAGAACGCGTTATTGTTCCTCAGCTTGCTAGAAGTTTCGGAGTTTTCTTTACAGAATCAGAAAGTAAAGGAAAAAGATTTTTTGGCGCGAAAGTAATACCTGCTCGTGGAGTATGGATTGAAATAGAATCAGAAGCGGACGGAGCTATATATGTACGTATCGACAAAAAGAGAAAATTTGCTGTCTCTTCACTTCTACGTGTAATGGGCTTCCATACTGATGAAGCAATACTAAAAGCATTTTCAAAAAATACTTTATACGAAGAAGCTATAAAAGCATCTCTTGCAAAAGATACATCAAAAACACTTAGTGATTCTTATGTAGAAATCTACAAGCGTCTTCGTGATGGAGATATGGCAACAGCAGACAACGCTAAGGAATTTATTGATTCAATATTTACTTCTGAAAGATATGACCTTTCTCCTGTTGGACGTTTCCGTTTCAATGATCGTTTCTCAAAAGATATGGGTGATGAAGAAATGAAAAGAAGAACAATTTCTAAAGAAGATCTAGTTACAGTTCTTGAAAATATAATTGATTTAAATAATACTCCACATGCAAAGGCGGATGATATCGACCACTTAGGTCAACGCCGTGTTCGTTTCGTTGGTGAAATGTTACAACAAAAAATCCGTACAGGTATAATGCAAATAAAGAGAAATATTCAAGATCGTATGTCTACTATAGACGTTGATACTGCAATGCCAATACAAATAATAAATCAACGCCCACTCCAAGCTCGTATAAAAGAATTTTTCACAACAAACCAACTTTCACAATTTATGAACCAAGAAAATGTCTTGGCAGAAATGGAACACATTCGTCTTCTTTCTGCTCTTGGTCCTGGAGGTCTTACTCGTGATCGTGCTGGTCTTGAAGTTCGTGATGTGCATCCTTCTCACTATGGTCGTGTTTGTCCTATCCATACACCTCAAGGTCCAAACATTGGTCTTATCGTTCACCTTTCAACATACTCAAAAGTAAATGATTTCGGTATTATCGAAACTCCTTACATAAAAGTAAAAAATGGAAAAATAACTGGAGAAGTTGTTTATTTGAATGCGCTTGAAGAAGAAAAATATAACATTGCTCATGCTGGTGTACCTTATGATGAAGATGGAAAAATAACAGTAGAAAAAGTTGAATCTCGTATTAAAACACAACCAGGTCTTATACCTCGTGATGAATTAGATTACATAGACGTTGCTACAAACCAAGCATTTTCTATTGCTACAAGTATGATTCCTTTCTTGGAACATAACGATGCAAACCGTGCACTCATGGGAAGTAACATGCAGAAGCAAGCTGTTCCTTGTGTTCTTCCACAAGCTCCACTTGTAGCAACAGGTATTGAAGAAATGGCATCTCGTGATACAGGAAGACTTATTCTTGCAAAAGAAGATGGTGTTATTTCTTATGTAGACTCAAAGAAAATAATTTTGAAGGGAGCAAAAGGTGAACACACTTATGACCTTATAAATTTCCTTCGTAACAATAACTTCTCCGTATATCACCAAAGACCAAATGTAAACGTTGGTGACAAAGTAAAGAAAGGTGATGTACTTGCTGATACTTCTAGTACAGTTGGTGGACAAATTTCACTTGGACAAAATATTTTGGTGGCATTCATGTCTTGGAATGGATCAAACTATGAAGACGCGATAATTATTTCTGAAAAATTAGTTAAAAACAGTGTATTTACTTCTGTTTACTTAGAAGAATTTATTTGTACTGTTCGTGATACAAAACTTGGACCTGAAATAACTACTCGTGATATACCAAACGTTGGTGAACTTAAATTAAAAGATCTAGATGAAGATGGTATTATCCGTATTGGTGCTGAAGTTCGTGAAAATGATATCTTGGTTGGTAAAATTACACCAAAAGGTGAAACAGAACTTACTCCAGAAGAAAGATTACTTCGTTCTATCTTCGCTGAAAAAGCTCGTGATGTAAAAGATACATCACTTCGTATGGAACACGGAAAACGTGGAAGAATCGTAGGTATAAAAATATTCTCTCGTGATTTAGGTCATTCACTTGAATCTGGAATCATAAAGAAAATAGTTATTGAAGTTGCTCAAATCAGAAATATTTCTGTTGGAGACAAACTTTCAGGACGTCATGGAAACAAAGGTGTTATTTCAACAATTCTTCCAGAAGAAGATATGCCATATATGGCTGATGGTACTCCTATAGACATTATCCTTACACCACTCGGCGTGCCTTCTCGTATGAACTTAGGACAGATTTTAGAAATCCATCTTGGTATGGCAGCAAATACACTTGGTTATCAGGCAATTGTTCCACCATTCTTAGGTGCTAAAGAAGATGAAATAAAAGCAGAACTTGTAAAAGCAGGATTTAATGAAAACGGAAAAATGAAACTCTTCGACGGACGCACAGGAGAAGCTTTCGAACAAGACATTGCTGTTGGATACATGTATATGTTGAAACTTCACCATATGGTTGAAGACAAGATACATATGCGTTCAATTGGTCCTTACTCACTTATCACACAACAACCACTCGGAGGTAAAGCTCAAGGTGGAGGTCAGAGATTCGGAGAAATGGAAGTCTGGGCACTTGAAGGATATGGTGCTGCTCATGCTCTTCGTGAAATGCTTACAATTAAGTCAGATGACATAGTTGGTCGTTCATCTACTTTTGATTCAATTATTAAAAACGAAACTATTAAACAACCAAATTCACCTGCGTCATTCAATGTGATGCTCAATTACTTAAGAGGTCTTGCACTCAATGTAGATCTTAGTAGAAAGGGAGATAAAGGGGAAATAGCTTAACAATAATTATTTTAATCAAAACATATGAAAACATTAAACACAACAGATTTTGATCAGATTACTCTCTCCCTTGCTAGTCCTGAGCAAATTAAAGAATGGTCATACGGGGAAGTAACAAAAGCAGAAACAATAAACTACAGAACAGGTCGTAGTGAACGCTCTGGCCTTTTCGATGAGCGTATTTTCGGTCCAGAAAAAGATTATGAATGTTACTGTGGAAAATATCGTCGTATTCGTTACAAAGATATTATTTGTGAAAAGTGTGGAGTTGAAGTTACTCGCTCTATAGTTCGTCGTGAACGTATGGGTCACATAGAACTTGCTACTCCTGTAGCTCACATTTGGTTCCTTCGTGGAGTACCATCTCGTATGAGTATTCTTTTGAACGTTACTGTTTCAGACTTAGAAAAAGTTGTTTACTTTGCTGGTTACATCATTACAAAAGTTTACGAAGAAGAAAAAGAAATTGTTATTTCTAATTTGGATCGTGAGTATAAAGCAAAATTAAAAAATTCTGCTGATGATGATACAAGAGAAAAATTAAAAAATCTTTTGTCTACAACAAAAAAAGAAATTGGTGAAATTTACGAAGGAAAAGTTCTAAATGAAATTTCTTTCCACCATTATTCTTTGAAGTACGGTACATGTTTCGAAGCAAATATTGGAGCTGAAGCTATTTATACTATTTTCAAAAATCTTGACTTGAACAAATTAAAAGTTCACACAGAAAAGCTTATTGAAAAGGCAAGTACTATAGAAAAAGAGAAAATGCAAAAGAGACTTTCTCTTATTCGTGCAATGCTTTATTCAAAAATGCGTCCTGAATGGATGTTTATGACTGTTATTCCTGTTATTCCTCCAGTTCTTCGTCCTATGGTGGCTCTTGAAGGTGGACGTCATGCTACTTCTGATTTAAATGATTTGTATCGTCGTGTGATAAACAGAAACAATCGTTTGAAAAAATTGAAAGAAATTTCTGCACCAGATGTTATTCTTAGAAATGAAAAAAGAATAATACAAGAAGCAGTTGATGCTCTTATTGATAACTCTATTGCAAAAAGTGGAGACTCTGCAGCTATGAGTCAATCACAAAAAAGAGCACTCAAATCTCTTTCTGATAATTTAAAATCAAAACAAGGTTTGTTCCGTCAAAACTTGCTTGGTAAGCGTGTAGACTATTCTGGACGTTCTGTTATCGTTGTTGGTCCACAACTTAAGCTCAATCAATGTGGATTGCCAAAACACATGGCCCTCGAACTCTTCAAGCCTTTCGTTATTTCAAAAATTCTTTTAGCAGAACTTGCTTTCAATATTCGTGGAGCAAACAAACTTATAGAAGAAGGTGTTCCAGAAGTCTGGGCAATGTTGGAAGAAGTTATTAAAGGAAAATATGTTCTTTTAAACCGTGCTCCTACTTTGCACCGTCTTGGTATTCAAGCTTTCAATCCAATACTCATAGAAGGAAATGCTCTTCAAGTTCATCCTCTTGTTTGTCAGGCTTTCAATGCTGACTTCGACGGAGACCAGATGGCTGTTTATGTTCCTCTTTCAGAAGAAGCACAATGGGAAGCAAAAGAATTAATGGCTGCAAATAAAAACTTACTTAAACCACAAAATGGTGATCCTATAGTGAACCCTCGTATGGATATGGTTCTCGGTTCTTACTGGATGACAAAAAATGTTGATGGTGAAAAAGGAGAAGGTATGATTTTTGAAAGTCCAAACTCTGCTGTTACTTCTTATGAATTCGGTGTAGTGTCACTTCGTGCAAAAATAAAAGTGATGGCAACTAATACTCCAAAATATTCAAAATTTGAAGGTAAGATTTTTGACACTACAGTAGGTAGACTTCTATTTAATAGTATTTTGCCGAACGAATTTGCTTTTATAAACGAAGAAATGAATATAAAAAGACTTTCATCTCTTGTAGATGAACTTATAATGCATTATGGTATAGATGCAACTCCACCTATTATTGATAAGATAAAAAATTTCGGATATAAATATTCAACTATTTCTGGTACAACATGGGGTCTTGATAACGTTAAAGTTCCTGAACAAAAGAAAGGAATTATTGAGAATGGAAGAAAAGCCGAAGACGAAGTTCTTGCTCAATGGAAAGATGGTTTGCTTTCTGAAGAAGAAAAATACCAAAAGATTATTGAAATCTGGACACATGCTAAAAAAGAAATTGAAAAAGTGTTACCAGAAACATTAGATAAAAATGGTTCTACTTATGACCTCTTTACTTCTGGTGCTCGCGGAACTGTAACTTCACTTATTCAAATGACAGGTATGAAAGGTTTGATTCAAAACAACCAAGGTAAGACTTTAGAGTTCCCAATTATCCCATCATACAAAGAAGGTCTTTCTCCTATTGAATATTTCGTTACAACTCACGGTGCACGTAAAGGAGCATCTGACACAGCGCTCAATACTGCAAAAGCTGGTTACCTTACTCGTCGTCTAGTAGATGTTTCTCAAGACGTTGTTGTTACTGAAGAAGATTGTGGAACAAAAGAAGGTAAAATGGTTTCAAAAGAAAACATTGGTGGTATAGAAATTCCATTATCAAAAAATATTCGTGGACGTATTTTAGCAGCTGATTTGAAAGATGATGAAGGAAAAGTTCTGTACAAAAAAGGATTCTTAATTACAAAAGAAGAAGCAAAGATTATCGAAAGTCTTGGTGTTAAAGAAGTTTTTGTTCGTTCACCACTTACTTGTCGTACAGTTCATGGTATTTGTCAGCAATGTTATGGTCTTGATCTTGGAAGAAATCACCTTGTAAATCTTGGTGAAGCTGTTGGTATTATAGCCGCACAAGCTATCGGAGAACCTGGAACACAGCTTACACTTCGTACATTCCATGCCGGAGGTGTCGCTGGAGTCGACATCACACAAGGTCTTCCTCGTGTTGAAGAAATCTTTGAAAGAAGAATTCCAAAAAATGCTGCTATCGTATCTCAAACAGATGGAGAAGTTATTGAAATAAAAGATACTGATTCAAAAGAAAAATTGATAAAAGTATTGTCTGATTCAAAAGCTGATGGTAAATCAAATGAAATAGAATATATAGCACCATTCCGTAGAATGCCAGTTGTAAAAGTTGGTGATAAAGTTAAAAAAGGAATGCTTCTTACTGATGGTTCAGCTGACATTGCAGAAATATTCAAATACGGTACAAAAGAAGATGCAGAGGAATACATCATTCGTGAAATCAATAAAGTTTATGAATTACAAAGTGCGTCTATATCACGTAAGCACACAGAAATCATAATTCGTCAGATGTTCTCACGTCGTCGTATTAAAGAAGCAGGTGATACTAATTTCTCTCCTGGTGATATCGTAGAAAATACTGCACTTTTGGAAGAAAATATGCGTATGGAAAAAGAAGGAAAGATCGGAGCAAAAGGCGAAATAATTGTACTTGGTATTACAGAAGTTTCACTTCGTACAAAGAGTTGGCTTTCAGCTGCTTCATTCCAAAACACAAACCGTGTTCTTATTGAAAATGCTATCAAGGGTGGAATTGATTCACTACGCGGTCTTAAAGAAAATGTTATTATCGGTAGACTTATTCCTGCAGGTACAGGGTTTAAAAATAAATTTACTCCAAACACGGAGGAATAAAAATTTATGGACTCTCCAGTTCAAAAAATTAAGGAGAGAATGCCAATTGATGAGTTAATCTCTTCTTACATAAAGATAGAAAAATCAGGAGCAAATTTTAAAGCTCGTTGTCCTTTTCATAATGAAAAGACTCCAAGTTTTTATATTTCTCCTGATCGAGGAAGTTATTATTGTTTCGGTTGTTCTGCTAAAGGTGATATTTTCACTTTTGTTGAAGAATTTGAAGGATTAGATTTTAGAGGAACATTAAAGCTTTTAGCAGAGCGTACTGGAATACAACTCGAGAGCTATAATAAAAAAGAAGAAGGTGAAAAAGATACTCTTTATAGAGTTATGGAAGAGTCTACAAAGTTTTTTGAAAGTAATTTAAAAAATAATGTAGAAGTTCTTGAATATCTAAAGAAAAGAGGATTGGAAGAAAAAACAATTAAGGATTTTAGAATTGGTTTTGCTTTACTTGATTGGAGAAAATTATATGATTTTTTGAAATCTAAAAATTTTTCTGATAAAGAAATAGAGTTGGCTGGTCTTGCAAAGAAACCAGATGACGCAAGTAAGGGGATGTATGACAGATTTCGTGGAAGAGTTATGTTTCCTATTTCTGATTCTAGTGGAAGAGTTATTGCTTTTTCGGGAAGAATTTTTGTTGATGATGGAAAGTCTGCAAAATATTTAAACAGTCCTGACACACCGATATTTAACAAATCTTTTGTACTTTACGGTATAGATAAAGCGAAAGAATCAATAAGAAGAAATAATTTTTCTATTCTTGTTGAAGGGCAAATGGATTTAGTTTTATCTCATCAAGCAGGATTTAAAAATACTGTTGCTGGTTCAGGTACTGCTCTTTCTGATTCACTTGTTTCAAAAGAAAATGTTGTGAGTAATTTAGGAATCCTTCGAAGACTTTCTGGTAATATGGTCCTTGCATATGACGCTGACAAAGCAGGACTCAATGCATCAGACCGCGCAGGAAGAATTGCTTTATCTTTAGGAATGGATGTGAAATCTGCATCAATGCCTGAAGGTATGGATCCAGCAGATTTGATTTCTAAGGTCGGAGTAGAAGCTTGGAAAGAAGCTATAAGAAATTCAAAACATATTATTATTTTCCTTTTGGAAAAAATAATAAAAAATGCAAATGGAGATGAAAGAAAAGTAAATAAAGAAGTTAAAGAAAAAATCTTACCATATGTCAGCGCATTAGATGGTGCAATAGAGAAATCACACTTTTTAAAAAAAATAAGCGATATGTGTAATATTAGAGAAGGAGCACTTATGGAAGATTTGAAAAATTTTGAAAAAAATAGTGTAAATGAAAAATTTGAAATAAAAGAAGTTTTAAATAATCAAGTCAGTATTTTTAGAAAAGATTATATAGAGAAAAGATTAATAGGTATTGTATTTTGGCAGAAACAAAATAATACAAAAAAGATTGATTATGATAAACTCTTAAAAGAGTTAAGTACTATATTAAAAACATCTGAAGTTGATATTTTAGAAAAATGGTCAGTGTCGGAAGCAGATCTTATTTTTGAAGCTGAGGTCTTCTATGGAGAAGTTCAAAATTTAGAAGATGATGTAGGGGAAATGCTTGCGAATTTATATGAAGAATATCTGAATGAAGATTTTTCAAAAAAAATGCGAGATTTACAAAATATACAAGATAAGAAAGATAAAACAGATGAAGATAAAGAAAATGAAAGAAAGATTTTAAAAGAAATAGATGATTTAGTAAAAAAAAGAGAAGAGATTAAAAGTGGTCGTTATAATAAAAATAAAATATAAATATGAAAAAATCTAAAACAAAAAAAATAATGAACAAAAAAACAAAAAAAGCAAAACCAGTAAAGAAAGTGAAGGTTGTAAAGAAAGTTAAAAAAGTAGCTCCAAAAAAGACTAAGGTTGTTAAAAAAACAGTAAAGAAAGTTGCCAAAGAAAAAGCTGTTAAAAAAGTAGCTGCAAAAAAATTAACAGCGGGTGAGAAAAAAGCTGAGCTCTTAGAAGGAAAATCAAATGAACTTATTGAAAAGGGTAGAAAGCGTGGATTCATAACATATGATGAAATTCTAAAAACATTTCCTGATATCGAAAACAATATTTTATTTTTAGATGAGCTTTATGAACAATTCAGTGTTGCTGGTATTGATGTTCTTGAAGGAGGAAATTTACTTGATCTTGATTCTCTTGCAAATGATAAAGATTTGAACAAATCAGCAATGCATGATTCTATTCAAATGTATTTGAAAGAAATAGGTCAATATTCTCTTATCTATGCAAGTGAAGAAAAAGAACTTGCAAAGCGTATTGAAAAGGGTGATGAAGAAGCAAAAAATTTACTTGCTCGTGCAAACCTTCGTCTCGTCGTATCTATTGCTAAAAAATATGTAGGACGTAGCGCAGATCTTACTCTTCTTGATTTGATTCAAGAGGGTAATTTGGGACTTTTTAAAGCAGTTGAAAAATTCGACTGGACAAAAGGTTATAAATTTTCAACTTATGCTACTTGGTGGATCCGCCAATCCATAACTCGTGCACTCGCTGATCAATCTCGTACTATTCGTATTCCTGTGCATATGGTGGAAACAATTTCAAAATATAAACAAGTTCACCGTAGACTTTCACAAGACCTTGGCCGTGAACCGCTTGCAGAAGAGATAGCGACAGAGATGGGTATCGATATTGAAAAAGTGCATACGATAGAAAATATTTCACAAGAGACTATTTCTCTCGAACAACCTATCGGTGATGAAGACGATAAATCAACACTTGAAAACTTTATTCCTGATGAAAAAATTCTTCGTCCTGATCAAGAATCTTCACGTCGTATTTTGGCAGATCAGATCCGTGAAGTTCTAGATGAGCTTAATCCAAAAGAAAGAAAAATCCTTGAAATGCGTTACGGTCTTATGGACGGTATTCAACATACTCTTGAAAGGGTGGGTGAGGAATTCGGAGTTACTCGTGAACGTATTCGTCAGATTGAAGCGAAGGTTCATGAAAAACTTCGACAACATGAAAAGATTTCTAGACTTAAGAATTACTTCGATTAAAATAAAAAACACCTAGTTTAAACTAGGTGTTTTTTATTAGATTATTTATGTTATTATGTTTATATATGGTAACAAAACATTTTTTTAAGATTCTTATTACTTTTATCTTTATCATAATAATAGGTTTACTTGGAGTTTTTCTTTCTAGTTATTTTAGCTAATCTAAACTTGTTTTTTATATAGCTTTATGTTATATTGAAAGTGCTGCAAAGAAGATAGGTATGCACATAAAAAGCATGTAAATCCTGTCCAGTGGTCGATTCCGAGAAAACTCGGAAGCAATTGCGGCGAAAGCCGTTTTTTTATTTGTTAAATTAGGTTTTAAAAATTATGTTATTAAAATCAAAAAAAGAAGATATAGTTAAAGATCTCGTTACCTCAATCGAATCTTCTCAATCTGTAGTTTTTGTAAACTTTCATGGAATCAAAGCTGGTGATGAAACATCTCTCCGAAGAGATTTGAGAGATAAGGGTGTTAATTACCGTGTTTCAAGAAAGACATTACTTAAGCGTGCAATGGAAGGAAAAGCAGAAGGCTCAATGCCTGAGCTCGGTGGGGAAGTAGCGATAGCATATGCTGATGATCTTATAGCTCCAGCTCGCGAGATATATGCTTTCCAAAAAACTCACAAAGGAAGTTTAAATATTCTTGGTGGAATTTTTGAAGGAAAATTCGTTGACGGTGCAAAGATGACAGAGATAGCAATGATCCCAGGTAGAGAAGTGTTGTACGCTCAATTCGTCAACCTTATCAATTCTCCAATCCAGCGTTTCGCTGTGGTTTTGGATCAAATCGCTTCAAAGAAATAATTATTAATTAGCTTGCTCAAGAAAAATCAAATTTTATTACGTTAGGCCATAAGGATAATGCTCTTATAAAATTTATTTTTCTATTGCAATAAAAAAATTTATGGAAAAATTTAAAGATATCATAGAAAAAGTAGAAAATATGTCAGTACTTGATCTTCACGAATTAGTGAAGGCATTAGAAGAAAAATTTGGTGTTTCAGCTGCAGCTGTTGCTGTCGCTGGTCCTGCTGCAGGAGCTCCTGCAGGTGAAGAAAAGGATGCTTTCACAGTAGTACTTGCTGGTGCAGGTGAACAAAAGATCGCTGTTATGAAAGTTGTTAAAGAAGTTCTTGGCCTCGGTTTGAAAGAAGCTAAAGACTTAGTTGATGGCGCTCCAGCAACTCTTAAAGATGGTATGAAAAAGGCAGAAGCTGAAGATTTGAAGAAAAAAATCGAAGAAGCAGGTGGAAAAGTAGAATTGAAATAATTCAATATTTACAAAACAAAAAATCCCTCACCTTATATAGGTCGGGGGATTTTTTGTTGTATAAAATTATAATTCTTGTATAATAACGACATTATGGAAATCTTAGGAAAAATATTCGGAAGTACAGCACGGGTAAAAATTATGCGCCTTTTTATATCAAACGTCGAACAGACTTTTGAAAGTAAAGATATCGTGGCTCGTAGTCGTGTAAATTCTGCAGTTGTTAGAAAAGAATTATCACTTTTATCATCTATTGGTTTTATAAAAAAGAAAAAACAAGGATATTATTTTAATCTTTCTTTTCAATATGCTCGCCAAATAGAAAATTTGATCGTTGGTGTAGATATGTTCGATAGAAATGCATTACTAAAGACTTTTAAGAAAGCAGGGAAAGTAAAACTCATAATTGTTTCTGGTGCATTCATAAAGAGTAAAGATTCTAGAGTAGATTTGCTTATAGTTGGAGACAAAATAAAGCGTAAGACTGTCGAAGACGGCTTGAAAAAAATAGAAGCTGAAATAGGTACAGAACTTACATATGCAGTCTTTGATACAGAAGAATTCATTTATCGTTTAAATATGTATGACAAATTAGTGCGAGATATTCTTGATTTTACCCATGAAGTACTTTTGGAGTCTAAAGAGTTATCCACACAATATTTAAAAAAGCCCTAGAAATTGGTATAATAGAAACATAGCTTTATAAGGTCGAACTTTAAAGTTTTTTACAAGTTTAGTGTTAATTATAATTTATGAATAACATTTGGATTACATGGGGTGACGTTTTCAATGCTTCACTTCAAGATTTGTGGTGGGGTTTCGTGCACTTTGCTCCGAAGTTAATCTTAGCGATTATCTTCTTTATTATTGGTTGGGTTTTGAGTGGATTGGTCGCAAAAGCTTTTGAGAATGTTTTAAGCGCTCTTAAAATCGATAAACTTTTCGCTTCTATTGGTATGGATGACATGCTAAAGAAGATGGGAATGAACCTTAACTCAGGTTACTTTATCGGCCAATTAGTAAAGTGGTTTATAATAATCGCTTTCCTTGTACCTTCTCTTTCACTTATGGGTCTTGAATCAGTTTCAAGTTTCCTTCGTGAAGATGTGCTTATGTTCTTGCCACGTGTTATAGTCGCTGCATTTATCCTCGTTATTGCTACAGTTGTAGCTGAGGCTATTTCAAAGTCTATCGTTGCAGGTTCTAAGGCTATGAATCTACGTAGTGCAAATATGCTCGGTACTATCGCAAGATATGCTGTCTGGGTATTCGCATTCATCATCGCCCTAGGTCAACTCGGTGTTGCTCCTGCTTACATGCAAATCATGTTTGCTGGAATCATCGGTATGTTTGCTGTCGCTGGAGCTATTGCTTTCGGCTTGGGCGGTAAAGATGCTGCTGGACGTTTCATCGAGCGCCTTTCACAAGACACTCGTCATCAGTAATTTTTAATCTATAAAAAGATTATTCAAAAAACGCCATTGTGGCGTTTTTTGAATTTTAGAGTTAAAATTAATTTATGAAAAAAAATAAAGGTTTTGCCTCAGTATTAATTATTTTAGCAATAGTTTTTATTGCTGGTGTTTCTGCTGTATCGTATTTTTTAGGAAAACATTCTGCGGAAAGGAAAGAAGCAGTTGATGAAAAACAAGAAACACAAAAAGTTAATTCTATAGATAATATTTCTTGGAAAGAATACAAAAATGATGAACTCGGTTTTTCTTTCAGGTATCCTTCAAATTATGAAGTTACTGCAGAAAAATTTACAGGTGAAAATCTTAACTACACTTTGTATGGAGCTATTAAGGGTAAAAACAATTCTTTTGGTTTTAGTGATTTTGATTATTATAAAGATCTACGAGCTTCTATGTCCGTTAAGGATATAATTAATACAGAATCTTCAGGAATTATATTTTGGAGATCAAATGGTTCTGGTCCATATGAGTGTTATGACGATATGGATTGCACTCCTTATTCTGATGAGTTTCAATATGGAGCGAGATTTGTTACATCTAAAGGTAAAATTATTTCATTTATGGCAGGAAAACATTTTAACGATGGAAGAGAAACTCACACATTAGAGGAAATAATGAAACTACCTGAACACAAGGATTTTTTTGAAACTATAAAGACAGTTAAAATATACTAATTAAAAAACTCCCTTTCGGGAGTTTTTTAATTTTTGACATTATAGATAATATATTATAGTATCAAGAAAACATTCTTTAAACTCTTAAAATATGAAAACAAAAAATATCTATACATGGAATGAAAAGTTTATGCTTTTTGACTACGAAAACTTTAAGAAAAAAGTTTTAGAAAATCCACAAAAATATGATAAACAAGGTTTTATCCCTTTGATTGAAAAAGCTCGAAAAGAAGGTGAGAAGGTAATTAAAATTTGGAGAGGAGATATGTATCTTGCAGATCGTCATATTTTAGAAAGTCTAGGTGCTTATCATGAAGATGATGAAATGGGTTCTTGTGGTTGGTATTGTTGTATCTTCTTAGATAAAGAAACTTATAAAAGCCATATACAAAGAAAAGTAGATCATTTTATTGAACAGCTATGTCTGTTTCCTGATTTTTTTACTCGATCAAGTTTAGTTAAATTTTAAGCTAAAATTTAACAATAAAAAGCTCCTTTTAGGGGGCTTTTTTAATTTGGCCTATTAGGATTTGACATTCTTTTCGGCTTAGTATAGTATAGGTTCTATCGGTATGATAAATATAAAAAACAAGGCAAATAAGCGGTCGTAACAGACAATTTTTTGTTCGTTACAGACTGCCCAAAAGGCGGTTTTTTATTTGGTAAGAATGGCTTGAATATTTGAAAACTAAATCCTTGTCCTGACACTTTTGGTTACAAAAATGCAAAATTTATTTTTTGCAATTTTTTTAATTCAAGGGTCTTTTAGTCAGAGATAAGAAAACTTTCTTTGTTTAAATTTTGTTCTAAAAATTTGAGCGGTCAAATTTTAAAATAAATTTTTACACATGTTAAAGAAAGTTGTTTTTGTTTTATTTGTTTAGAAAATTTTTTTTAAAATTTTCTAAACTTGAATTGTGATTTATAAATTTCTTAACAGGAAATTAAGGGCGTACGGTGGATGCCTTGACTTTAAGAAGCGATGAAGGACGTGGCGTGGCTGCGATAAACTTCGGGGAGGTGCCTAGCAACCTTTGATCCGGAGGTGTCCGAATGGGGAAACCTCGTAGAGCAAACCTCTATGATACTGACACTTGATGTCAGTATGCACACCCTGGGAAGTGAAACATCTCAGTACCAGGAGGAGTAGAAACAAATATGCATTCCCTAAGTAGCGGCGAGCGAAAAGGGAGAAGCCCAAACCATCTATGATTTATTATGGGTGGGGTTGTAGGGTGATAACTTCTATTTAATTAGAGAAGAGTCAAAAAATATTTTATTAGCTGAAATTGCTGGAAAGCAATACCATAGAAAGTGATAGTCTTTTAAGCGAAAATAAAGTATCTCTTTTGTTATCATTCCTGAGTATTTCAAGACATCAATAGCTTGAAAGAATCTGCCAGAACTAACTGGTAAGGCTAAATATTCTTAAAGATCGATAGTGAACAAGTACCGTGAGGGAAAGGTGAAAAGCAGCCTGATTAAGGCGGTGAAATAGACCTGAAACCGTATGCTTACAAGGAGTCGGAGTCCGCTTCGGTGGATGACGGCGTGCCTATTGAAGAATGAGCCAACGAGTTTATGTATGCTGCTCGGCTAAGTCGCCTAAAACGACGCAGCCATAGGGAAACCAAGTGTTAATAGCGCGTAATTGGTAGTATACATAAGACCCGAAGCCAGGTGAGCTATCCATGTGCAGGGTGAAGTTTGTCGAAAGACAAATGGAGGCCCGAACCGGTAGATCGTACAACGTCTTCGGATGACATGTGGATTGGAGTGAAAAGCTAATCGAACCTGGTAATAGCTGGTTCTCTCCGAAATAGCTTTTGGGCTAGCGTCAAGTGTTCCCTCTGGGGGTAGAGCACTGGAAGGAACAAACAGGGAGAAATCTCGTTGTTCCTATCAAACTCCGAATACCATGGATCAAAAATCTGGCAGTTAGACTATGGGCGCTAAGGTCCATCGGTCG
>JACCDT010231945.1_pt1 | contig 25345 bp, 15 predicted proteins | sample 7446291 | NCBI WGS metagenome assembly JACCDT01 (sample SAMN15323446, study PRJNA562643) | freshwater metagenome | isolation source: river surface water | place: USA:Blue River Watershed | collected 2017-08-17 | reverse complement strand
TTTTATAAGATCCATCGGTAGTATTTAATGTGCCTGTAATTTGAATAGTATTGCCAGTGGCTGTAGCTGAAGTCAGTACAGGATAATTTTGTAAATTGTGAACACCAGTATCGACATCATTTAAATCATTTGCTGTTGGACCATCAGTGCCTAGCTCAATGGCTTGGCCACTAATTTGATAAAAGTTATTATTTTTAAAATAATTAGCGATAGTCACTGCTGCTGTGACTTGAATACCGTTGTTTACATTATCGAAAATATTGGTATCTACATTAATATTGTTAGCGTTTATTAGTTGTACAGCGGTGCCGGCAGAATCGTGAAGATAGTTGTAATTCACTTGTACACTGCTTGAGCTCGAATCTGAGACATGAATCAAGCTAGTGGAGGCTCTTTGAATATCATTGTATGAGATGTTGCAATTACTGGCATTTGTTACATTAACAGCACGGGCAAAAATATTGCCAGCATCGATGATATTATAATAAACTCCGGAAGATGCACCAGTTATCTCAAGCATACTGGTGGCAACAGTTAAGTTATCCGAGGTTATCGTATTGTATCTAATCTGATTGCCTGCGCTACCACTATTAGTGATTGCTACTACGGAATTACCACCGTTCAATATATTGTTATAAACAGAATTACTACCACCAGTCCCAGCAATATGTATTGCATACTCAGTACCAACGCCGTCATTACGTCCGTGAATATAATTACTTTCAAGAAAATTGCCTCCTCCTGATCCATCGATTAAAATTGCACTAGTACCATAGTTAGATAATTCTATGCCTTTTAATTGAGAGAGATTAGATCCAGTGGTAAAATTGAGCAGAGTAATGTAATTTGAGGAAGTAATATTAATTAATGGATCTGTGGTATTCGTCAATGTGCTGCCAAGACTTGGGCTTGAACCAATTGCGTAAGCAAGTGGTGTTGAATACCCTGGGGCAGTCGTGCCATCGATAGTAACTCTGCCAGTTATGGTTAAAGTGGTTGCTATATTGATCGTACCCTTTACACCAAATCTAATTGTCTCAGTACCTGCAGTATTATTACTAGCTATAATAGCTTCACGTAATGAGATCACACCATCGCTACCCCTGTTAGCAAGTAGTGCTGCAAGGCTGGTTGTTGTACCATCATTCACATCTGATAAGGTGTTAACAATTAAACCAGTAGCAGTATAGCCTGTTAACGCAACTGCTGCAGAAACTTCAGAAGTATCACCGGTACTGCTTCTCGCAATGGCAGTTATATTTGTACCAGCTAGGATAGGGAAAGAGGATGTAGGCACACTAAAGTTAATAGTGCCTGTATTAGCTGCGACTGTGATAGTTTGACTACCTAAATATTGCTCAGCGCCAGTACTGCCGGCATAAAACTCGACAGTAAATGTTCCGTTAGCAGTACTCAAAGTCCCAGCTATAACAATGTTTCCACCTGTTATTGACGCAGAGCTTAATACCGGAAAATTCTGCAAATTATTTGCACCAGTATCAGGATCGGTAGCACCGTCGTTAGCAGTGGCGCCATTAGCACCAAGATCGATTGCTAAAGTTACAGCATAAATTGAATTACCAGAAATAGTATTCAATGTGCCGGCGGCTATTTGCACACCTTCAGTAAGCGAATACATGATGTTGCCTTGATTACTACCAGGACCACCTATAATCGCAGAGGTCATTGACGTGGCATTTATCCCTGTAGAGGTACCGAATCCATCACGAAGTGTATTGCTATAAAAACCAAGTCCGGTGCTACTAGAATTAACTTGTATTTGATTAGTATTATGATGAATGACATTGCCAATAAGTTGGCTTGGATTCGTCGGTCCAGTGATTATAAAACCATTGGTGTTAACGCTGCCACCATCAATTTCGTTGTAGTAAAACTGGCCATCACCCGATGCTGAAATACCAACATTGCTACTGGCAATTCCATCAGCAGTGATAGTATTGAATGATACACGATTATCTGTATTCCCAGAGCTAGTGACTATACCAGCATCACCACCAGTAATAATATTGTTTTTAATAACGTGATTATCACCTGTGCTGGCAAGCTCAATAGCATTTTCTGTGCCAACTCCATTATTTCTGCCATGGATATAGTTATCCTGAATGGTAATGGAATTATCAGCAGTGTTAACATAAATGGCACGGTTTCCAAAGTTAGAAATCTCTAGGCCTTGTAATAGGGAATTAGCTGAGCCAGTACCAAAAGTAAAAAAAGCGCTCAGATAACTGCTAGATGTAATATGAATTTTTGGCCCAGTAGTGCTAACAGTACTACCAGCGCTCATGCCACTTGGAAGATTCGCAGCTCGTAGGGCATTTGTGTTATAAACTGTCATAAATGCATTTAAATCAAAACTACCTGGCAAAGCACCTGGCGCCCCATAGCTAGAAGCCGTTGAACCATCAATAGTTAATTGTTGCGTAATTGTTGGTAGCGCTGCGCTAAGATTAATAGTTCCGCTAAGCCCGGTAAAGTTAATAGTATCAGCACCCAGTGTGTTATTAGCAGCAGTGATTGCTTCTCGAAGTGATATACCATCACCACCATTACTGCCAAGTAATGCTGTAATACTAGAAGTATCACCATTAGATAAATCATTGAGATTAGTAACAGTTATAGTAGCAAGCAGCCCTTGATAGTTTGCTTGAACGGTAGTATTAAAAGCAGCTTTGGCTGTAATTTGTCCGTGGTTAACTTCTAATACCCAGTTACCACCCATGCCGGCATTACCAGTTAAGTCAGAGCTCGCTGCTATATCAACATTAATAATACTATGTAAATCAGTAACAAATTTTTGTCCTTCGGCGCCTTCAGCAACGTTACAGCCATAGAATAAGATATCAGCATCTGCTTTGAAGCTATTATCCCAAGTGCTTAAGTCTGCTTTAAAATGTTCTAAACTAGCGTCGTTTACTACATCAGAACCTAAGTATAATTCGCCCTGATTACCGTGAGATACGATGTGTACAGTTTCGATTTGATGATCATATTGTTTTAAATAATCGGTGATTTGGCTAATACCGCTTTGATTGTCTTTTAGCATAACAATCTCAAGCTCTCCAGAAACCAGTTTATGTAAATCAACCCCTTGAATTAAAGTTGAATAATCAGACACGTCTTGGTCTACAAAGATAACTTCTTTAACTAGACTTTTGTCGTGGCTAAAAAAGTTGCCTTGTTCATAGTGGACGACTGGATTGTCGCTAAGTAATGCAGTGATAGGGCTGTCATTGCCGGCAGGATCTGCAAGGGTTGCTGCTGGATGAGTTGAATCCAAATGATCAGTTATCAATGCATTTAAGGCATCGTTACTATAATGGCCTGATTGAGCTAGATCGGCATCTGTAGGTTGAAAAGAAGAGGCATCGGTCAAGAGGGCATGGACATCAGCAACCGTACTGGCATCAAATAAGATTCTAGGTTCAAGTGCTTGTAAAATATGATTCGTAGTCGTACGGGCCTTGAAGACAGGTTTAGTCTTAAGCTTAAAAATCTTTCTTTTGAGTAACTTGTACAACTTATTCAAGTTATTAACCTCGTTTACAACTTACATATCACCCTGCATCTTCTAAAAAATTCTATTAGATTATTAATCCTAACAATAAAAAAAACTTATAGTTTTAATAGAACTTAAGTTGAGTATAGTCATTTATTACGGTAGTTGCCTAAATTACACAGAGATAAATAACATATTTTTCAGTAGGTTATAAAAATATATAGTCAAAATTTAAGCTTCTCTTAATATTCTGTTTTTATTGAGTTTTGTGGTAATTTGAGTTGGTTTGAAGCGCTGACAGGGACGAGTGTTGGATTATTACCAATCTAATTGATTAGCTAGATCAGCTACATCCAAAAGATGGATGCGATTGAGACGGTTGTTGATATAAAAATACGACGGTAAAAGATTATTGAAAGGGTAATTATTCTTAACAAAGTCTTTTTGTGTGGCATGATGGATCTCATTAATTTGGTCAATTAATAAACCAAATATTTTATCATTACGAAAAAAACTAGTAGATAATACTAGTATTTTTGACTGCGCAGGATTCGACCTATAACCAGCAAAATCCATAATGGGTAAATAATTCTTGTTATAATGCTGCAGACCGACTACTGGTGGAGACATATGTGAAGAATAAATCAGGGCAGGGTGTTCAATAATGCCATCAATATTGTGCACATTCATACCATATTGGATGTTCGATAAGGTAAAGGTCAAATAAGCAGTTTGTGAACTTGCTTTTTTTAGCTTGAATAATTGCTCAGAAGTAACAATTTTATCAGTGTTTTTGCTAGCTTTGACTTTGTCGATCATATATTTAAGTCTAGACAGTTATATGTATTTATGATTAAGATGAACTATATAGTCTAGTTATTTATTTATAGTCAGAAAAACATAATAATTCAATAGGGCAAAGCATGCCAAAATTTAGCTCAAAAACAGACTTAAAACAACCAAAGGCTCTTTATGATTTATTCGTTATAGAGCTTTGGGAGCGGTTTGCTTACTATGGAATGCAAATTTTATTAGTATTTTTTATTGCTGATTATCTAAAACTTTCGACCCAGGACACGATAGAATTAAACGGTGCATTTATAGCTTTAGTTTATGCTAGCCCAACTTTTGGTGGGTATTTAGCAGATCGTTTTTTAGGAGTTAAAAGAACTTTAATAATGGGTGCTAGTTTATTAGCATTTGGATACTTCTTTCTGGCTTTGATGGCCTTACCAAGTATTAAAGCTTCGTTTAATGATCCTAATTGTTATTTGGCTATTTTTTACTGGGCGCTAGGTTGTATAGCTATAGGTAATGGTTGTTTCAAGCCCAACCCAACAAGTCTGCTGTCAAAAGTTTACCCTCCTCATGACCCACGTATTGATGCTGGTTATACTATTTTTTACATGAGTATTAATATAGGTAGTTTATTCTCGATGATTTTAACTCCTATAATCCATGCGAGCTTTGGTTATACACCAGCTTTTATGGTTTGTAGTTTCGGTTTAGTACTGGGTTTAGTTTATTTTTTAAAGAAATTGTCGGTGTTTAAAGATATTGGTGTGGCAGCTGATTTTGAGCCATTAAGGATTGGGACTGCAGTACCAGTAGCGATGCTAATCTTAGCCTTAACACTGCTCGCTGCTTTTTTATTATCAAACTTATTTTATGCAAAAATATTAATTTTTAGTACAGTAATTTTCGTAGTTATGCTGTTTGTTTATTTTTATTACACTTTACCGCGCATAGAAGGTAACAAAGTCCTGGCCATATTAATTTTGTTATTTTTAACAGCTATCTTTTTTTCTATGCAATTACAAATGTTTGGTGTTTTGAATATATTTATAGACAAACATGTCGATAGAAATTTTATGGGGTATGTAATTCCTGCTGGTAATTATGCTGCGCTTAATGGTTTTTGGGTTGCAGTCTTAGGTCCTATTATTGCTAAATTTTATATTCATATGGAGCATAAACAAAAGCCTTTTTCGATACCTTCCCGGTTCGCAACTGGAATATTAATAGCTTGTAGTGCATTTTATTTGCTAAGTACGTCACACCTTTTTACAACTAATGGAATGGTATCATCTACTTGGATAGTGGTATCTTATTTTATTATTAGTTTAGGTGAGATTTTGGTCAGTGCTCTTGGGTTGGCGTTAATCTGTAAATTAGCACCACCAAAATTAACTACATTATTTATGGGTGCTTTTTTATTGGCTTTGGCAATAGGCGGTTGGATTTCAGGGATCATTGGCCATTGGATTGAAGTGCCAGAGGGCGTAACTGATATGCAGGTTATGTTAAAAGCTTATAATAATGCGTTTTTGAATGTAGGTCATATGGCGTTGATAACCGGAATTATAGCAGTGTTGTTAATTCCATATATTTCAATGTTAACTGGTGAAAGAAATCGGAAGTGATACAGGGATAATGCAGACATTATCCCAAGATTATTAATTAAGCTGCGGCAGTTTTATCAGTTTTCTCTTCAGCAAATTTAGCTTCTACTAGTTCAGTAATAGAGATATTAAAATAACGACTAATGCGCAATAAAGTTTTTAGTTTAGGATTATCAGTCTTAGCATTCACAATACGGTTAATCATTGGCTGAGTCACGCCACAACGTCTTGATAATTCTGCTTCGCTTATTCCTTCGCGTTCAATTAAGGACTTGAGATTTTTTGCTAAGTTTTCCATAAATAAATACTCACTTCATTTTGATTATATGTATTATTTTAATTTTTTGGATCTAATAATTCCTGATATTGTCGATCGTTATAGTCAAACGATTAAGATAATCTAACACTTTATAGAATTTTTGCAACTATAATATTGGGAATAATAACAAGCATTGGATAGAGCTTGTGATGAGTTATTAGTGAGTACGTATAGATTAGGTATACGCTGGATATATTTTTTTAAACATTACTTATTGTTTTTAGTTTAGTTGCTGGTATACTTGAGGGTCATTTTTCATGATTAAGATTGTAGATTAACTGTAGATTAAAAAATGTCAATACATCCAAACCTGCCTAATGTTAGGGCAATAAGAACAATAAAAAGCTTTGCTGTTCGTAACCGTACTTTGACTGGCATTAAAGAGCAGATATATCGCGATGGCTATAAGCAATGGGGGCTTGATCATCAAAGCGGACCTGCTTCTTGGGATTTTAATAAAATTTTCGATAATAATAACCCAGTAATTTTAGAAATTGGTTTTGGTAACGGTGAGACCCTTATCAAGAATGCGAAAGGCCAGCCTAATTGTAACTATATTGGTGTTGAAGTCTTTCAAAAAGGCGTTTGGAACATTTTAATAGCCCTTAATGCTCTAAAAGATTCAAAAGATTCAAGCCAGGCTATCTTAAATTCCATGACAAATCCCATCACAAATCTTAGAGTCTGCCAGGCTGATGTTAATTTAGTGTTAGAGTGTATTACGGATGGGTCATTAAGTGGTATCCAAATTTTTTTTCCTGATCCTTGGTCAAAGTCGCGTCATCACAAACGTAGGTTAATTCAGCCAGAGTTTGTTGAAAAAATAACTGCCAAAATTAAGCAGGGTGGTTTTATCCATCTAGCTACAGATTGGGCAGATTACGCGAATCATATGAAGAAAGTTATGGACGGTAACTCAAAACTTGCTCTATCTCTATATGGTCTAGATAGTCTAGAAAATGATAACAATAGACTATTGACTAAATATGAGCGTAGGGGACTTAGCCATGGTCATCAGATAGTTGATTTAAAATATAGTGTTATTTAAAAATAATACCCAATAATGCCCAATAATACTTGAAGCATTATTTTTTATCCCCATATCTAAGTGAATCAATGTAAATTCTGAATTGTCGGCTGTAGGAGAATTAAAGTGAAAGACAAACATCATCAAGAAAATGAACAAAAAAAACAAGATCAACAAGAAGCAGCAGATTTCTTTGAAGAGTTAGAAGTCGCAGCACAGACAACCAGTGATGCTAAAGACAAACAAGCAGATGTTGAGTCGGTAACCTTAGAGACCCTTAAACAACAACTAGAGACTTTAAAACAAAAAGCAGATAAAAACTGGGATTTAGCGGTAAGAGCTAAAGCTGAATTAGATAATGTTAGAAAAAGAGCTGAAATGGACATATCAAATGCTCATAAATATGCTCTTGATAGATTTATCCCTGAGTTATTCCCGCTATTAGATGGTTTAGAGCAAGGTTTGTTGACCCTGCCACAAGACGAACATTTTAATACGGCGCGTGATGGCATTAGTATGAGTATCAAAATGTTCAATGATATGTTAGTTAAATTTGGCGTAGAGATAATCGACCCTATCAATAACATGTTTGATCCAGCTCAGCATGAAGCTATAGCTATGTTACCAAATCCTGAAGTCGCTAACGGCACAGTATTAAATGTTGTGCAAAAAGGTTATATATTGCATAAGCGTGTCCTAAGACCTGCGCGTGTGGTTGTAACTAAAAATACTTAAATATTATAAATCAATGGGTTATAAAAATATTGAGTAATAATATTGAAAATATTTTACTCATCCCCATGTTTACAGTTAACAGAACATAAAATTATTACTCGGAGAAGAAAATGGGCAAAATTATTGGTATAGACTTAGGCACAACTAACTCTTGTGTGGCTATTTTAGAAGGTGGCAAGCCAAGAGTTATTGAAAATAGTGAAGGGGACAGAACAACTCCATCAATTGTAGCCTACACTGATAACGAGATGTTAGTCGGTAAGACGGCCAAAAACCAAAGAGTAACTAATCCTGAAAACACTTTCTTTGCCATCAAGCGTCTAATAGGCCGTAAAGAAGAAGACAGCGTTGTACAAAAAGATAAGAAACTTGTTCCTTACAAAATTATTAAGGCTAAAAATGGCGATGCTTGGGTAGAAGTTAAAGGTCAGCCAACAGCGCCTCAGCAGATTTCTGCGGACATCTTAATCAAAATGAAAAAAACTGCAGAAGACTTTTTAGGTGAGCCAGTCACTGAAGCTGTTATTACTGTTCCTGCGTATTTTAACGATTCACAACGTCAAGCAACGAAAGATGCTGGCCGTATCGCTGGACTGGATGTAAAACGTATTATCAATGAGCCTACTGCTGCGGCCCTTGCTTATGGTATGGACAAAAAACGTGGCGATTGCAAAATAGCGGTTTACGACTTAGGTGGTGGTACATTTGATATCTCTATCATTGAAATCGCTGAAGTTGATGGCGAGCACCAGTTTGAAGTATTGGCTACTAATGGTGATACTTTCTTAGGTGGTGAAGATTTTGATACAAGATTAATAGATTACTTATGCGATGAATTCAAAAAAGACCAAGGTGTTGATCTGCACAATGATTCATTAGCTTTACAACGCTTAAAAGAAGCAGCAGAAAAAGCAAAAATTGAATTATCAACCAGCCAGCAGACAGAAGTAAATTTACCATATATTACTGCTAATGCTTCAGGACCTAAGCACTTAAACATCAAGATTACGCGTGCTAAATTAGAAGCGATAGTTGATGATTTAATCAATAAAACTTTAGAACCATGCAAAACAGCGTTAAGTGATGCAGGTTGTAATGTTTCTGATATCACTGATGTTATTCTTGTTGGTGGTCAAACCAGAATGCCAAAAGTACAAGAGTTAGTTAAAAACTTCTTTGGTAAAGAACCTCGTCGTGACGTGAATCCAGATGAAGCTGTAGCTGTTGGTGCAGCAATTCAGGCTGCCGTATTAGCGGGTGATGTTAAAGACGTATTATTGTTAGATGTTACTCCATTATCTTTGGGTATTGAAACTCTTGGTGGTGTGATGACCAAGTTAATTGAAAAAAATACAACTATCCCTACTAAAGCTGCGCAAGTATTTTCTACAGCTGAGAATAATCAGGGTGCTGTTACTGTACATGTTCTACAAGGTGAGCGTGAAATGGCTTCAGCCAATAAGTCATTAGGTAAATTTGATTTAACTGATATCCCTGCAGCACCTCGTGGTGTACCGCAAATTGAAGTTACTTTTGATATCGATGCTAATGGTATCTTAAATGTATCAGCCAAAGATAAAGCAACAGGTAAATCACAATCTATCGTTATTAAAGCATCAAGCGGTTTGTCTGAAGCTGAAATTGAAAAAATGGTTAATGACGCCAAAGAACATGCGGATGAAGATAAAAAGTTCCATGAACTAGTGGGTGCGCGTAACCAAGCTGATAGTTTAATTTATAACTCTGAAAAAACTCTTAACGAGCTTGCAGATAAAGTAGATGCTAATGAGAAAAGTGATATTGAAGCAGCAATTAAAGAATTGCGCGATGTCATCAAGGGTAATGATAAAGATGTAATCGAAGCTAAGACTAAAACTTTATCAGACTTGGCTGGTAAATTAGCAGAAAAATTATATGCTAATACTGGTGCAGTGGCTGAGCAAGCTGCTGATGACCAAGGTAATGCAGCAGGTGAACAACCGGGTGCATCGTCTTCAGCTAAAAATGAAAAAGTAGTAGATGCGGAGTTTGAAGAAGTTAAAGATTCTAAAAAATCTTCGTAAACTTTCCCAGGACTTGTCATCCTGATAGGACCTTGTCATTCCGAGCTTGTCGAGGAATCTCAGATTGAATCTGAGATCCTTCGCTACGCTCAGGATGACAGGCTGTTGTGACTGGATGACAGGACTTTGTCATTGTCATTCCGAGCTTGTCGAGGAATCTCAGATTGAATCTGAGGTCCTTCGCTACGCTCAGGATGACAGGCTTTTGTGACTGGATGACAGGACTTTGTCATTAGATGACAGACCAAAAAATTATTAAATCCAAATCCCATTCAACTGGGATTTTTTGTAAGCTCGTATTGTGGAACATTAAGATATGTCTAAAAAAGATTATTATGAAATCCTTGGGGTTGCCCGGGATGCGGATGAAGCAGCGATAAAAAAAGCTTTTCGTCGCTTAGCGATGAAGCACCATCCTGATCGTAATCCCGGTGATAAAAAAGCCGAAGAAGCTTTCAAAGAAGCAAAGGAAGCCTACGAAGTATTATCAGATACTCAAAAAAGACAATCTTATGACCGTTTTGGTCATGCAGGTGTACAGCATGGTCCAGGACCTGGTGGTGGTGGCCAATCGCCATTTGGTGATATTTTTGAAGACATTTTTGGAGATATGTTTGGGGGTGGCGGTCGCGGCCCAGGTAGGGCTTCAGGTCCACAACCTACGCGTGGCGCAGATTTAAGATATAATCTTGAGATTACACTTGAAGAAGCAGTTTTAGGTAAGCAAATTAGTATTAAAGTTCCTACTTTTGTGCAATGTGAAGAATGCCATGGAAGTGGAGCTAAAAAGGGCTCTAAACCAGTTAATTGCACTACTTGTAACGGTGTGGGACAAGTTAGAATGCAACAAGGTTTTTTTACTCTGCAACAAACATGTCCAGCTTGTCATGGTGCGGGTCAAGCTATTAAAGATCCATGTAATCCTTGTAAAGGGCATGGAAGAATTAGAGAGACTAAAACTTTATCAGTTAAGATTCCTGCAGGTGTTGATACGGGTGATAGAGTTCGCCTTGCACAAGAAGGTGAGGCTGGCACTCATGGTGGACCAGCGGGTGATTTGTATGTGCAAATTAATTTAAAAACTCATGATTTATTCAAAAGAGAAGGGGAAGATCTTTATTGCGAAGTGCCAGTTGCTTTAACAACAGCTGCTTTAGGTGGTGAGATTGAGATACCTACGTTGCAAGGAAAAGTAAATTTAAAGATTCCGGCAGAAACCCAATCAGGAAAGTTATTTAGGTTACGTGGAAAAGGCGTACCAAAAATAAGAAGCACGAGTATGGGTGATTTATTATGCAGAGTATTAGTTGAGACACCGGTAAATCTTAATCAAGAACAAAAAGATTTATTAAGTAAGCTAGAGGCATCTATGCAAAATGATAAGCAACGTCACTCTCCAGATACTACGAGTTGGTTATCGCGCGTGAAAAAATTTATTGATAATATGAATAATAAAAATTAAATTGTATAATATTCGTAATTAAGAGATAACGAATTGATCTTCCCCTTTAGGGGAAGTACCTTTTGCGCAGCAAAAGGGGAAGGGGTAGACCAGAATTTGGCGCGATTTCTATTTAAATCGTGCAACGTCGAATCCACCCCATCCCCCTCGCGTGGCTCGGGTACTTCCCCTTTAGGGGAAGATAGCGTGGCTGCAAAATTTTACAAATAGATGGATTTAATATGATAGCTATATTAGCCCTAGAAAATGGTAACATATTTGAGGGCGTAGCTATTGGTGCTATTGATGGCAATCTAGAATTCACTTGTGGTGAGCTTGTCTTTAATACCGCAATGACGGGTTATCAAGAAATAATTAGTGATCCTTCTTATTGCGAGCAAGTAGTATTATTCACCGCGCCGCATATTGGCAATATTGGTGTGAATCCTTCTGATACAGAACACCACAAAGTCTGGTCTAAAGGGGTTGTTATTAAATCATTATCATTAGTAGAGAGTAATTGGCGTTCTACTAATTCTTTAAATCTGTATTTGCAAAAAAATAATCTTTTAGGTATTGCAAATGTTGATACTCGCGCGATTACGGCCGTTTTGCGTGATCAGGGTGCACAACGTTGTTGTATTCATCTTGTTAAAGATGTTGCTCATAAAGAACTTATTAAGCGTAAAGCTCTGGAGTTAGCACAAGCTCATACTAGTTTGAATAATTTAGATTTAGCTAAACTTGTGACGACACAGCAAGTTTATGAGTGGACCGAAGCTACTTTAGATCTTAATTCTAATTCTAATTTTAATAAGCCATCTGAAGCAATTACTAATTTTAAACCGTTACATATAGTAGTCTATGATTTTGGTGTTAAACAACAAATCTTAAGATTATTAATTAATCGAAATTGTAAAGTAACAGTAGTTCCTGCGCAAACATCAATGCGTGAAGTTTTAGCTTTAAAGCCTGATGGAATATTATTATCCAATGGTCCAGGCGATCCGGCAGCCTGCACTTATGCAATAGAGGCGGCTCGAGAATTAATAAAATTAAACATGCCAATATTTGGTATCTGTTTAGGTTTTCAAATCTTAGCGCTAGCTTTAGGTTTAAAAACTATAAAAATGAAGTTTGGCCATCATGGTGCTAATCACCCGGTCAAAGATTTGTTTACTGACAGAGTGCTGATTACCAGTCAAAACCATGGTTTCATGGCAGAAGAACCACAAGGTGATGCTATTAATCAAATAACTATAACTCATCGATCGTTATTTGATAATACCATTCAGGGTGTTAAACATAATTCTTTACCTATTATCGGTTTTCAAGGGCACCCTGAAGCTAGCCCCGGTCCGAATGATATAGAATATTTATTCGATACTTTTATAGAAAATATAAGTTCTCATCAATCTACTGTAGAAATAAATAAAAAAGCATGCCAAAACGCAATGACATAAAGTCCATTTTGATAATAGGAGCAGGCCCAATTATTATTGGGCAAGCTTGTGAATTTGATTATTCTGGTGTTCAAGCTTGTCGAGCTTTAAAAGAAGAAGGTTATCGGATTATTCTGATTAACTCGAATCCGGCTACCATTATGACTGACCCACAGATGGCAGATGCAACTTATATAGAGCCTATCCGTTGGCAAACTGTTGCTAATATTATTGACATTGAACGACCTGATGCAATTTTACCAACTATGGGTGGGCAGACAGCTTTAAATTGTGCGCTTGATTTAGCAAAAAACGGTATCTTAGAGAAATATAATATAGAGTTAATTGGTGCTAATCAGCATTCGATCGATAAAGCAGAAGATCGTGAAAAATTTGCTAAAGCAATGCGCAAAATTAATCTTGCGGTACCACGATCAGCTATAGCACATAGCTTAGAAGAGGCCATTCAGGTGCAAGCTTTAGTAGGTTATCCTACGATTATTCGCCCGTCTTTTACTATGGGTGGGACAGGTGGTGGTATTGCTTATAATCAAGAAGAGTTTTTAGAAATTTGTAAATTTGGTTTGGAGTCTTCACCTACTAAAGAATTATTAATCGAAGAGTCGCTCATCGGCTGGAAAGAATATGAAATGGAAGTCATTCGCGATAAAAATGACAACTGTATTATTATCTGTTCTATAGAAAATTTAGATCCGATGGGGATTCATACGGGTGACTCTATTACAGTTGCCCCAGCTCTGACCTTAACCGATAAAGAATATCAAGTCATGCGTAATGCATCGATAGCCGTTTTACGTGAAATAGGCGTTGAAACCGGTGGCTCGAACGTTCAGTTCGCTGTAAATCCAAAAGATGGGCGCATGATAGTTATTGAAATGAACCCAAGAGTATCGCGATCATCTGCTTTAGCTTCTAAAGCTACAGGATTTCCTATAGCTAAGATTGCCGCAAAACTAGCAGTTGGATATACGTTAGATGAACTTGACAATGATATCACAGGTGGTGTTACTCCTGCGTCTTTTGAGCCTGCTATCGATTATATAGTTGTAAAAATCCCACGCTTTAATTTTGAAAAATTCCCTAACACAACCAGAATATTAACCACGCAAATGAAGTCTGTGGGTGAAGTAATGGCAATCGGTCGGACTTTTCCAGAGGCTTTACAAAAAGCATTATGTAGTTTAGAAACGGGTCTCACCGGATTAAACAGTGTTTATAAAAATAAAGTTAATAATGGCGAAGTTATTGTTGAAATTTCTCGTGCGCTTCAACAAACAGGTTCTGATCGTATAAGATACATCGGTGATGCGTTTCGAGCGGGCTTTACAGTTGATCTGGTTAATAAATTAACATGTATAGATCCTTGGTTTCTCACGAAAATAAAGAATCTTATTAGTTTAGAAAATGAAATTAAATTGTTAAATCTTAAAGATATTACTAAAGACCAATTGTTAAGATATAAACAATATGGTTTTTCTGATAAATATTTAGCAGAGATTTTATCCAAAGATAGTACTGATAATATAGAAAATGGTGAAGTCACACAGCAGGATATAAGAAATCTTAGGCATAAATTAGGTGTTAGGCCTGTCTATAAACATGTAGATACATGCAGTGCAGAATTTTCGAGTAAAACGGCTTATTTATATAGTACCTACGAGCAATATAATGAGTCAGTAGTTAGTGACAAACAAAAGATTATCATTCTAGGCGGCGGACCAAATCGGATTGGCCAGGGTATAGAATTTGATTATTGCTGTGTACACGCAGCGTTAGCCATGAAAAAAGCTGGTTATGAAACCATTATGGTTAATTGCAATCCTGAAACAGTTTCAACAGACTATGATCTTGCGGATAAATTATATTTTGAGCCATTAACACTAGAACATGTTTTAGAAATTGTTGATCTAGAGCAACCAGCTGGTGTTATTGTTCATTATGGCGGACAGACACCGCTTAAACTAGCTCGAGATTTAGATCAGCTTGGGGTGAAGATTATTGGTACCTCACCAGATGCAATTGATTTAGCTGAAGATAGAAGCAGGTTTAGTGCGTTTATAAATAAACTTGGCTTACAACAGCCGCATAATGATATAGCGACAAATTTTGATGAGGGTATTACAAAAGCCAAAGAATTGGGATATCCACTTATGGTCAGACCATCTTATGTTTTGGGTGGTCAAGCGATGGAGGTGGTATTTAACCAAAATGAATTAGAGAGCTATTTACATAATGCGGTGATCGTCTCTGATAAATCCCCAGTATTACTCGACAGATTTCTTGACGATGCTATTGAAGTTGATGTGGACGCAGTTAGTGATGGCAAAGATATTATTATCTGTGGCATCATGGAACATATTGAGCAGGCTGGTGTACATTCAGGTGATTCAGCTTGCAGTTTACCGCCCTATAGTTTGCCAAAATATTTACAACATGAGATTAAATCTCAGATGCGGTTGATTGCACAGACATTAGGTGTAGTTGGTCTTGTTAACGCTCAGTTTGCTATCTGCAATAACCAGATATATATATTAGAAGTAAATCCACGAGCATCACGCACAGTACCTTTTGTAGCCAAAGCAACAGGTGTAGCCTGGGCTGAGGTTGCTGCATTGTGTATGATTGGTAAGGCATTACGTGATCAAAAGATTACTAGCGATCCTGAGCAGCAATTTTTTTCGGTTAAGCTTCCTGTTTTCCCATTTAATAAATTTCCAGGCAGTGATCCTATTTTAGGTCCAGAGATGAAATCAACTGGCGAGGTAATGGGTATTGGTAGTAGCTTTGCTATGAGCTTTGCTAAAGCACAATTAGCTGCTGGGGTGATTATTAAAAAGCGACGTTTTGCTCTTTTGAGCGTAAAAGATTTAGATAAAATTAAAATCATAGAAATAGCTAAGAGCTTGATTTCGTTAGGTTTTAAATTGCATGCCACGGGTGGCACGGCTGGAGTTTTAAAAAATAATAATATATCATGTGAGACTGTTAATAAAGTAGCTGAAGGGCGTCCGGATATCGTTGATCTATTGAAAAATGGAGAAATCGATCTGATTGTAAATACAACCTCAGGTAAGCAAGCTATAGCTGACTCTTATATAATTCGTAAGACTGCTTTGCAATATAAAGTAACCTATACGACTACTTGTGCAGGTGCTTCGGCAATTATTAGAGCGTTGCAGCAAACTGATGGTGAACGGTGTTACAAATTACAGGATTTGCATCTTGAGAAAGAAATAATTTAGGAGAAGTAATAAATGGCACAACTATCTCAAGTCCCGATGACTATCGAAGGCGCGGAAAAATTGCGAGCTGAATTAGCTAATTTAAAATCAGTTGAACGCCCAAGAATTATTAATGCTATAGCCGAAGCTCGTGCTTTGGGTGATCTAAAAGAAAACGCTGAATACCATGCGGCTAAAGAACAGCAAAGTTTTATCGAGGGTCGAATAGCTGCTATAGAATCAAAACTTGGTAATGCAAGGATTATTGATGTTAAAACTATTCCTAATTCAGGCAAAGTTATTTTTGGTTGTACAGTGACTTTATTGAATTTAAATACAGATCAAGAAGTGGCTTATAATATTGTGGGTGATGATGAAGCTGATATTAAAGTATCTAAAATTTCTGTAAGTTCGCCAATTGCACGTGGTGTGATAGGCAAAAACGTTGGTGATGAAGTTACTATTCAAGCTCCCAATGGTGCGATTCAGTATGAGATTATAAAAGTTGAGCATTGAAGTTGCGGTTGTAGGGGCGACGGTGTTTGCCTAGAAAGTTCAGATAATGCGCGAATCTTTTACAGTTCACCTTATATTTATATCTTGGCCAAGCCTATTGCTCTTTTCTAAATTAGCTTCCAGTTCAGCGCGACTATAGTCGCTTGACTGGAATGACAAATTTCTTAAATTCCCCGCTTTTTGGCGGTATTTGTAATATATTGTTTCATAATAATTTTCCCTGCCTTCAAGTTCTTCAAGTTCTTCAAGTTTTTAAAGCTTAAAAAACAATGTGTTAGCTATAATATTAGTGATTAAGTAAACATAATAAGTTCATATTTATACTATACTTTAACATATGTGCTGGCTTAGCTACTAGCTACTTGCCTGGATGTTTAAGGAGAGTTTTATGCCCCGTGATACTATTCGTGGTGATACTCGAACTGCAGACTCAATCAAAAAAACTATAGCCCCACCTTCAGAGCTGAGTGCGCCCAGTGCTGAGTTATCAGTGCGCAAACAAAAGCGACTTAAGCAAATAATTACCATTTTTAGAGGGGCATACCAGATAAAGAAGAAAATAGGAAAGTCACAAAAATATAAGATACTAAGAAAGCTGAAAGCAGGAGTGGGAAAAAGTGTTAGAACTGATCATGTACATCAAGCACAAATAGATGGAGTCCAAGATGATAGATTTGTTACAGAATTAGCACAAGCAGCACTACAGGGTTATAAAGGACCGAGGAAATTAACTGAAATAATAAACGAAAAATTAGCAGGTTCACAACTCAGATCCGGTGTTCAAATTTTGGCACATGACGTTAAGAGTACAGCTGCAAGTGTAGAGCGAGCTGTTGCTAACGCTTCTCCAATATTAGCGCTAAAGCGTGATGCTGTTTCTATTGAAACTAAAATATTATCTGATGAAGCTGTAGTTAAAACATTAGCGCAGTCTATTGAGAGAGTTTTACCACTCAAGGAAAGTATTGCTTGGACAGCTCATGCCCTAGGTACAGTGATTGCAGAACCAGCATTTCATATGGTAGGTGAGGTTTTACCAGTCTTCAAAGTTTTTAAGTCTATGAAGGATGTTTATGATCTTGGATTAGACGCTTCAAAACTTAGAAAAAAAATAAAAGAGATTAAACCCAGTTTAGATCAGGCTCTGGAGGAACATGAAAGTCTGACTCAAAAGTTATCTAAAGAATTGCAAGTAGAACTATCTAAGATATATAAAGCAGAAGATCCAATAACAGAAATAATGCAGCCACTGCCTCGGATCAACGCAGAAGATAGATATACAGTAGAAAGATATATTAGTATGCGTTTCAAACTTAAATTTAAAAAAAGAGGTGATGCTTTAAGATTTCTGAAAAAGGGGCAAGGAAAAAATCTTGCTGCAATGTCAGCTAATGAGATCGCTTATGTCCTAGGATTACTAGATCCAGACAAGGACAAGTCAAATATTCAATCTTTAACATTAGTGTTGAAAAATGAAATTGAAAAATTTGAAAAAGTAATTAGAGATAAACAAGATATAGGTGATACAACAAAAGAAAAACTGATTGATATGTACAAAGTTATGATTGAGCAATCTGTAACTAGAGCTCGACTTGCTCGATCGATAAGATTGTTCCAATCAAAAGAAGAGGTTAAGAGAGCACAGGCATTATTGGGAGTAGCATTAATTTGTTGTACAGTAGCAACAGGGGTAGTGGCTATTGTTGCGACATTTGGTCTGGCAATTCTACCGCTGCTTCTCGCAGGTCATGCTGTAGTTGCTGCATCCTCAGTTATTTCTGTAGGTCTTGGTGTAGTATCAAAAGCAGTTGGAAAATATGACTCGTTGCTATTAAAAGATAAACATGAAGCAGCATTAAGACACGATCCGTTAGAGAGTATTACTTCCATATTAGAGTCAGGTTTTGTTAAAAAAATTAAAGAGAATGATAAGGAAATAACAGCATCTATCGTCAATTTAAATATAATAATTGCAGATTTTATAAACATTAAATCTGATGTAGAAAAGCAACTCCAAGGATTTGAAGGCAGTGTGGGTAATGCTCAATTTACGCCCGGAAACCTGAAAATGTTAGATAATTTAATAGATAGATTAATAAAATATAGGGACAATCTAACTCTTGAAAGTCGTGAATTATACGTTGGGTTATTAAACGATGATTTAAGTATAAATTTCGATAAATATGAGGCTAATTTGAAAAAATTAGATCTCTTTAATAGGGTAATGAAAGGTTCAATTACAGAATTACTAGCACAATCTCCCCCTTTAGCGCAGCAAATCAGCAACATAGTGAATTTGGAGTATCAGGCACATGCAAGCTATGAGGGTGACCAATCGATGATCTCACACGAAAAAAAAATAAAAGAGTTCAGGGATAAACTTCCTAGCCAACAAGCTATTTTAGATGAAATGGGAAAAAATATACTTGGAACTTTAGAGAGAGCAGAAAAGGGTGAACAAACGGACATACTCAAAACGAAATCTGTAGAATCGACAACAGAATTTAATGAGCCAGCTGAGGCTGAGCCTTCGGAGGAGATAGAAACTCCGCAACATGGTAGAAGAAATAAACCGTGATGTTGCAGATGATAGAATACTAATTTCGTTACAAAACACAAACACCGCTACCCAAGTTATCTGGGTATCATAAATCCAGTAGAAACCCTTAATAATAATGTTGTTTATTTTCAATCTCCCTCCTTTTGGGTTATACGCGTAACCCTCTGTTTTATAATATATTTTCTTATCTCTAAGTTCTTAAACCTTAAAAAACAATGAGTTAGTTATTGAGTAAACAAAAAAACCATATTTGTACTATACTTAGAAGTATTATAGTGGTCGAGCTATTAGTCACTTGACCGGATGTTTAAGGAGAGCTTTTATGCCCCGTGATCCTAATAGTCATGGTACTCGAACTGCAGATTCAATCAAAAAAGCTATAGGTAACCCGCCAGAGCAGACTCGGTCTAGCTCTGAGTTGTCAGAGAGTGCATTAAAGCAACTTAAACGAGCAATCTCTATTTTACAAACTGCACGGTCGATAGAAGCACACAGAAAACAGATACTACATGTACTAAAAAAAATAGAGCAAGGAGGAAGTGCTACCCGTGATTTTTTTCATAAAGAATCCCTACAAGGGGTTGAAGGTGGAGATTTTTACGAACAGTTAGCACTATTATCACTTCAGGGTTACAAAGGTGCTACTCAACTAATTGATAAACCTTTGGTGCATGATGTTATGAGTTCAGCTTTAAGTTTGGGGGATGATGTTATTAGTACTGAGGTAATGCCGATTCCAAAAGATGTTGTTGTCGATACAGTTAGAATATCAGAAGATGCGGTTAAAACAGTAGCGAAGTCGATCGTACCACCTAAGGAACAGCTTGCTTGGACAGCGCATGCGCTTGAAACAGCTGTTGGAGAACCTCTATCTCATATATTGGGTGAGCTTTCACCTGCAATCAAGGTTTGGCGTTCGATGCAAAGTATTTATGATCTTAGACTAGAAGCTTCAAAACTTAGAGAAAAAATAAAAGATATTAAACCAAGTTTAGATCAAGCTTTGGAAGAACATTATAGCTTAACTCAAGAATTATCTGAAAAATTACAAGCAGAACTGACAGAGATCTCTACATTAAAAGGTTTCATACCATCAATAATACATCCAGCTACTAGGATCAACGCAGAAGATAGATATACAGTAGAAAGATATATTAGTATGCGTTTTAAACTTGAATTTAAAAAAAGAGGTGATGCTTTAAAATTTCTGAAAGAGGGGAATGGAAAAAATATTGTTACAATGTCAGCTAATGAGATTGCTTATATGCTGGGATTATTGGATCCAGATGAAGACAAGTCAGATATTGAATATTTAGCATCTGTGTTGAAAAATGAAATTGAAAAATTTGAAAAGGAAATTAAAGATAAACAGGATATAGGTGATACAACAAAAGAAAAACTGATTGATATGTACAAAGTTATGATTGAGCAATCTGTAACTAGAGCTCGATTGGAACGTGCGATAAGATTATTCGAATTAAAGGAAGAGACTAAGCAATTAAAAGCATTGTTGAGCGTTGGAGCAATTTGTTGTGTGGCAGCAACAGGGGTAGCGGGGATCGTAGGAACTTTTGGTGCAGCCGCTGCACCTTTGCTGATTGCAGGGCATGCTATAGCTGCAGCTTCTTCAACTGCTTCTGGAGTAATTAGTGCCGGATCAAAAGTGTTTTGGGCATATGATAGTTTGCTTCTTAAAGACAAACACGAAGCTTCGCTACGACATGATCCTTTAGCAAGTATTGATGAGTTGTTGGAGTCTAGTTTTGTTAAAAAAATTAAACAGAATGATACTGAAATAACAGCATCTATAGTTAAATTAAATGAAATAATTGCAAATTTTATAAAGACTAAATCTGATGTTGAAAGTAAACTTCATTCATTTGAAGGTAGTGAGCGCAATGCTGAACATACTAAAAAAAATATGGAAATTTTAGATAATTTGATAGGTAGATTAACAAAATATAGGGACAATCTAACTCTTGAAAGTCGTGAACTATACCTGGAATTATTAAACGATGATTTAAGTATAAATTTCGATAAATATGAGGCTAATTTGGAGCGATTAGATAAGTTCAATAAGGCAATGAAAGGTTCTATTAGAGAATTGTCAGAACAATATCTCCCTTTAGCACAGCAAATTAGCGAGATAGTGAATTTGGAATGTCAATCTTATGCAAGCTATGAGGGGGACCAATCGATGATCTCACACGAAAAAAAAATAAAAGAGTCAGAGGACAAACTTCGTAAGCAACAAGAAACATTGGGTGAAGCGCAAAAAAATATACTCAAAACTCTAGATAGAGCAGAAAACCGCGAAGCAGACTTCCAAACCTTTGAACAAACAGACTTGCCTAAAAAAGAAACGGAATCGCCAAAACATGGTAGAAGAAGTAGAGATTTAGGAGAACAAACAGCGCCCATTGTTCGTCAGCCGGTTCTGAGTAGTGGTCGGAGTCGTTCACCAGAAAGAAGTGCGTTACCTGGTATGCCAAGTGGTCCAAAACAGACAACAGATGTTGCGGATCATACAGAAGATGTTGCGGATCATACAAAAGATGTTGCGGATCATACAAAAGATGTTGCGGATCATACAAAAGATGTTGCGGATCATACAAAAGATAGTGGCCCCACCAGGAAGAAATAGTTCACCTATACCCATAAGGCGTAAGCATTGCTGAATGGCCACTAATATCGGGTGTAAAACTTTGCAATTGTGCGGCTATAGATGCAGCACGTTGTCTGAAAACTGGTTGTCTCACATAGCTGCTTATACCACTATCCAAAAATAACTCAGGGTGTTGATATCTAATTGCAGTATTGATTTTCATAGCTATATGTTTAATATCCGCATCAAAAGGATCTATTAACGGGCTTTTCATATCTGGACTATTCCAATAAATAGCTAAAGTGTCTTTTACTTCCGTAAGAGTGCTTTCTTTCGTCATTAAAACTGTTACTGTTAATTCTGATGGGTTCGGACGTTCACGTTTACTCGAAATCTCGCTGATAATATTGACAATAATGTCATGGAGTTCTTCATCACTATTAATTTTATCGAAATAAGCCGGTGCTATTCTTAATGTTTGTGGCTGAAGAGCGCTGCGGTTTTCTAATTTTGAGGCGTTTCTTTTCATGTATTCTTTGATCTTATCAGCAGCTACTTTGAAATCTTGGCCAAACAAGAGTTTTTTCAAATAAGAGATTAAATCAATTAATAAAATTTGATCGAGTGCTTGACCAGAAGTTTTGAATAATTCAAAGTTAAGCCCAAGTTTTTGCTTCAAAGCTTTTAGTTGTTTACGTAGTGTTTGATAATTACTTACATGCTCAGGTAGCATTAAATTCAATTTTTTAAGATTATGAATAATCTCAGCTAGCTCAAAAAAACCTTCAGTTTGTTGATACTTTAGGATAAGCCCTTCGCGCAATGTAGTATAGCTGGATAAGACCTGAGCTGCTTTCTCTTTAGAGGCAATATAGGATTTTATTAACTTATAAATATTTGTAATTGAACTAGTTGCTGTTATCAAAAAAGGTGCCCAAAAATAACCTAATGAATCGAAAAAAACTCTGACTGTTTCAACATCTTCTTCATTTTGACTTAGTCTTTTAGTTGTGGCGAAGATGATAGCACGGACATTTAAAACAATCGCAGGAGCTAGAAAAAATAAACTATAACATAACAGAGCTATATTTGTAGTTAAATCAGTTCTTAAATTGGGATCATAAATCTGTGCGTCAATATATGGTTTTATTTTTTTCGGCTCAGGTACTTGACTACTCCAGTTTGCTCGGGCTAAAGCTTCGCTTAAGGTATATGTTCTTTCGCTCAGATCTATGTTGGCAGTAGTAATATTTGTGTGATTGACAACTGGGACAGAAGACGAATAAATAGGAATTCCACGTCCTACGATGTTAACTGGTTGAAAGTGACTTGGGATCATTTTAATTTAGACAGATATAATCTTTCTCTAATATAGGGACTAATGATAACATTTTTTTGATGATCCACTAGAACATATTTATCAATATTCATTGATTGGGCTATGTTTATATAATCATTTTTGCCTGCAACTAACAGTGCAGTTGCAGCCGCATCACAAACATAAGGATCATGATGAATCACTGTTACGCTATCAAAACCAGTTGCTGATTTACCAGTTTTGGGATTAATAATATGATGCCGAAATTTGTTATCTTTTTTATCTATAATAAATCTCGCACCCACTCCAGAAGTTGCAATGCATTCACCAGGATAAATTTTTAATGGCATTAGTTTATCTTGCTCAGATTTTGCTGCAATCACCCATGGGGTAAGTGTGCTCGAATCTTTATAACCCATAACATAAATATCACCACCAATATTGATTATGGCATTGTGAATGTGTTGTGCTAACAGAATAGTTTTTATTTTCAACATAGCGTCCGCTTTAATAAAGCCACTCACATCTAATTGTAAATAGGGATTAGTGTTTTGTATCCTGAGCTGTTTTTTATTGATAATAATCTGATTAGGGTTAGGGATATGTTTTATATAATTATCAAAATTAATTTGAGAATTATTTTCAGAATCAGTATTAGTATTAGGGTTGTCATTATGAAATCCCCAGTAGCTGATTAGTTTACCTATAGCAGGATTAAAATAACCCTGAGATTTATTATAAATATTTTGACTAAGTAAAATAATTTCAATAATTTCTTGTGAAGTTGCAAAAGGTTTGAGTGTTGCCAAATTTTTATTTAAATCTTGTAAATCACCTTCACGCCAAGGATGCCATTTATAATGCAATGCTTTTAAAAGTTCATTAATATCTTGTACAGTTTGATTAGTTAGTTTAGCTTCACCAACACCAGTTGTGACTTGTATAGTAGTTCCAAAATGAAGATAGTTATAGTGGTGAACAATTTTACTGCCCGCATGTCTATATATAGACACTGTACCAATAATTAAGATGCTAATGAGTAAACAAGCTAAAGTATATTTATTTTGCATGAAATTTTGCTATTAGATAATTAGATAACTGATAAAAGAACCAGTTTACGTTATGATTAAAGAAAGATCAATCATCTATTATTTGACTACTAAGCTCTGCTTGCTAGTATTAATTTATACCTACAAGCAAAATAAAGGATTAGTAATGAAAGTCATAAAACACATAATTGCGGTTAGCATTCTTACAATGAGCATTAGTTCCCAGGCACATGCGGCAATGTTTGATTGGTTTTGGAACCTACTAGGTTATGAAACTGCTGAGAACGCACAGCGACAAATGCCTATACCGGTTACACCGCCAGCACCAGCAGATAAACAGGTTGCTCCTGCAGTAAGTAATGAGTTGCCGCCATTGAATAATCCTTTACCTGCAGAACCTGCAGTGCCTGCTGTCCCTGCAGCCACTGAAGCAGTTGCCCCAGCCCCAGCGGTTCCTGCTCCTGAAGCAGTTGCACCGACACCAGCAGTTCCTCCTGCTCCTGAAGCAGTTGCACCGGCACCAGCAGTTCCACCTGCTACTGAAGCAGTTGCACCAGCACCAGCGCCAGCTGCTCCTGCTGCTCCAGCAGAAATACAGACTCCAAGTGTAGCGCCTACTGAGCCAATGCCAGCTACTAGCACAGATGCTGCTGCGCCAAGTATGGATAACAGCGTTAATCCACCAGTAGACCAACAAAACCAACCCGCAGCGCCTGTGGATAGTACTGATGCCAACACTGCCGCTCCAGGAGCATTTACTCCATCTGCGCCAGCAGCAGCAATGGACATACCGTTAGATACTGAAAGAGCACCAGAGAATATTGATTAATATACCCTTCGCCTTTCAATTTGCAGCGTTGTTGCGCGCTTGTTTCGCTGCTCATGTACTTATTTGTACACTCCGCTGCTCCCCTTCGCGCGCGCCTAGCTGTAAATTGAAGTGCTTTGGGTATAGATTAGCTGAGTTTATTTTGCAGGCAATCTAAATATACAGCGCTTATGTTTAGATTGCACTGCTGATCGATTTCTTGGATACATGTTGGACAAGTAACGTTAATCTCAGTCAAATAATCACCAATTATATCTATACCAACAAAATATAAACCTTG